>Ga0163153_10000884_pt1 | contig 49476 bp, 55 predicted proteins | sample OliLakLV19MP6IB1_FD_148629 | JGI IMG/M metagenome (GOLD analysis project Ga0163153, IMG submission 148629) | Freshwater microbial mat bacterial communities from Lake Vanda, McMurdo Dry Valleys, Antarctica - Oligotrophic Lake LV.19.MP6.IB-1 | ecosystem: Environmental > Aquatic > Freshwater >... | reverse complement strand
ACATTTCGCCGGCCGCTTCCAAAGTGCGCGCCCGCGCCGAAAGCAACTGGGATGGAGTAAGCTGCACAGCAGCAGCAGTTTGACGGCTCATCGCAACCTGTCACCTTTACAAAAGAGTGGTTCCCCTATCAGCGCATCAAGGTGATTCGCCGATAGGTCATATGCTGACGAATCGTTTCTGGACTGAGAAGTCCAAAATGCGGAAACTTAACAAAATACTAACGATTCACGGCGATTCACGACGCACCCTGTCCTATTCGCCTCCAAAAATCGCACTTCTCAGCCAGAACTTTCAGGACAAACAGGACACAGGACACTGTCTCAAAAACACTGTCCTGTTTGTCCTGTCTCATTTTATGCCCGCCGGACTTTGTCGTCGGTGCCGTCGCGGATCGTGTTGGAATTTGCTGACGCAGTTCCGGGTGACATGATGGTATCCGATCAAGCTGCGAGGTCAATGTTCTGATTGTCAGGCTTGTCGGCGAGGGTTTCCCATCCGTCGACCTTTCGCATGGCGATCTGACCAGAGGCCATCAGCGCCCAGAACAACATGGCGGCTGTTTCGGCGCAGGGCAGAACGGTCTGCGTTTTGATCCTGCGTTTGAACTCCTCATGCAAACGCTCGATGGCATTCGATGTGCGGATCGATTTCCATTGGCTTTGCGGGAAGCGCGTGAAGGTGAACAGCTTGTCGCCTGCCTCCTCCAGACTGTCGGCGACGGGTTTGTGCTTCAAGCGCCATTTGCGGATGAACGCCTTGCGCTTGGCTTCGACCTCCTGTTTCGTCGCGGCGTAGATCATGTCCTTGTAGTCGTTCGATATTTCCTCGTGCAACCGCTCCGGCGCATGGGCCAGAAGATTGCGGTGTTTGTGAACCGTGCAGCGCTGAACGGCGATATCGGACCACAGCGCGGCGAGCGCCTTCTCGAGGCCCGGCGCGCCATCGACGATGACCAGTTCCGGCGTCTGCAATCCCCGTTTGACGAGATCGTCGAGCAGCGCCCGCCAGGCGGCTTCGCTCTCGCCGCCCATGTTCTTGACCGCGAGCAGCACCTTCTGGCCATCCGCGCGCACGCCGAGCGCCACGAGAAGCGAGATGGAGGTCGCCTTCTTGTCGAGCCGCACGCGCACGACCGTGCCGTCGAGAATGAGGCGGATGATCGGCTCGCCGGCAAGCGAACGCGCGTTCCAAGCTTCCCAGTCGCCCTTCACCTTGCGCCAGGTCCGGCTGACCACGTCCTTGCCGACCGCCCCAGCGAAAATCGCGTTCAACGCACGACGCACGCGGCGCGTGTTGGTCCCGGCGAGATAGGCGCCGGCGATCAGGGCGTCGGCCGCCTGCGTGCGGCGCTGATAGGCCCGCAGCGACTTGCTCTTCCACTCGCCGGTCTTGCCGTCCTCGCCCTCGATGCGGGCGCGCGGGACAGAAATCTCCGCTTTTCCGAACGTGCCCGTCAGCGTGCGCCTGCGATGGCCGTGCCGGCATCCGACGACGGGCGCGGCGGCGTCTTCAACCTCGCTCGCCTTGCGCCGTCCGTAGCGTGGGCGCGACAGGACGCCGTCCAGCTCTTCTTCCAGCATCGTCTCGATGAAGCCGCGCACGCGAGCGCGGACGCCATCCGCGATCGGATCGAACCAGTCGTCGAAAAGCATAATGTCGGCGGCGACAGCCGCCGTCTTCGTGGTATCCTTCGTCATGGCGTGGTCTCCTTTCCAGCGCTTCAACGCTGGAATCACGTGGGTTGAGCAACCCGGAGACTACGCCAACCAAATTCCAACCACTCCCGCGACGGCACCTTGTCGTCCAGCCGTTCCAGATTGCGGCTCATGCGTTTGTATTTGGAGAGTTTCTGCTCGGCCCAGAACGCCAGCGCACTTTGATACAGGGCGCGCGCCCGTTGATAATGCCCAAGTGCGGCCGTCCCCGCAGCGCAGTCGCCTTGCGTCTCCACTGCATTCGCCAAATTCAACTTTGCCCGCCCGAAGCGCTCCGGGTCGTGCGTCGCCTCGAGCATGGAAAGCGCCTCGTCATAGGCGCATTCCGCCGCGACAGCGGCAGGCGCATTGCCGGCCCGGCCAACCTGCAGCAACGCATAGGCCTGATCGAGCTTGATGCAGATCCACGACAATTTGTTCGCAAGATCGCCACGCTGATAGGATTTCGCCAACACCGCCAGCGCCTGTCCGAAGGCCCGCGCCGCCCGGCTGTGATCTCCCGGCACAGCCCCAAGCCCGTGTTGCGCCCGCACCCACTCGGCCGGATGGCGCTCAGGCGTCAGCTCGGACAGCGCGCTTTCATAGGCAGGCACCGCCATCGCCCGCAGCGGTCCATCGCGCGCCACTGCGGCCTCGCCAAGCCGCAGCTGCGTCTGCACCCACTTCACGGTGTCCCCATTTCGCTTCAATGCCGCCAGCGCATCCACATACGCCGTCACCAGTCTGGTATCACGCTCAGCGCCCCACGACCGTTCAAGAGCATCGAGTGCAGCAAGCTGCGCCGGTGCATCGCGCCGCCACGCCTCGTAGTGATCGCCAAACGCCGCCTGCGAATACGAGCCCCGGCCGCCGCTATGATAGTCAGTCCACAATTCGACAAGCCCGCCGCCTGCCACCACCTCGGCCCGCACCTCAACCCAGTCAGGCATGGGAGCCTTGCTGCGCGGAAACAGCCGCTCCAACCGCGCGTCGATCTTCGCCTGTGCCGACTGTTGCGCAAACTGTTGCGTCCGCATCCGCTCGATCAACGACTGCGCGAATTTGCCCAACGCGGAAAAGGGAATGGCGACAATGGAAAATACAATGCTGATCGCCGTGACAACAACGACCATGAACAGCAAAGAAAAAATCAGCTGAAAAATGCTGTCGAATTGCAACCCTAATCCACCCATCAGTTTCGCTCCGGGCACGACGCGCCCTCGTCCGCCGTCTTGCCGCCACGAGTGAGCTGGATACGCGCCTGCGCACGGCTGACAAGCGGGGCGGCCACAAAAGTGGACTCCATCGGGTAAGACGTCTCACTGTCCCCGGAAGCCTTCAAGGCGTAGCACACAGCCCCCTTCAAAAGCGGATTTCCCGACAGCTCGAACTTGGCCTTGCCCTCGTCGTTCGTCAGCCCCAGCAGGGCGTTGAACTCAACTGCGGCCCTGCTCACATCCGTGATCGCCCCAGCCGTGCATTGCGCACCCGCCTGCGCCAGCGGCGAACAGGCCTCGTCCAGCACCTCAAGCTCAACGCTCCATTTCTCGTTCTCGCTCACCGCCGGTGTGAACGGCGCCACCAACAGCGCGACGGCCACAGCCACGGCAAAAACCTTCATCCAGCCCATGAGCACCCCCCACAGCCCAAGCGCCAACGCCGCCACATAAAAGGCCAGGATCGCCCAGTCGACGACAACAAAACGCAGCGCCTGCAACTGGAACACCAGCGGATCGAGCAAAGCCGCCAGAGCGATGCTGCCCCCCAACGTCACCTTGATCCAGCCCTTCCGCCGGAAGTTCAGCGCCTTGGCGACGGCATAGAGAAACATGCCAACCAGAAAATATATCGTAGCCGCAATCCCCAACGTCACCGACAAACCAAACAGGTTGATAACCGGCCAGATCGCGACAACACTCACCACCACCACAATGCCCGGAATGTTGACGTCGAAGTCGAACTTCGACCAGGGGTCGTGCTGCGGCGTCTGTTGCTGGTTCATACTCAAGAGTGCGTCACCCCATGCGCCGTCGCGGCGCAGCGCCACTCTAACGCCAGGCGCACCCAGAGCCAAATACCATATTCAATTGTCAAGTCGCAGCGCCAGGAGGCGGACAACCCGCCCAGCGAAAATATCCAGCTGTGTAACACAGGAACATAAATAGAACTCACCACGTGCCCTGTCACCCCCCCCATCGACTTTCCAAAATCCGGCCAAAACAGGCCACAATCAAGCCGGCCTTTAGTGCTTCTCCCTTCGGGAGAAACTGGCCCGCCACTTCGGCGGGACTGATGAGTGGACGCCACGCCAGAGTGATGTCAGTGACAGTCCGGCACTGTCACCGAATTACTTCCAATTGACAAGCAAACCGCTACTACCGCGTCGCCTTAACGGCGAGGCGGCGCGCCGAGCGGATGCGGTCGGAAAAAAGAGCGGCCATGTCGTCGACGTCGTCAACCGTCGTCAAGCACCTGCCGCTGTAATTCGGTTCGGTGCAAAGCTGCCAGGCTAAGGTACCGGCAACGATGATTGCGGCAATGGGAAGGTCGCGCACGCCGTAGGCTTGGAGATCCGGCACGTTGGTCCTTATCCTCATCCTCGCGCCGGCACGCATGTTGTCTTTGCGCCGATTCTTGTCCTTCGGAATTGTGTGCAAGAGGAAGATGTCGTCGGATCTCGCTGCAAGGCCTTCATAAGGCTCATAAAGGTCCAGGCGAACGGATTTCAGAGAGCGAATTCTCCGGGCAAAGCCCCACAGCTCCAGATCCCGGATGCTGCCGCCGCGCAACCATAGACAATCGCCTTGATAGTCCGCAGCCGTGCACAGCAGACAGCCCCTGGTCGGGTACCTGACGGCATCTTGAATGCGAAAGCTCATGGCACTGACCGGCCGATCCGTGGCGTTGATATCGCTTACGCTGTCGTGGAGTCTGGCGCCTTCACCGGCAAAGTCCTTTTGCGCATAGATGGTGATAGCCTCGGCATGCGCGAGGCCGTCAGGGAACATGCCGAAAAGAATGCACGCCGTGGTGAAGTTGATGAGCTTGTGCATGCGCGAACTCCGGTTGGCGCGTTGCAGGGTTTCCCGGTCACCAGAGCACATATAGCAAGTCTGGCTCAGATTGTGAACCACGGCCAGTCGATCAGGCGCTTGCACAGCCGCGCGCATCAAGTGCCCGTAGTTGGGCATAAGCACTCACGCCAGACAATCTTCCTGGGAGCGCTGGCGTCCCGCCCGCTCTGTGAAGCTTTGATGCAAGCAAAAAAGTGCGGGCAGGAGAGCGTGTGAAGAAATCACGCGGAGGCGCGGAGCCGCGGAGATTTGCGCTTGAAATCTGTCACTCTCCGCGCCTCCGCGTGACATTCCTTCACAGCCTCGGATGCCCGCGCTCCCAAGACATGCAGTTGCGTGTCCGGCCCTAATTGGTTTGGCCTGCTCGCATCGCGGGTGGGCGCATGGTATCCTTGCGAATCCAAGAGGGAAACGCCATGACGCTGTCCTGCTCAATCCGTGAAGTTCTGTTTCTTGCCGCAGTGTTTGCGGTGTCGAGCGCCGGCGCCAAGGCCGAGAACTGGCAGGACACGCGTCACACAACGCTGATTGACGTCGACAGCATCCACCGGGAATCGGATGGTCTCGTGTACTTCATGGAAAAGAACAAATACCACGATGAAGAAAACGGCCCTAACACGCCCCGCAAGGCCGCCGTCGATTGCCTCAGACGTGTGTCCTACTCGGCCTACTCGATCGAATACGAAAGCGATTGGCGCGCCAAAGGCCAGCCGGTGAATCCGGGCACGATGGGGGCAGAACTGCTCGACTTCGTGTGCTCAAGGGTGAAGTGATCGCCGGCGCAGCGCGACAATATTTTGAGCAGCCACTCTTCCGATTGTATGTCATCAACAACCGCTTGATCGGGGACGGCCTGGGCGAAAGGGCGTCAATTGGTGCACGGCACCGCATTATTGCAACTGGATTCAGTTTCCGGCCGTGATCGGGACTACAAGTACAAACTCACATCCGGGCTTACGGTCGCGAACGCTGAGCGTAGCACTCAGTTGTTCCGTGAATGCGCGCACCATGCGCATGCCGAGCCCCTTTGCTTCGTGCTGATCGAATCCGGCAGGCAAGCCGACGCCGTCGTCGGCGACGGTCAACACGATGTGGTCGTCATCCTGTTTCACCAGCGATACCCTGACTTTGCCGTTTGCCTGACCGGGGTGGGAATGCTTGACGGAATTGATGACAAGCTCGGTTGCGAGCAGCACAAGAGGGATCGCTCGATCCGTGGTGATGCGCACGCCATCCACGGCCTCAACCTCGACTGTACAACGGGGTGCGGAAAGTTCCAGATCGCCACACACATCGCGAAGGTAGCCGCCGAGGTCGACCCGCTCGATGTCATCGTTCCTGTAGAGACGCTCGTGCACCCGGGCGATCGCCGAAACGCGATTAGCCGCCTCTTGCAACTGCACTTGTAACTCGGTCCCGGTATTTTTGCCGCTTTGCAGAGAAAGCATGGACGTCACCAGGCCGAGGCTGTTCTTGACCCGGTGATGGATCTCCTTGAGTAAGAGCTCTTGCCGTTCGACCGCCATTTTAAGCCGGCGCTCGCGCTGCTCGCGATCGATGGCCATCCCCAGAACGTTGGCCAAACCCTGCAAGAACGAGATGTCGCTGGCACAGAAGTCGCCCTCCGAGCGCGCATCGACCTCCAAAACGCCGAAGGGCGCGCCATCCCCTTGCAGGATCACATTCATGGCGCGCCGGATACCGTGCCTCATCATGAAATCCGGCGTTCCAAAGTGCTCCTCGTTTTCAAGATGATTGGAGATGACAGGCTTGCCCGTGCGCAAAGCAAACCCGGCCGGCGAACTGATATCGTCGCCGACGACCGCCGAGCCGACGACACCCGCATCCCAGCCCAGGCCCGCGCGCACCAAAAACTCTTTTTGATCGGGACGATGCTCGAGAATCTTGCAGAATTCGGCTTCAAGCCCTTCGGCTGCCAGGCAAACTGTTTGATTGAGCAGTTCATCCAATCCCGCGCCCTTCAGGGCGGCGACCCCAAGTTCGCCAAGAATTTCCTGCTGACGTATCCGCAGGCTGAGCGCCCGCACAGTCAACTCGGATTGCGCCGGGCCTTTTGCGGCCTCGACCACCGGCGTCGCTCTATCAGGCGGCAAATCCATATCTCCACATCCATCGAAAGACGGTTCCGCAAATGGTTCGCAACCAGCGTTCACGTGAATTGGAAACGCTGACAAGAGCTATTGGTTCCACGCAAAATCAGTGACAGTGCTGGACTGTCACCGAATTATTCTCTGGTCCAATTTATCCAAACGGCGCGATGAGTGGGATTGTCCGCCGCCCGTCCCGGCGGTAAATCAGGAAGTCGCGGTCGTTAGTCATGACCTGGCAACGCGAATGGATTTCCGACATGCCACAAGGCAGGCGTCGGCGAGCGAGATGCCGGGGTCGCGGTATCGGGCCATGAGACGGCGAATGGGGTCGATCTCGGCGGCGAGGGGGAAATCAACTTTCAACCCGCCTCTGGCCACAGCCTCAAGGGCGTGATTTGGATCAACACCGGCAACCGCAAGTAGAAAGCACACTTCGGTCATGACCGGTTCGCAAGTAAATAGCGGCGGAGTCAAGCTCACGAACTGCTCAACAGCCCAGTCGTGATGCGAGTCTCTCTTTGAAAAAAAGGCAACAAGAGGGCCGGTATCTGTAATTGTACGAATTCTCACTTGCCGAAGCCGCGCATGTATTTCTTGTTGGTCGATAGATCACTTGGACCGTTGCCAATCCCTTTGAGATCGTTCAACAGGTCGAGGACGCTGCCTTTTGGCGGTTCGCTGCGCTCGGCAACGAGGCGCTCGATTGCCTCGCGCACGTGTGTGCTTTTGCGCTGGCCGCGCCGCCGGACGAGCGCCTCCAATTGCGCCTCAAGCGGGGGAGACAATTTCACCGTAAGCGTGCCCATTGGCTTTTGCCTGTATTACGTTTGTGTCATAACAGCATTACTTTGTAATAAAAATGTCAAGCAGGCACCGACGACTGAATCATCACGCTCCCCGCCGTCTCAACACATAGAGTAGTGCCGGTGGAATGAGCAGCCACTGCAGCAGGGGCGTGAGGCCAACGTTTAGCCACGGCACAATCGGCATCTCGCGCGCGTAGGCCCAGCTCCCCTTCGCGGTATTCGTCCACTCGCTGTAAACGGTGTAGACGACGCCCATGACGACCGCCGCGAGCGCGACACGAAAATAAGTTTGGCGATCCTCCGGCCAACCCGTCCCGGCGAAAACGATGGCAAGCACCAGAGACATGCCCGCAATGATGACGTCGCCGCCTGTACAATGGAGGATCGCAAACACCTGCTCGCCCAGCGTTCCTTCGCTCCAAATCGTATAGAGAGGCAGTTGCACGATCTCCCAGGTCAAATGCGCCACCGCCGACGCCAGAAGGTAATTTCGGATCGTAACTTGCCATCTCATACTGAGGTCTTACACCAACCCGCCGGCTGATGCTACGATGCGGATCTCTCTTCGACTCGGGCTTGCAATTGAGGGGGTTTCCATGCGCCGGTGGTGGTTCAGCATTCACAAATGGATTGGACTCGTGATCGGGCTACAGATCCTGGCCTGGATGGTCAGTGGTTTGTACATGACATTCGTGCCGATCGAACAGGTCCGCAGCGAGCACAACATTCGCAAAACCGAATTGCTCGATCTGCGCGCCTACAGCAATGTCGTGCCGCCCGCAGCCGTCGCAACACGGCTGATCGGCCGCGTCACGCGCCTGGAGCTTGGTGAACATCTGGGGACACCGGTTTGGCGCGCCGATATTGATGGAAAACCGGCGGCCCTGATCGACGCAAGAACTGGCGTCGTCCTCTCACCGCTCAATGAGGCCAGTGCACGGCGGGTAGCCGGGCAAGACTTCGCGGGCAAAGGAAGAATCGCGGGCGCGACGCTGATCGCCAAGGATCCGCCCATCGAGTATCGCGGCGTCTTGCCTGTGTGGCAACTCGTGTTCGACGATGAGGGCGCGACAAACCTCTATGTCTCTCCGGCGACCGGCAAAGTCCTCGCACGGCGCAGCGCGGTGTGGCGCACCTTCGATTTCTTATGGTCGCTGCACATCATGGACTATCAAACGCGCGACGACTTCAACAACTGGCTCGTGATCATTTCTGCAGCGATTGGACTTTTCCTCACCATCACCGGCATCGGCATTCTGGTCTATCGCTTCTGGCCCACGCTCAAACGCAATTGAAGTAACTTTGCCGGTCACAACGCTGCGACCACTCTTTCGAGCTTCGCGCGGACTTGTTCGGCGGCCCGTTTCAGGGCTGGATTGTCGATTGCCTGCATGGAGGCGACTGGATTGATGGCGGCCACTTCCGTCTGACCGTTGCCTGCATCACGGACGACGACATTGCAGGGCAGCATGGTGCCGACCTTGTTCTCAAGGCTGAGGGCTTCGAAGGCTAATGCCGGATTGCACGCGCCAAGTATTCTGTAGTTGGGGAACTCGACCCCGATCTTCTTCTTCAGCGTCTCCCTGACATCGATCTCGGTGAGGACACCGAAGCCTTCCTTTTTCAGTGCATCGATCGTTCGAGCTATGGCTTCGTCGAAGGCGAGGGGGAGAGTCTTCCCGAAATAGTACGACATGCTACCTTCCTTTCCTTCCAATTTGGCTCAAACCCTTTGGAATCATTCATCGACCCAACGCGCGGGCCGGCAGGAGGTTCCGCTTTTCGCTTTTGTTAACCGACGCAGGCGGATTCCAGCACCTGCATGGAACCAAACTCGCGCCTGGCCGTTCGATAAACTCTGATCGACCAACCACAAAAACGATCAATCACATCAAACCCGGAAAGAACCGCCATGAAGATGACCCCGCCGCTCGCTTGCGCCGCACTCTCGGCCGCGTTGTTCGCCGCCGTTCCGGCCTTGGCGCAACCTTCCGGTCCCATGATGGGTGCGAATTGCTCCGAGGCCGGTATGAAGGCGGCGAACGAGTCCATGATGAAAATGACGGACGCCACCAAGCGGGCGGCGGCCATGAAAGAGATGAACACAGCCAAGGAGATGATGGGGAAAAAAGACGAGAAGAGCTGCGTTACACACATGGAAAAAGCCATGGGTATGATGGCAGGCACGGGAATGACGGCAGGAACCGGAATGATGATGGACATGCAAATGATGGCACCCAACCCGGACGATTCCGCATCCACCACGGGCTACAAAAGCGCAATGATGAAGACGATGCAAGGCATGCCGATGATGAAATTCACCGGCGATGCTGACTTCGACTTCATGAACCATATGCGGGCCCACCATCAGGGTGCAGTCGATATGGCCAAGGTCGTTCTCGCCAATGGCAAAGATGCCAAGGTTCGAAAACTGGCGAAGGGTATCGTCAAGGCGCAAGAAAAGGAACTTGCAGCAATCGATGCTTGGCTGAAGGCGAACGGAAAAAGCGCTTCGCGCTAAACAATTCCCCACAGGAGAAATATCATGGGCGGTATTGATGGATTGGGTTGGGGAATGGGCGGATTCGGGGGGATGGGCATGCTCTTGTTTGTCGTGGTCGCCCTTGTTATTGTTGTCCTGGCAGTCCGGCGCCAAAATCCCTGATCCGCATTCGGCGCAGACGACCCGGGTATTGCGATGAGACTTAGTCGCCGATCATTTCTCGCCGGTGCAGCCCTGATCGGCGTGGGCGCGCTTGTCGCTCGCCCGCTTTGGAACGCCATTGGATCAGCCGCCGAACTGCAGCCTTTGCGCATTCCCGCTCTCCTCGACGCACGTGCGCAGGGAGCCAGGCTCTCTCTCCAGGTGCAGGCAGGCACCACCGAGTTCTTCCCTGGACGCACGAGTGAAACGCTGGGCTATAACGGAAGTCACTTGGGGCCCACTCTCCGGGTCCACCGCGGCGACGACGTGGAAATCGCTGTCACCAATACGCTCAAGGAGGATACGACTGTCCACTGGCACGGTCTCCTCATTCCGGCGGAGCTTGACGGCGGCCCCCACCAGCTCATCCAGCCCGGCGCCACTTGGCGTCCAACGCTGCCAATTCGTCAGCCCGCCGCCACGCTCTTTTATCATCCGCATGTTCATGGCCGGACCGGGGAACAGGTCTACGCCGGATTGGCGGGTTTGCTCCTGGTCACCGACGACGAAGAGCGGGCATTGGGCCTTCCTTCAGAATACGGCGTGGACGATCTGCCGCTCGTTCTCCAGGACCGGCAGTTCGAGGACGGCCGGTTGGTCCTCCCGGAAGGGATGATGACCACCATGCAGGGGAGGCGCGGCAATACCACTTTGGTCAATGGCACACCGAACGCCATGGCGCGTGTTCCCGGCCGATTGGTGCGACTGCGATTTGTGAACGGATCCAACGCCAGGATATTCCATTTGTCGTTTGACGACGGGCGAGCCTTCAATTGGATCGCAAGTGAGGGCGGCCTTCTTGAAGCGCCGGTCGAGATGCGTTCGCTGACGCTCGCCCCAGGAGAACGCGTTGAAATCCTTGTCGACTTTTCGAATGGCCGGCCCGTTGCGCTTGAAACCACTCCCGACACCAATTTTCCGATGATGATGGGCCCGATGGGGCGGACGCGAAATTTTGCGAATGAGATTTTCGGTGCGGGCAATGAGACGGTGCTTCGATTCGAGCCTGCCGCCAGCGACGGGAAACCCAGCGTTGTTCCCGGCCGTCTCATTGCACGCGATCGTGCAGATGCCTCCCTAGCCATCAAGCGCCGCCGATTTGTTCTGAACATGGGCATGGGAATGGGCGGCATGATGGGCGGAGGCATGGGTTCGGGTGGCGGCATGAGCATCAATGGCCGTCCGTTCGAAATGACCCGCATCGACGAGCGCGTGCAGATCGGCGATAGCGAAATCTGGGAGGTCACGGGGGAGATGATGTCCCATCCGTTTCACATTCACGGCGTGCAGTTCGAGGTGCTCGGCCGCAATGGCGGCAAGCCGCTCGCGCGCGACGCGGGTCTCAGGGATACGGTTCTGGTGCAAAAGCATGTTGAGCTTTTGGTGCATTTCACCCAGCCGGCCGTCAAGGCACCCTTTATGTACCACTGCCATATACTCGAACATGAGGACAACGGCATGATGGGACAGTTCATGACAAGCTGAGGCCGGTCCGGCGATCCCGGTCTCGCTCAAACCAATGCAGTCACCACTTCTCGAACATCAAAGACAAGCGACACAGCCATCATGGCGATCGTGACGGCGAGCCAGACCGGATAGGCCCGTTCAAGGCTAGAGATGCCCGGCGCCCGCCGTCCGCGCATCGAATAGAGAAGAAAAACCACAAGAGGAATCCACAACACAATGTGGGTCAGCGCGCCGATAAACGGCGCCGGAAGGTCTGGGTACAGGCCCTTCACATAGAAGCGCAAAACGGCGGTTGCGAGCATTGTAGCAAGAGTGGCCACAGCGCCGGCGCGCGGCAAGAAAACAATACTGGCCAAAAACACGACGCGCGTCGCCCACATCCAGGCGAGCACCACGAGCGGTAATTGCCCGGTCTCACCCCGAAAAAGCGTAAAGCCGCGCAGCAGTGTCGCGACGAAATCTTCAATCATGTTACCTCACTCGCCAGGTTCTCACTGTGCGGGCTTCATCATTGCTGGCGCAAGTGCCGCAAACCGGTGACAGCAAAGCACCGTCAACTCTTCACAGCAACAACGATGTTCAAGGCCTTGGTCCGGGATGGAAGAGTGAGGCCCGTCGTGACATGAGGGCTTGCGCCGCACCGGCACTAGGTTTCAACTGGAAACGCTGGCCCATTTGGCAGGTGGCATTGCCGGTCCACGAAGAATTGGCATGAGGGAGAGCCGGTCAGATGAGCATCGTCCACGTTTCCTATTTTTCCGACGTATTGTGCATTTGGGCATACGCCACGCAAGCCCGCGTCGATGGGTCAAAGAGAAATTCGGCGACATGGTTAGATTGGAATTTCGATTTTGTTCTGTTTTTGGCGATTCAGGCCGCAAGATCGCGGTAACTTGGCGGGACAAGGGCGAATACGCTGGGTTCAATTCACATTTGCGAAATGTGGCGCAGCGGTTCCCGCATATCGAAGTCCATCCTGAAATTTGGATATTGACGCGCCCGCCAACGTCGGCAAGTGCGCATTTGTTTTTGACGGCGGTGCAGCATTGGCAGCAAGAACAAGAAAAAAAAGGCCAATACGCCTCGGCGAGTTCAATTTTCGATAAAGTGATGTGGGCATTCCGTTGCGGTTTTTTCCGGGATTGCCGCGACATCGCCCGATGGGATGTTCAATGCGAACTGGCTGAAGCTCTTGGTGTTGACATAAACGCGATTGAAAGAAGCATTCGCGACGGAACCGCATTTGCCGGACTTGCCGCAGACTATCAAGACGCCGACAAGATGCGTATCGAAGGCAGTCCAAGCTTCGTATTGAACGAGGGACGCCAGAAGCTTTACGGAAATGTTGGATTCCGTATCATCGAGGCAAACATTCAAGAATTATTGCGGGCGCCCAGTGGCGACCAAGCCAGTTGGTGCTAATCTTGAGGTTTGGCTAGCAGGCTACGCGGGCAAAGGGAAAACTGCGGCCGCTATGCTGATTGCCCGGGAAGGCAAAGTTCTCGCGCAGCGCGGTGTGGCGCAGCTTCGATTTCTTATGGTCGCTCCACATCATGGACTATCAAACGCATGGACTATCAAACGCGCGACGACTTCAACAACTGGCTCGTGATCATTTCTGCAGCGATTGGACTTTTCCTGACCATCACAGGCATCGGCATTCTGGTCTATCGCTTCTGGCCCACGCTTAACCGTATTTGATGGTGCGCCGGATTTCTTCCGTCGCCTCGACCGGCTTTACGTCCCCGCAACCAATCTCACAAACACCATCGCGCCGCCGGGGTCGCCGCCGTAGGACGGCTCAAGAGTATCTGGCACGAAGTTGACGCTGTAGAGCGCGCCGATGCCGAGCCGCACATTGTCCGCCACATGGAAATCGCGAATGGCGCCAAACGACACTTTGCCCACGGTGTTAATCGTGTCCGCCGGATCGAGCTCATGGCTTTCGATCACTTCGCCGCGCGCGAACAACGTCCAGTCGCGATCAGGCGCATAGGCGGTCTCGAGTGCGATGGCATGCATCGTTTCATCCTCGCTCGGGTCTTTGAGGCCCCACGCAATCGTGGTCGACCACCAGCCCTCATCGGCCAGAGCCACAGTATAGATTGCGCTCGCCGACAGGCGTTGCTCATCGACCTCGGGCTCGAGCTGCTCGGGGCTCTTGAAGTCGGCCCATGAGACCTGCAGAGATAAATTCTCCGACGGGTTCCAACTGGCGCGGATCGACGTGCTGTCAAACTTGGGCTCTTCGATGTCGAAGCGGTCCTTGTCGGGCTCGCGCCCCGTGAAGCGTGACACTTCCAGTTTCCATGCATCATGGACCCATCCCGCCGTAATAACCCCGAATGTGATATGGCTTGAGTCGAACCAGTGATGCGTGATCGGCGCTTCGGGGCTGTCCATCGTCGACAGGCGATGCATGAAGGGGGGCGGGCCAAAGGCGGGTTCCCCCGGAAGTCCCGCATAGATAAACAAACTATCGTTATCGTCGATGACGTGGCTGTAAGAGGCCGACAACTCCATCACCAACTCGTGCGGATGCTGCCGGTCGATCAGCGGCGTCACACCATTTGCAGTTTCTCCGGCCGCGAGCAAAAGCGGATAGCCGGTCTTGCCCATGAACGGGTCGGGACTGAACATCGCGCGAAAATTCAGCACGTCCCCGCTATCGAACTCCCGCCGCGCCGATGCCATCAGCATGCCCGAGACGAACGCCTTCTCGTCGCCGCGCGGGCCGTCCTGCCAATCGTAGACGCCGTTGAGCATCATGTGGCCCATGATCATCCAGCCACCGCGCATCTCATGACCCATCATGTGCGGGGTGACGTCCGGCTGCCAGCTGGTGCCCGAAGCGTCGCGCGTCATAGGATAGGAACCAAACGAGCCGGACATATCCATCATTGACATCGTCCCGCCGGCGGCAGTGGCGGGTGGCACAGGCTCGGGCGCTTTATCGGGTTCCGGTTTGGCGCTTTCTTGAGCGGGGGGATGCGTATCCGGCTGATTCCCGCCTTGCGCGAGTACGGCCTCATCGCCAGCCAAGGCAAGTGCGAAAACGGTGTAAAGTGCAATCACGAGCGGTACTCCTTCAAACACACATATACCCCTAGGGGGTAAACGCTAAATAGTTGTTTAGGGCAGCAAGGCATTTCTTACTCCATCTCGGGCGGCCCAACCGCCGTCGTGAATATCGCCGTCACGAGAAGAATGGCGGTGGCCAAGGTCATTTCGCCTGCAATCGACCATCGAAGGCGTGCGGCAGCGGCTCGGTTCCCCGCCGCCACGCCCGGCGTCAGGCGAAGCTTGTTGACCGCCGCCAGGCTCAGAAGGCCGCCAACGAAAGCCAATTTAAGAAGCACGAGACGGCCATACTCGGAAGTAAAAATGGCCTCCAGCGAACCCAGAAGCAGCCAAAGCAGAATGAGGCCGGCGGCAATCAAGCCGGGAACAATGAAAACGGCGATGCTGCCAAAGCGCCGCAAGATTGCGCCGATGCGCGAGAACTCCGGGTTCGATGCAATGTTGAACAGCGGCACCAACGCACCGATCCAAAAGGAAACGGCAAGCACATGGATCGCGACCAGAAGCCGGGGCAGAAATCCCGGTCCGGCGGACCCCGAATGACCACTGAGCGCGAACGATCCCGCCACCACAACGGCGCCAGCCAAGGCAATGGCTTGCGACGCGCTGGTTCCAAATGCGAATGCGGCAATGCATATCAGGCCAACCGCTCGAACGGCGTTCGCGCGCCCATCACTGCCTTCAAGAACAATTTGGATAAGGGACCAATCCCACAGGCTGGCGAAGTCGTCACCAAGCATGGCGCTCAGGATCATGACCCGTGCAATTGTCACAAAAAGTGCGGCCACAGCCACAGCGCGGGTGAAGTGAATGACAAATTGCCGTTCGGGCGCGCTCAACTGCCGGCCAAACACCGCAAGGAAAAGAACACCGCCGCCCGCCGTGAGACAGGTCGCGTACAACAGAGCCTGAACAAGGACGGCGGCAACGCCCCAGTCGAACATCAGGATTTTCCGGGTTGACCGTTGTTGCTCGCGGCAACCGTGAATGAAAACGAGCCCCGCATGAAGTGACCATCCGTGGCCGCCGCTCTCCATTTGACCTCGTATGATCCAGGTGCAATGGCGGGTAACGGAACAGAGAATAACTTTCCTGCCGGTGCCGAACGATCGACGGCAAGAGCTTCGTCCGATTTCCCTCCGATCAGTTTGAGCGTGACCAACCTGAGTTCGCGCGTGAATCTCAGGGTGATGGTTTTAGGTTCGGTCACCGTCGACCCGCTGGCCGGAATCGAACTCGCAAGTTCGGAATGGGCCTGTGCCGGTACGGCGAAAACCAGCCCGATGGCAAGAACGAGATGCGGAATTGCCTTATACACTGGTTTCGTCTCCATCGCGGTGTCAACACCATACCCCACGGGAGTATACTACCTCAACTGGAAACGGGAAGCCAGAGCCTTCGTGTTATCACTGAACTGTGATTCCGGAAATCAGGCTAAGCGCCTTTCTTCAAGAGCCAAGCGTCGATCGTCGCGATCTCCTTTTCCTGCGCCGCGATAATTTCCCGTGCCAGTCCCTTGGTTTCCTCGTCCTTGCCGTTGGTGAGCACAATGTTCGCCATGTCGATGGCCGCTTGATGGTGCGAGCGCATTTGCTTCATGAAGTCCACGTCGGCATCGCCGGAAAATTTCGGCATCGCCCGCATCATCTTCATCGTCGCGGACTTGTACCCGGCAGTTGCCGTGGAGTCGGCTGCGTTCGGCATAATATCCATGTCCATGCCCCTCATCGACGAGTCCATGGGTGAGCGGTCGCAAGCGATGGTGCTGCCGATGATGGCGGCACCCGCGAGGGCATTGAGAAGGAAACGGTGCATGGTAAACTCCCGGGGGTTGGCCTGCGTACGTAACGCGCAACTCAACTGCCGGTTCCAACCCCTCAGCGTGTCCGCGACAACGTATCGACGAGTTCCTGGACCTTCTCGCGCTGCGCCGCTTTGTTCCCCGACTTGATCGCATGTTCGACGCAATGTGAGATATGATCTTTGAGGATTTCGCTTTCGGTCTTCCTCAGCGCGGCAATCACGGCTTGGACCTGATTGACGACGTCGATACAATAGCGATCACTCTCGATCATCTTGGATAGCCCACGCACCTGGCCCTCGATGCGGCCAAGGCGCGACAGCACAGTTTTCTTGGTTTCGTTTTGCATGGTTGAACTATACCCCGTAGGGGTATATCTATCAAGGGTGTTGATTAGGAAAGCCACAACATGACCGTTCCCCACGATCATTCCACGCACGATCCCGTCTGCGGCATGACAGTCGATCCTGGCACTACGCCCCACAAGACCGAACATGCCGGCAAAACCTACCATTTCTGTTCCGCGCGCTGCCGCGAGAAAGTCATTGCCAGCCCCGCCACCTATCTCAAACCAAAGGTGACGGCCGTCGAGCACGTCAAGCCCGGCACGATTTACACCTGCCCAATGCATTCCCAGATTAGTCAAATTGGACCGGGATCATGCCCGATCTGCGGCATGGCCTTGGAGCCTGAGAACGCCGCCGAAGCGGGGCAGGGGCCCAATGCCGAACTTGCCGACATGACGCGGCGGTTCTGGATCGGCACAGCGCTGACGGTGCCGGTGGTAGCGCTTGAGATGGGCGCTCACCTTACGGACTTGCATTTGATTATCGGCGGTCTGCTCAACAACTGGCTGCAGCTCGTGCTGGCAACGCCGGTCGTGCTCTGGGGCGGCTGGCCGTTCTTTGTGCGCGGCTGGCAGTCAGTGATCAACCGCAGCCTCAACATGTTCACTCTCATAGCCATGGGCACCGGCATTGCGTGGGGCTACAGCGTGGTCGCAACATTATTCCCCCAAATCTTCCCCGCAGCGTTTCGGGGCATGGAGGGCGCTGTTGCCGTCTATTTCGAAGCGGCGGCGGCGATCACCGTTCTGGTTCTTCTCGGTCAGGTTCTGGAACTGCGCGCGCGAGAGACGACGGGCGGCGCCATCCGCGCTTTGCTCGACCTGGCACCAAAAACCGCGCGTCGCGTTCGCGCCGATGGCACGGACGAGGTCATCAGTCTCGATTTGGTGCACGCCGGCGATCGTTTGCGTGTTCGTCCCGGGGACAGCCTGCCGGTTGACGGCATTGTGCTCGAAGGCCGCAGCAATGTCGACGAATCGATGGTCACCGGCGAGCCCATCCCGGTTGCCAAAACCCAGGGCGACCGCGTCATTGGCGGCACCATCAATCAGACCGGCGCCTTCGTGATGGAAGCCCAGAAAGTCGGGCGAGACACCATGCTGGCGCGCATCGTCGATCTGGTGGCCAAGGCCCAGCGCAGCCGCGCGCCCATCCAAAGACTTGCCGATCAGGTCTCGGGCTGGTTCGTACCTGCGGTGATCGCGGTCGCGATGGTTGCCTTTGCCGCCTGGTCGATCTGGGGCCCCGAACCGAGGGTAAGCTACGGTCTGATTGCAGCCGTCGCCGTGCTGATTATCGCTTGCCCCTGCGCGCTGGGTCTTGCGACACCGATGTCGATCATGGTCGGCGTCGGGCGCGGTGCGCAATCCGGTGTGCTGATCAAAAACGCCGAGGCGCTCGAACGGTTGGAAAAGATCGACACGCTCATCGTCGACAAGACCGGGACCTTGACCGAAGGCAAGCCCAAGGTTGTAGCCGTCGAACCGGCATTGAGCGTCTCGCGCGATGAGCTTCTGCGCGTGGCAGCAGCCCTCGAAACATCGAGCGAGCATCCGTTGGCAGCCGCCATCGTGCGCGCCGCGCAAGAAGCAAAGCTGTCTCTGCCGGCGGTTGAGCGCTTCGAGTCTGTCACCGGCAAAGGCGTGACCGGCACAATCGAAGGCAAAAGCGCCGCGATCGGCAACGCCAAGTTGGTAGCAAGCCTGGGCCTCAAGCCGGACGAACTGGAACCGGTCGCGGAAAAATTGCGCAACGAAGGCGCGACGGCGATGTTCGTCGTCCTCGACGGCAAGCCCGCCGGCGTGATTGCCGTCGCCGATCCGATCAAGACAACAACCGCTGCCGCGATCGCGGCACTCAAAGCCGAAGGCATTCGCGTGATCATGGTCACGGGTGACAATCGCACGACAGCTGGGGCCGTGGCGCGCCAACTCGGCATCGAAGACATCCGCGCTGACGTGCTCCCCGAGCAAAAAAGCGAGATCGTCGAAAAGCTCCGCGCCGAAGGCCGGATCGTCGCCATGGCGGGCGACGGGGTCAACGACGCCCCTGCGCTCGCCGCCGCCGACGTCGGCATCGCCATGGGAACCGGAACCGATGTCGCCATCGAGAGCGCCGGGATCACGCTGGTCAAGGGCGACCTTTCCGGCATCGTGCGCGCGCGCCGCCTGTCACGCCAGGTGATGCGAAACATTCGCCAGAACCTGTTCTTCGCCTTCATCTACAACGCCGCCGGCGTACCCATCGCGGCGGGCGTACTTTACCCGGTGTTCGGCGTACTCCTGAGCCCGATCATCGCCGCCGCCGCGATGGCGCTAAGCTCGGTCAGCGTCATCGCAAACTCCCTCCGCCTCCGCGCCGCAAAACTGTAAGTATTACAGGGACAGTATATAAAGAAGAGTAAGCGCTACTCCGTTTGGGAGAAGCTGGCGCACCCCTTCGGCACAAATGATGAAAACCGTGCCACCAGGTTCAAGGATGAAAAGCGCACTGCCGCCTCGGTTCCAGAATAGACCCGTCAGTATCGATTGGATTCCGATTTCAAAAAGACGTTGGATTTTCCGAATGCGTCAAGGCGCACATACAGAACTATCATAAGCATTGCCTCCACGAGGATGAGCAACAAAAATGGTGGCCAAAACAGACCTAAGAACCACAGCACGGGTTGCACTGATTCCGATGAAGTAGATCTGCCCCATTTTTTCATATGCTGCATCAGTAAGCAAAACTGCAGCGCCCATTGCCGCGCTCAATCGTGCCAGCAACATTGACATTCCAGTTATTGCGAGTAGCAATTTGCTGCCAAGCGCTGAGCTCAAGCGTAAAAGGGCAAAACTGCTCAAAGTTCCAACCATACCAAGCATGAGGAATGCCGCGCCAAAGGTGATTTATTTGGCAATCGTTTGAGCAGCCGGTTCGTCGCCAACAAGGGTGAGTTTATTCGAGGAAATGTGATCACACACCAGATATGGTTCTTTTGTTGGGAAAAAATAGAGATACGGGGTCAAACACGTTTAGCCCAATCCTGCCGCAAGTCTGTTGCGTTCGCAGCCTGACAAGGGCAAACGGTACCAGACCCCAAAAGCTACAGACGCCAATCACGAAACCAGACTAAATCCCGCGACGGCGAAATGATGATCGAATGTGAACGCCAATCGAATGCGAACGCGCTTCATGATTGTGAAGCTCGTCGCATCGACGGCCGAGAGCTTGTGTAAGGTGGCGCGCCGGAAATAGTCCCAGGATTGCTCCAAATCCCGCAACTCACACGGTAGAATTTTGACGACGCCGGGTTTATAGACTGAATCTCGCCATGCCAGCGCGACATCTCGATTGGCGTTACGCTGAAGAAATGTGAATGTCTCAATTACGACTGGAATTGAGGTGTGAAGTTTCGCGCCAGCCCCCAGCACGGCCTCCCAAATCTCGCGTGCCTGAGCGTGCAAGGGGTCTCGCGTAAGGGCAAGCGCTATCCACGCTCCGCTATCGACGAATACCAGTTCCCTCTGGCGCATCAAACCTCGTCGTGAACGCTGTCGTGTTCAAGTGATGTCCGCAACGGCTCGCCGTCCCAAAGGGCCACAGGACCGCCCGCCGCTGGTTTGAGAATAACTTTGCGTACGGCTTCACGGACAAGATCCGCAACGCTCCGCCCTGAACGGGCCGCCGCAGCGCGCAGCGCGTCAAGCTCTTCCTTACGTAAATATACCTGAGTCTTTTCCATGTATGTCAATATGCAACATGAATTGACATATGTCAATCCAAAAAGCGAAGCGTGTAAGGGCGCCCGCCTTTGACTCCAGCCCAATCGCTGCTAGCCTCGCCGCAAACGCCATCACATTGGGAGTAAGCTCATGCACGATCTGGTTATTCGCGGTGGCACTGTTGTTGACGGCACTGGCGCAGCACCCTTCATCGCCGATGTGGCAATCGACGGCGGTTTGATCACGGCGGTGGGGCAAGTGTCAGCCCGCGGGCGCGAAGAAATAGACGCCACCGGCAAGATCGTGGCCCCGGGCTTCGTCGACATTCACACCCACTATGACGGCCAGGCGACCTGGGACGACGAAATGGCGCCTTCCAGCTGGCATGGTGTCACCACAGTCGTCATGGGCAATTGCGGCGTCGGCTTTGCCCCCGCGCGTCCCGACCGCCATCAATGGCTGATCGGCCTGATGGAAGGCGTCGAAGATATTCCCGGCACCGCGCTCGCTGAAGGCATGAAGTGGAATTGGGAGAGCTTTCCCGAATACCTGGACGCGCTAGAGCAACTGCCGCGCACCGTCGATGTGGGGACCCACGTGCCGCACGGCGCCGTTAGGGCCTACGTCATGGGCGAACGCGGCGCGCGCAACGAGCAGCCCACCGAAACCGACATCGCGCGCATGAGCCAAATCGTGGAGGAGGGGCTTCGCGCCGGCGCCCTCGGCTTTTCGACCTCGCGCACGATCCTGCATCGTTCGATCGACGGCGAACTCGTGCCCGGCACAACGGCCACCAAAGACGAGTTGATCGGCATTGGCCGCGCCATGGGTCGCGTCGGCTATGGCGTGTTCGAGATGGCCTCGGACCTCAAGCGCGAGTGGAACGAGTTCGAATGGATGGGCGAACTCAGCCGCGAAACCGGCATGCCCGTCACCTTCGCGATGCTGCAGTCCATCGCCAAGGAACTGCCGTGGCAGGAACAGATGTCGTCGATGGCAGTCCAGAACGCCAAGGGCGCCAACATCCGCGCCCAGATCGCTTTGCGCGGCACGGGTGTGTTGATGGCCTGGCGCGGAACGGTTCATCCTTTCATCTTGCGCCCCTCATGGGCCGAGATTGCGGGCACGCCCTGGGACGTACAGCTGAAAACTTTGCGTGACCCCAAGTTCCGTGCACGGATCATTGCCGAGAACCCCGTGCTCGAGGGCGAACTCAGCGAACTGCGTATGGTCATCAGCAAAGGCTGGTTTACGCAATACGCGATGAACGATGAATTCAACTATGAACCCGTCCCCAGCGAAACCATCGCTGCCCTCGCCGCAGCCCAAGGCGTCAGCGGTGACGAATACGCTTACGACCTTTTGATGGAAGGTGACGGCACCGGATTTATCTATCTACCGCTGCTCAACTACGCCGACGGCAATCTGGATTTTGTGAAAGGCCTGCTCGGCCGCGACGATGCGGTGATTTCGCTCTCCGACGGCGGCGCCCATTGCGGCACGATCTGTGACGCAGCCTCACCCACGTTTTTGTTGCAGCATTGGGTGCGCGACCGCGCTCGAGGCACCATCCCGATCGAACTCGCGATCAAACGCCAGTGCCGCGACACGGCGCTGCTTTATGGCATGGCCGATCGCGGTGTGCTGGCGAAAGGATTTCTCGCCGACGTCAACGTCATTGACATGCACAAATTGAAACTGGGCAAACCCTGGCTCGCCTTCGACCTGCCCGCTGGCGGCAAGCGTCTCTTGCAGAAAGCCACCGGCTACGTCGCCACCATCAAAAGCGGCCAAATCACCTTCCGCAACGGCGAACTGCAAACCCCGCGCCCCGGCCGCGTCATCCGCGGGCCACAGAGGGCACCGATGGCCATGGCGGCGGAGTAGGGGGCAAGGCTCGCACGAACTGAACCTACTGTTAGCTGTCATTTTTGCTGGTGCGTACCGGAGCATCGTGCTACGTATGACCATCTAGATAGTCAGGAGTTAACTATGAGCGACGTGACCCTTGCGGACGCGAAGGCGCATCTGAGCGAGCTAGTCGAGCGCGCGGTCCAAGGAGAGACCGTGCAGCTCACCCGTCGTGGCAAACCTGTGGCGCGCATAACCGGAATCAACCGGAATCGCCAGCCTATTGATCTTGGAGCACTTCAAGCGCTGACCAACGCCATGCCGTTGCAAACTGAGCCCGTGAGAAGCTGGCTGCGGTCGGTGCGCGACGGTTCGCGTTATTGATGCTCTATCTCGACACCTCGCTTCTGGTGAGTGCGCTCACCAACGAAGCGGACACCGGCACAGTGCAGGCTTGGCTGACGCGCCAAGCCCCCGAGGAGTTGACCATCAGCGATTGGGTCGTGACCGAATTCTCGTCGGCCCTTTCAATCAAGCTGCGCACGGGACAGCTTATCCCGGAACATCGTGCGGCGGCCTTGGCGGCATTCACGCGGCTAGCCCAGGATACCTTACTCGTACTGCCGGTACAGCACGCCTCATTTCGCAAGGCGGCAAGTCTCGCCGATCAGGCCGCACTCAGTTTGCGTGCAGGCGATGCGCTGCACCTGGCGCTCTGCGCCGATAACGGTGCCACAATGTGCACACTCGATCAAAGCCTCGCCAAAGCAGCCCCGCTGGTCGGCGTGGAAGCTGTCTTGCTCTGAACACTTCTGCGGGCCATGTCAGTGCGGTGTCGGCGTGGGAAATCACAACGAAACACCGCATTGGTAAACTCGATCACGCGTCCGAAGTCGCGGCGGATGTTCGCGCCGCGATCATCTCCCAGGCATTTTTCGAACTGCCGGTTACGGTCACGCACGCGCAGATCGCTGGCGCCTTGCGCGGATCGCACAGCGACCCATTTGACCGCATGCTGATCGCGCAGGCGATGCTGGAGAGCATGACGTTTGTCTCAAACGAGGCGCGCTTTGATGCCTTCGCCATCAATCGCCTCTGGTAGGCCCAAGCTCACCCAGCCCCTTTCAGTGCCTCGTCCATCGAAGCCCACAGCACCTCCACCGGCTCAAGTCCGATCGACAGCCGCACGAAGCCGTCGGGTACGTTGTCCCCCCAGCGGGCGCGCCGTTCGGCGCAGCTGCGCACGCCGCCGAAACTGGTGGAGGGCTGGATATAGGCGCAAGCCTCGATGAAACGCTCCGCCGCCACGCCGTCGCGCAAGGTCAGCGAAATCATTGAGCCGAATGCGGCCATTTGCTTTCGCGCAGTCGCATGCGCCGGGTCGGAAGCCAAACCGGGATAACGAACTCCTGTCACACAGTCATGTGCAGCCAATCGCTCGGCAATCACACCCGCCGTCGCGCACATCCGGCTGAACCGCACTTCAAGCGTCTCCAACCCGCGATAAACCAGCCACGCCTCGAACGGGGAGGGGATCGCGCCCCCATAGCGGCGCCAGTCCCGCACCCGCGTCATCACCTCGCCATTGCGCGACGCGACATGACCCATCAACGCGTCCGAATGCCCATTGATCGCCTTGGTATCGGCACACACGACAATGTCGGCACCCAGTTCTAATGGCCGCTGACCCAACGGCGTCATCGTCGTGTTGTCGACCCCCAGCAACGCCCCGGCCCGTTTCGCCAACGCCGCCGCGGCTGCGATATCGCAAACATCAAGTCCCGGATTGGACGGCGTCTCGAGCAACACCAAACGATACCCCTCGAATCCGCCGTCGAGAAACTTCGCCGTAGGGCGCGTTTCAATCGAAATGCCAAGCGGCTGCAGATACTTCTCGCCCAACAACCGCGTTGTGAAATAACCGTCCGCTGGCACCAGCACCCGGTCGCCCGCCGCAACATTTGTAAACAGCAGCGCTGCTATCGCCGCCATCCCGGATGGAAACACGACGGTTTCCGCGTCTTCCAGAAGCCCAAGTGCACCCTCAAGCGCTTCCCAGGTTGGATTGTGATAGCGCCCATAGTGATAAGGTGCGTTCGCCGGATTGCCAGGCAAATGGAATACCGCCGTAGGTGCGATGCCGGGAACAACCGAATCTCCCGGCTGAAGCGCGCGTCCGAAATGATGCAGCAGGTCAGCGGCAAGCCGCGAGGTGTCGTGTGTGTTCATGGGATGAATTTATGGCACTTCGGCGCGTAAGCGAAAATAATTCTCAATGACTGCCAAACTTGCGCCGTGGATCATAGGGGTGGGCGGCTTCCCAGCGTTTGACAATCTCGCTCAGATTCTGGTCCGCCGCTTCGGGCAGCACGATCTGCAGGGTCACCAGTTCATCGCCGGCCGCATGCACGGTGTGGGACGGAATGCCTTTGCCCTTCAACCGGAATGTCTGCCCCGCATTGGCTCCTGCCGGGATGATCATCGACACCGGCCCTTGCAGCGTTGGCACTTTGACCTTGGCCCCGTGCAGCGCTTCGTTCAACGTAATGGGCAATTCCAAATGGATATCGTGACCTTCGCGCCTGAAATAGGGGTGCGGTTCGATCAAAATCGTAATCAAGGCATCGCCTGATTGGCTGCTCGACACGGCCGCTTCACCAAGCCCGCGCAGCCTGATAGATTGCCCCTCGCGCACGCCGATCGGAATTTTCACGTCAAAGCGCTTGCCGCCCGGAAGCTTCACCCGCCGCGTTCCACCCAGCGCCGCTTCCTCGAAGGTAATGATCAGGTCATACTGATTGTCGACGCCTTTGCCGTGGTTCTGGCGCTTGCCGCCTGAAGATCGATCGCCGAAAAACTCTGAGAACAAGTCTTCGACACGACTATTGTTTTTGGGCGGGGGCGGGCTGGCGCTGCCGCCAAACGCGCGCTCAAATGCGCTTCGGAAAGCCGAGCTGGCGCGTTCGCCGTTGGGTGGAGCCGTGCCGTTCTGTCCGCTCCTGGATTTTGTCTCCGCAAAGGAGGTGGGGTTAAGGTCGTAGAGGGGTTCGTTGTCGGGTTCGCGTTCCGGTTCAATATCCGGCCGCTGCACATAGCCCGCACGCGGATTGCCGTGCGCATCGATTTCGCCGCGATCATAGGCGCGCCGCTTTTTCGTATCGCCCAAAATTTCATAAGCAATCGAGAGGTCCTTGAAGCGCCGGCCCTTGTCGGCCGCACCTTCTGGCGTATCCGGATGGAAGCGTTTCGCGAGTGCACGAAAGGCGCGCTTGACCTCATCTTCGGCCGCGGTCCGCGCGAGTCCAAGAACTGAATAGGGGTCATACATTCGCAATCACGCTCATGCGTTTGAGGGGGCCACCCCGCCCGTTACACCGTTGACGATTTCACGAAATACACGCCGCCCGCACGTACACATACTACGGAGCGCACCGATTAGGCAAATTCGAAACAACTTCAATAGGTTAATTGGGCTTCTTTGCCTTCGCTACCGGCTCACGCACCATGGACTCCGCAATCGCGCGCTCCGCCGGGGCTAGTTTGGCGGAAACACGCGCTAGCTCGGTAATGGCCTGCGCATGCCCTTGCGCGGCCGCGTGCCGCAGCCAGCGATAGGCCTCAATCGCATCAAGGGGCGCACCTTCACCGCGTTCAAACAGGAGACCAACTCGAAGTTGTGCCTCGGCAACGCCGCGCACCGCTGCGCTATACCAGATATTGAGCGCATTTTTTTTGTCGCCTGAGGAATAAGCGGCAACTCCCGCATATACGGCCGTGAGGTCAGCTTGTTGCATCTTGGAAACCACATCGGGTGAAATCGGATCGCCTGGCGCCATCCGCGCCGGGCCAGGATTTGCAGGAGCGACCGCGGGCGTTCCGCCACCAACCAGCCGGTCAAAGAAATTGGATTGTCCGCCGCCCTGGTATGCGGCGTTGGAATTCTCGGGCTGGGCAGGGGCTGGTGGCACCACCACTTCGCCGCTTTCGCTCAAGGTCACGCCCATCGCTTTCAGTTTGGCCTGCGCGGGCGTATAACCGTTGCGCGCGGCGCGTTCCAGAAGCGCGCGTGAACGGGCGGTATCTTTTTGAACACCCAAGCCGTTTTCGTACATATCAGCAAGTTTCCACTGTGCCAACGACAACCCGGCCGTCGCCGCACGGGCATACCAGGCCGCTGCCGCTTCAAGGTTTTTCTCAACCCCTTCACCAGCCATGTACATGTCCCCGACATTAGCCATCGCGGTGACGAGGCCTTTGTCGGCGGCTTCCTGGTAAAGCTTGAAGGCCTGCTTGGTATCTTTCGCAACGCCTTTACCCTGTCGTAAGAGCTGCGCCACGTTGCGCATCGCCGCCAGATCGTTTTCCTTCGCCAACCCATCCCAGATGCGATACGCGGTGGGATAATCACCCGCGTCATAGGCCGCAACGCCCTGATCGAAGCGCGACGCCTTTTCGGCCAGAATGTTGGTTGCGCAGCCGCTGACAAAAACAGCCGCAGCCAAAACTAGAAAATGGCGCAATTTGAAACTCATGGACTTGCAAGCAGCTCTCAAGTGCAATCAAAAACCTGCGGCGAACAAACCCTGCGCGCCGCAACGCAAGTCCTCTATATACTTGACCAACCCGCCACAGCGCAGCGCCAATCGCATGCAAGATGACAAGAAGTTAGGGGACGGCTCGTCTGAAATGGCCGCAAGCGACGATCCATTCGCGCAATTTGGCGAATGGCTGTCGCTTGCCGGAACAAAAGAGCCCAATGACCCAAACGCCATGGCACTGGCGACCGTCGATACCAACGGCATGCCAAACGTGCGCATGGTGCTGCTGAAGGGCGTCGATCCTGGGGGCTTTGTCTTTTACACCAACTTCGAAAGTGCAAAAGGCGTCGAATTGTTGAGCGCGCAAAAGGCGGCGCTCTGTTTCCATTGGAAATCGATTCGCCGGCAGATTCGCGTCCGCGGAACCGTTCATCAGGTTACCCCCGCCGAAGCTGAATCCTATTTTGCCTCGCGCCCTAAGGACAGCCAGATCGGCGCCTGGGCCTCGCGACAGTCCCGCCCCCTCAAAGGGCGCTTTGAGCTCGAGAAAGAAGTCGCCATTTTCGCCATAAAATATGCCCTGGGCAAAGTCCCGCGTCCGGCACACTGGTCGGGCTTTCGCCTCGCGCCGCTGGAAATCGAATTCTGGCGCGACCGTCCGTTCCGCCTGCACGACCGGCTTGTCTACCGTCGAGCCACGCTCACTGGTCCGTGGCACAACGAGCGGCTTTTTCCATGAGCAGCACCAGCGCACTCCGTCGTACCCCTTCTGCCCCCGATGCAGAACGCTTGAAGCGCCTGGCGACCCATGCAGCTGTTTTGGTCGCAGCGATTCTGATCGCCGTCAAAATCTGGGCCTGGATTGCGACAGGCTCGGTCGCGATGCTGGCGTCCCTTGTCGACTCGACTTTGGATTTGGTCGCCTCCGGACTGAACCTCATCGCCGTCCGCCATGCCTTGACCCCCGCCGACGAAGAGCATCGCTTCGGCCACGGCAAGGCCGAAGCGCTGGCGGGCTTGGGGCAGGCGGCCTTCATCGGCGGATCAGCGGCATTCCTTTTGTTTCAATCGCTGGAACGCCTCGTCGCGCCGCAGGCCGTTGAGCAGTCCGCGACCGGCCTCCTCGTCATGGCTATCTCGCTAGCCCTCACTGTCGCCCTCGTCGTGTTTCAGCGTTACGTCATCGCCCGCACGCGCTCGCTCGCCATCGGCGCCGATCAACTGCACTACTTAACCGACATTTTCACAAATCTTGGCGTCGTTGCGGCTTTTGTTCTTGCGGGACTATGGGGTTGGACGCTTGCTGACCCGCTCATCGGTCTTGCCATCGCCGCAACCATAGGGTGGGGCGCCTTCAACATTCTGCGTGGCTCATTCGACGAACTCATGGACCACGAATTCGACGACGCCGATCGTCAACGCATCAAAGACATCGTGGCCCAACACAAAGCCGTCGTCAGCCTGCACGACCTGCGCACGCGCCGCGCCGGCCACAGAGCATTTATTCAGATGCACCTGGAACTTCCCGCCCAAATGACCCTGATCGAAGCCCACCACATCAGCGACGAAGTTGAAGCGGCGATCCAACAAGCCTTTCCCGAAGCCGAAGTCCTCACCCATCAGGACCCCGCCGGTTACGAAACCATGATGGCACTTGACCGGAAATAAATCAGTCGTCCCCGCATGCGATCTGCGCGTTAATGATCACACCCACCGGGGCGATGGCTAGTTTCACCTCCGCCCGTATGCGCACGCGCATCAGGCCGGCCCGTGTCTCGCGCGCCAGCGCCGGGCGCTTGGGATTCTCCCGGCACAGCTGCAATTCTGAAAGCATCGAATTCGCCTGTTCCTTGTCTTGCAGGCGTTTGACAACAATCGCAGCCGCCTGACCCTCATTCTTCAGGCACAACGCGGCATCCGTAACAATTTCATAGTTGTCTTCGGGCTTTTTCAGCATGTCCAGGAGGATAGCTTGCGCTTGCGCGGCCTTTCCAAGTCGAAAAAGGGCACAAGCATTGACGTAGGAAATAATCTTCTCGCCGTACGCACTCGAATGTCCATGAGCCCTCGCTGCTGTGGTCATGGCCTCTAGATAGAGACCCTGCTTCAACATCATGGTACCAAGATTGATGAACTGATTGACGAGAGACGAGTTGGCTTTCACGTCCAGTTTCAAAAGTGGCTGAAGCACGGCGTTGGCTTCAACGAACCGGCCTTGCGCCTGAAGCGCGTAGGCAAGTTCGTTCTTGAGCCACAGTATCGACTCCTCGTCCTTGTCGAATTTTGCAGGTGCCTTCAGCACGTCTTGTGCTGCGCGCACGGCGTCGTCATAGCGCCCGTTGAGCCGCAACGCCTCCACCAACCAAGTCATAGCTTTCAGATTCTTCGCGTTCTGCGCCGCAACTTTTTGCGCAGTGGCAAGTTGGCGCGCCGCAAAATCTCGCGGTTGCAGCAGCGCCGAAATGCCGGGCGCCGCGCGCAGGGTTGCATAGCGGGCCTGCGTGCTGATCTCCATCAGCACGCCATACTCCGAAAGATCTGCAACAAGCGGAATGGCGTCTTCCGTCCGCTGGTGATCCGTCAGTTCGCGAATAAGGTGCAAGTACAGATAGTCCGTCGTCGTGACGCGGTCGGGGTTTCGGTAGTTTGCTTTTTTGAGCGCCAGCAGCAGCGCCAACCAATCGTCGTTCCGCTCGGTTTTCAGCAGATGGCGTCCAACCGAAAAGATGTTGCGTAGCGTCACATCCTTGATGTCTTTCGGATAAGACTGCGCCAGCACCAGCAAATCCTTGTAGGCGCCGCTGAAATCTTCGAGGTTGATGAGGGCGAGCAGGCGGTCATAGCGAATGACGCCCTTGTTCACCTTGTCGCTCAGTGTGAAGGCCTTGTTGAAATCGTCGACGGCGAGTTTGTATTTGCCCAAGCTATTGCGCGAGATCCCGCGCAGAATGAGGACCCGCACCCGCCCTTGCGGATTAAGGTCGGCCTTCAATACAATAGTCGTCAGCCTCTCCGCCTCGGCATACTTGCCGGCATTGTAGGCAGCGTCCGCAGCCTTGAAGTCGGCCTCCACGTCTGCCCGTGCAGGCGCATTTGCGCCAAGCGCGAAGACCAGCACAACGCATGCTGCGGCGATTGCAAAATTGCGGTATATCATGGCTAACATCCTCGTACACGAACGCGAGTCTCAGTTCATCGACTGTAGCCGCAATCTTGAAATGACGATAGAATTCCGGATCAACAAACACCCAGCAAGACAAAATCAGGCCAAGAAATGTCGCGAGCATTGAGTATCATAGTTCTTTCCTGCGCGCTGGCGGCCAACGCGTTTGCCTTCGGCACGAAACCAGGCACGCACAACGTCGGCTCGGAGCACGAGAAAATAACCCGCGCGGCGGTGAAAGATCTGGGCCCGCTCACGACAGATATGCTCGCGGGCAAAGGCGAAGATCCTGGCGCCGTCGGTGCTCCCGACCAGTCGGGCAGGGGCCTGCTTGCCAATGCACCATCGCACTGCGATGGCGGTGACTTTCTCGCAGGGCAGGACCCCTACGCCCAAACCCAAGCCGCAGCACAAGCAGCACTCGTTGCCTGCCGCGAATATGTCATCACACAAATAGACAGCGCCGTCGCGTGGTCGAGAGAACTGGCCAAACCCACCGCCGCCAACACGGCGCTCGATTGCCGCTTCATCGGGCGCGGCAGCAGCGCCAAATGCAACGTGCTCGAACATTTGGGTTTGGCTTTTCATACAGCCCAGGACTTCTACGCCAATTCAAATTGGGTAGACCGTCCAGCCAAACGGCCGCTCTCGGCCACCAACGCTCCCGGCCTCGGCCAGTCCGGCCCTGCCAAATGGTTTGATCCGCGCCAGTCCATAGGCTTTCCCGACGGCCTCATGAGTGGCTGTCCGGGAGACTTATCGCTATTGGGCATTACGTTCGGATGTGAGTACGGAACGCTTCCACCACTCGTCGGCCAGATCCGCGTTCTGCGCGAAGATCTAAGCAAAGACCGGGGCCCAATTGGTCGTGGACAAGGCGGCCTTGGCACCAGCCCGCGCGGCAAGATCAATGGCAATTTCGCACGCGCCGTGTCTGCGGCTGTTGAAGACACAGCTGACAAATGGGCCTATTTCAAAGAGGAAATCGCAGCCAAATACGGCGCCACACGCGCGGCAAAAATCCTGTGCGCATTGGCGAACGACAAGTTCGACGCCGCACGCTGCGCACTCCAGGTCAGTCAAACGAAAGTGTGCGCCGAACGCGAGTCCGTGGCCCTGGGCACCACTGATGCAGATGCGGCACCGCAGTCCGAACCAACCGGAGACGAGATTGCTTCGGCAGAAACCCTTTATCCGGCGCTGGGTGCATTTTGCGTCATTGAAGAGACCGACATCACGCGCGCCGAAGTCAATAGTGGTGGCACCGCCGAAGCGGGCCGGGCTTCAGCAAAGGCCCACGCCGTACGTGCGCTCGCCATCTGGAACGCCTGCCCGGTTCAATTGCAGAAAGTCCATCAAGCAACGGCGCAGAGAAACAAAGCGGCCTATGACGCCCTGATCAACCGGCCGGGGAAGATCAGCAAGAAGGAAATCGGCGTACTCAACGACATATACGCCGATTGCATTCTGGGGGCGCACCTCAGGCGCTGGGGAAAATAACCGCCTATTCCCGCCAGGCTCGCGTGATGCTGTCTGTGAGCGGTTGCGTCAAATAAGCAAGCGCCGTGCGCTCGCCGGTTTTGATCATGACCGACGCAGGCATTCCAGGCTGCAGCACTTGCGTTCCCAGGCGTCGCAGCTCACTCTCTGAAACGTCAATGTGAGCAATGAAATACATCGCGCTCGATCGGGGGTCTTGAATGGAGTCCGCTGACACATAGACGACATTGCCATACAGACGCGGAATGTCGCGCTGACTAAGTCCGGTAAATTGAATTTCGGTCTGCAAACCAACATGCACTGAATCTACTTCATTGGTGCGCAATTGCACTTCCACCATCAGGCGGTCGTCCTTGGGTACAATCTCGAGAATTGTTTCGCCCGGTCTCACCACCGAGCCCACGGTCGTCAGTTTCGGCGCCAGCACGTTGCCCGACACCGGCGCGCGTATCGTCATGCGCTCATAGGCTTGCGCGGCGGCGCGAAACTGCTCGCGCAGGTTGGGAATTTTTGCTTGTACGTCGCGCAGATCACCCTGGATAACAGTTTGGATCTGATTGCGCGCCTGCAACAGTTTGAGTTCGTTTTCGACAATCGAACTTCTCGTCCGCGCAATCATTGCAACCGAGCGGCCGGAATTTCCGCTGAGCTGTGAAATCTCGCGATTGAGCGAAAACACGCGCGACCGTGTCGTATACCCTTTCTTGTAAAGGTCTTCGACGACGTCGAGTTCTTTTTTTGACATCGCAATCTGCTGATTGGCGGCACTGCGATCCGACTCCAGTCCTTTCAGTTCATTCTTGAGCTGTTCCTGTGTTTCCTCAATGATCGAAAGCTGCCCGTGCAGTTCAGAACGCCGCGCGGTGAAAAGCTGACGTTGCCCGTCGAGCAGCGCCTGGACCGATGAATCCTTGGCAGCCACGCCAAGCAATTCCGGACTGAATTGCGGGTGCTCAAGGTTCAGGGATTCTGCTTTCAACCGGGCCTCCGTTGCCAGCGCCAGATAGTAGGAATCCCGGCCGCGCGTGAAGCGTTCAATCGCGTCGGCATCTTCAAGCTCCACCAAAACGGCGCCCGCCTTCACGAACTCACCGTCATCGACCTTGATCGCGCGGATGGCGCCGCCCGTGGGATGCTGAATCTGCTTGCGCTTCGAGGCCACCACGATCTGGCCGTTCGCAACGATGGCGCTCGCGATCGGAACCGTTATACTCCAAATGCCAAATCCGCCAATCGTCGCGGCAATCAAACCGAAGCCGAAAATCATCGCCCGCTTCGTATTTGTTTGCAGGCTCGGAATTTTATCCGGCCAATTGGGGCGTCTAGGACTGGATTTTGGTTGTTGCATGGCGGGTCTCAAGAGGCGTTACATTGGAGGGAACCCGCGCGGCGTCCGCAGCGGCTTTGTTCAGAGCGGCGAGAACTTCATCGCGCGGGCCGTACGAGGCAATTTGGCCGGCCTTCATCACCGCAAGTTTGTCGACCGCAGGCAGGATGCCTGGCCTGTGGGTGACGATCACGACAGTGCGTTTTTGCTGCTTCAGTAACTCAACCGCCCGGCGAAGATCAGATTCACCCGCAGCGTCAAGATTGGCATTGGGTTCGTCAAGCACCACGACTTTGGTGTTGCCGTAAATCGCCCGCGCCAGGGCCACGCGCTGGCGTTGCCCGCCGGAAAGAAGTTTCCCACGCTCGCCGATCAACGTCTCATAAGCGTTGGGTAGCGTCAGGATAAAGTCATGGGCGCTGGCAATTTTCGCCGCTTCGATAATGGCCGCCGAATTGTGCTCGCCGTAGCGCGAAATATTTTCCGCAATCGTGCCTTCCATCAACTCCACGTCTTGCGCCAGATATCCCACCGACGGCCCCAGTTCGCTTGACGCCCAATCCGACACTTCGACCCCGTCCAGCCGGACGTTACCGGCGGTCGGTTTGAGCGCCCCAATCATCAACCGGGCCAGCGTCGTTTTACCGGAACCAGTAGCACCGATGATCCCGAGGACTTCACCGGGCGCCAGTTCAAAAGCGATATTGCGCAAAGACGGCTCCTTCACGCCGGGATACCGCATCCACACATCGTCCAGTTTATAGTTGCCTTCCGGTGGCGGCAATTCCGTGCGTGTCGCATCTTGACCAGACTGCAACACCGCGCTCAGCCGCGCGTAGGACTGGCGTGCCTGAATGAACCGCTTCCATTGGCCGATGGCGGCCTCAATGGGCGCCAATGCCCGGCCCATGATGATCGACGTCGCGACAATCGTGCCCGCTGAAACCTCGTTATGAAGCGCGAGGTAGGCTCCAAGCCCCAAAGAGAGAATCTGCAGCGCCTGACGCGCAAACTTCGCGGCCGAGCTCAGCCGCGAGCCGCGGTCGCTGGCCAATGCTTGCCAGGCCAAGCTCGCTTCATGGTGTTCCTGCCATCTTTTCTGCACGTTGCCGACCATGCCCATTGAGCGGGCCGACTCGGCATTGTTGTGCAGCGTGCTGACAAAATACTCGGAGTCCCGATGCGCCTGTGCCGCTTCCGTCAACGGACTGCCGGTCACCACCTCGCCCAGATAGGCAAGCCCCACAATGATAATCGCCCCTGCCAGCGCTAGGCACCCGAGCGCCGGATGCATCAAGAAAATGACGCCCAGGAAAATTGGTGTCCAGGGCGCGTCAAACAAGGCAATGAGCCCGGGTCCCGCAAAGAAAGTCCGGATCGAGTCGAGATCGCGCAAGCCATGCGCACTCGAGACGTCGCCGGGCTCTTTCGCCATCGACAGACCGAAAGTGTCACTGCGCAGATCGCTGTCAAGTTGTGAACTGGCCCGCACCAGCAAATCGGATCGCGCAACTTCAACCAGCGACTGAAAGCCCAAAATGCCGAGCGCAAGGATGGTCAAAAACAAAAGTGTTTCCTGGCTCTGCGAGGTCAATACGCGGTCATAAACCTGCAGCATGAACAGCGGACTGTTCAGCATCGCCAAATTGATAAACAGACTGAAGAAGCCGACGCTGAGGAACACATTGCGCGACCGGTGCAATGCGTTACCGATTAGGCTCGTCCGTGCCTTGTTCATGCTGCAATCCAGTTACTTATGAGCCCTTGCGCGCGCGCGCAGGCATCCCCGCTTGTTGGAAGGGCCAACGCTCCCTATTCACTCATATGGGTGGTTCAAGTCCCATGCCAATGCGTTCTCGCAAGGCATTTTACCGCGCACTGTGTAATTTATTCCAGTTTGCAGTACACTATTCTTGTTGGGCGCAAAGTCACAATGAGCGGCAACATGGTTTACACAACTATCTTGGCGATCCGTGACGTTTGACCACTAAATGGAGTACGGCTTTCGAAGCGCCTAGCTAGGTGCGGACGCTTGCTCTGCAGTTGCGCCAAAACAAGCAGGCACTTTCAGAAACTGTATCGAAAAGCAACACTTCCGATATTTTCTTGATAGTTCGAGGCCGCCAGGTTCGAATTGCGGCTAATGTTCCGGAACTCGGTCACCCAGGTAAACGCGTCTGTGATCTCAAGTTCGGTGTTCAGCCGCAGCGTATGGCGGTCATCCGAACGCGTTAACGTGGTGATCGGCGTCAAACTCTCGACATTGTCGTAGTTGCGCTTCTGATAATTATAAGAGAATTTTACCCGGCCATCGAGTTCAAACAGGTTCACGGGAACTTGCACGGCAGTACGGCCCATAAAGCCGTCATAGTCGAAGGCTGGGCCATCTGTATCTTCGCTGGTAAAGCCGCCGCCGAAGGTAAAATATCCCATATTCAGCCGGTCGAAATAATAATAAACATCCGCCCCAGTCTGATGTGTTTGCGCATCTCGTGCGTCGTCGCTGCTATTATAATCTTTGTCAAAGAACCGGTAATACGCCGTGACAAAAAAGTCGTCCGACAAGAATGCCGAAATCGTCGGGGACACCATGTGTTGGTCAAGAAAAAAACTATCGTCGAGCAGCGAGTGCAAATACGTGTACTCAAGCCCCAGCTTGATGCCACCCGGTTTGATCCAAGCCTTAAATCCGGGGGTGTGAGACTGATAGTTGAACGCACTCAAATCTTGATAAAGGCTTTGATAGAAATCATATCCGATTTCTACGCGGGCGTCTTTCTCATCGACCACTTTATAGCCAGCATCAAGCTTGAGGATGGCAGCAATATCGCCGCTTTCGCTATTGTCGTCATTTTGTTCGACCGCAACAATGTCATCAAATTGGGTGCCGGCTTCCAGATCGAGCCACCAGCTTTTGCCTTGTGCCAGCGCAGATTGAGCCGCAAATGGTACCGTCGCAGCCAGCGTCAGCACAGCCGCACATAATGTGGATGTCGAAATGCGCATTGTTCCTCAACCATTCTGCTGAAATGTACAATCGGGGTTCAGCCCCGTTTTGCATTCAGACATGCACCGTTGATAAAGCCCCACGACGCCCAGTGTAAAGTTAGCAAAACAGTTGGTCGTCAATTGTCTGTGGTGCCGTGTCTTAAAAGCAAGTCAGGGCCTGCAACTCTTGGGCCATGTCACAAAAAACTACCCGCACTGGATAAGTGATTGTCGCCACGCTTGCCCGAACATGCTTAGGAAATGCAGGCCAGTCGAAAAAATTGCATCAGCAAAGAATCGCAACTTTCGTACACACATCATTGGCCGTGACATGCAAGCGTTTGATTCAAGTTATTTCGTTTGGAGCGGGGGAATAATCGGGTGCGCAGGGTTCAACGCACCACGCCTGTTTACTTTTCCAGCTCGATCAATCCGTGACCAAAAATGGGATCGCGGCCAGGCTTGCCCAAATCCCGTGCTGACTTTGCCAGAGATTGAAAGGCGCTTCGTGCCAACTCGACGTCCGGACGATCAATCCGGCGCGCCAGCGCCACCGCGACAACCGGCGCGGCGTATGATGTTCCCGAAACTTTCTCGACATCGCCGCTGGACTTGGCGACGGAGGTGTCCACGCCACCCGCAGCGAAATCCACATAATCGCCCTGATTGGCGTACAAATAGACACGATCCTGTTTGTCGACAGCGGTAACGCCCACCACATGATCATAAGCGGCCGGAAATTGAGGCGCCGCATGCGGGCCTTCGTTTCCCACCGCAGCCACGAGAATATGCCCCTTGGCGGACACATGTGCAGCCATCGCTTCAAGCAATGGGTTGGCCGGTCCGCTCAGACTGAGGTTGATCACTGGAATTTTCATTTGTGAAAGCCAGTCCAAGGCTTGCACAATCGCGTCAGCAGACGCAATTTCCTTTCCATTCTCCATCATCGTAAAGACGTTGGCGACAATAATATGCGCGCCTGGTGCCGCTTCTGCGATTCGCGAAGCGACCGCGGTGCCATGATTCTCAGGCGTACTTTTTGCAGCGCCAAATGTTTGTGCCGATATTTTTACGTCGCGCAGCATCTGATGCTTCGAATCGACGCCCGCATCGATGAGCCCAATGCGTATGTGGGCGGGCTTCGCCAAGGTCTGCCGCGCAAGCGACGAAACACCTGCAATAGTCGCTCCGCCGCGCGCCGGACTATAGATGTGATTGAAAGTACTGATTCCGCGCGGATCCACCTTGCGCAGCTCATCGAGAACAGAGCGGCCGGAGCGCACCTTAGGCACTGCAATCCGCAATCCCTTCATCCCCATGGACGGTAACTGAAAGATCTCGATGATTCTCAAACCGCGCCGGGCAACCAGTGTCGAAATGTCTGCGTGTGACGAGACATGGACGACTTCGCCGCTCCGCACCAAATCGCCGTCATCGTTTTTGCTGATTCCAAACCGGCCCTCAGCGTGCGCAACGCGTGCTTCCCTGTCGCGGCTTTTACCCGAGTTCTCGGACGGCCCGCTCGCCTGATTGCTCGAGCCCGAAGAGCCGTCATTACCGTCATCGTCGCGCGATCCGGACGAACCAGAGTTCGCCGATTGCTCCGGCTCGCCACCGTCTCCTGACCCAGAATCGCTGTCACTATCGTCTGACCCGGAGGATTCTCCGCCATCCCGCGATTCGGGTTCGTCGTCGCCAGTGGAGCTTCCGCTATTGTCTGACCGGTCGTCATCGTCATCTGGTGCGGGCTCATCTGAACCCGAAGACCCGCTTCCGCTGCTGGCAAAAGCCTGTGAAACGGCAAAACCACCGGCTATAACCGCAAACAGAAGCAGCAGAACTCCAAAAAAAGATTTGCTAAGCTGAATCACAGAAAGTCCCAAAGTTGAGGTGAAATCTTTACACTGCATGCTGAAGCAAAACATTAACTGGGATCGGTATTACTCTCAATCCAGTAATTATTGGAATAAAATCCCTTTCCATACGTTGTACGAACTGGACCGAAATGACTGACAGCCGTGATGAGTTGCGCCGAGGAATAACCGGTCTTTTACCAAGGCTGCGCCGCTTTGGTGCGGTATTATCGGGATCTCAGGACGAAGGGGACGACTTGGTGCAAGCAGCGATTGAGCGCGCCCTATCCAAAAACGAGCAATGGCAATCCGGGACACGCATAGATAGTTGGCTGTTTAAAATCATGCAGAACAACTGGAAGGACGAAATACGCAAGCGAAAGAACGTGCAGAAGAAGTTAGTGTTGGATAGTGCGGGAACCGATCAGTCGGTCGATGGGCGGCGTGTCACAGAAACCATGTTGATGTTAACGAAGACACGCGAACAATTCACACGGTTGTCCGACGAACACCGCGCCGTTTTGGCTCTGGTTGTGATCGATGGCCATTCTTATCAAGAAGCCGCCGATCAACTTGAGATTCCTATCGGAACCTTGATGAGCAGGCTTTATCGTGCGCGTGAAGCTTTACGGCAAATGGTCGAACAAACGAATAGTCAAGCAACAGCAGAAATCAACAAACGAATTGGTACATGAGTACGATCACAGACGAAACATTAATGGCCTTTTGCGATGGCGAGCTCGACGAGCGAAACGCCGGTATTGTGCGTGCGGCGCTGGAACACGACGACGGCTTGCGCGCGCGTTTGCAAAATATGCGCAACCTCGATGAAGTGCTACGCGCCTCCTTTCAGCCTCGTCTCGAGACGCCTGGCCGGTTTGCTCAACTGCTTGCCGGAAAAGAGCCCGCGCAGGTCATTCCGTTGCGCTCCAAATCAAACGCGTTGCGCAACTGGATTCCGACCGGCACCGGGATAGCTGCGGCGCTGGTAATTTTGTTTGCCGGCAACACGTTCGCGCCTGGCCCAATGGCTTGGCTCGAACAAGTGGACGACGGCATCGCTTTGGCAGGTCCTGTCCTGGCCGCAATCGTTTCAACGCCATCGGGAACGCACGTTAAGCAAAACGGACTTAATATTTTGCCGGTCGTCAGTTTCGAGTCTGCCGATGGACGCCTGTGCCGCGAAGTGCAAGTCGATGACGCTGAACTTGCAGCCCGCATCGTGGCGTGTCGCGACAAGGATCACGACGATTGGTGTATTGAAGCGTTTGCGCGAATGCCCGCACAACCTCAAACGAATGGGTACTACACCGCAGGTATTCCCAAAGATCCTGTGATCGATGCCGCCTACGCGAGGCTCGGCATCAAAAATACTTTGTCCGCCGATGCCGAAAAGCAGGCGATGGCCAAGAATTGGGTCTTGAAATAGGGCAGACAGGCTCCTCAACCACAGATTTGCAGCTCGTTGGCCGGCCAGCTAGGATTGTTGCCTGGACTTTCCGCAAACGAGAGTAGGCCTACGTGAGTGCCATACGGTTCGCATTGATCCTGACATGCGCGGTGTCAGCGGCGGCACCAAGGGTTACCATTGGAGCGCCGCAAAGTCCCTTGCCGGCGGTGCAAGCGTCATTGGCAAAGCTTGGCCAACGCATTGACGACGTCGCGTTAGTGAACGACTTGGGCGGCAAAGTTCTTTGGCGTGATTTCGCTGGCAGTCCCAGGGCCGTGTTCTTTGGCTTTACAAATTGTCCGGTCGTATGCCCGGTAACCGTTTGGGAATTGGACACCGCCATGACTGAGCTCGGGGCGAGTGCGGAAAGTCTGAAAATCATTTTCGTAACGCTGGATCCCGCGCGCGACACGCCAGCGATATTGAAAGCATATTTTTCAGGATTTAAGGGCCGCGTCATCCCGCTCACCGGGCAAGAGCAAGCCATCCAACGCATCGCCGAGTCCTTCGACGTCAGTTCGGAGAAGGTCGTTACCGGCAAGGGGGCATACACGCTCGATCACACCGCTGCCGTTTACCTTCTGAACAAGGAAGGGCAGGTCGTCGACAATTTGGCGTTCGGCACGCCGCGCGACGTAACCGTGGCACGCCTCAAGAAGCTATTGGCTGGCACAAAATAGGGCTAACAAGACTCATTAATTGCCTAATCCCGCCGCAGACACGATATTTCCAGTTCTCAATTTCGCCCAGCGGGCTCCATCTCTATGATGCGCCATCGCAAGGGACCTGACAGTGCCCAACTACCTCTATGAAGCGGCCGATTCCAATGGCACCATTACGCGCGGCACCCTTGAGGCACCGACGCGCAGCATCGCCGTTGAACGCATCATCGGGCTCGGTCGCACGCCGGTCCGGGTTGTCGAGCACGCAGGCGCCCCGCTCAAGATATCAAGTGGCGCGCAACCGCTGTGGCCACAATTCAATTTGGCAAATGATCGCCTCACATTGCTTCAGGAATTCAGCATTCTGCTGCGGGCAGGCCTCAGCGTCGAGCGCTCACTCGTTGCCATGCTCGCGTTGACCAACAAATCCCGGACCAAAGCATCAATCCAGAATATTCTCGAGGGCTTGCGCGCTGGCGAACCGCTTTCCGCGGCCATGCGCCGGGCCGGGCTCTTGTTTCCCGAAGCGCTGCGCAAGCTGATTGCTGCGGGTGAAGCCAGCGGACGCTTACCCGAAGTCATGACGCGTTTGGCTACAGCGCAAGCCCGTAACAAGGAACTCACAGACAAAATTACTTCAGCCATGATCTACCCCGCATTGCTGCTGGTGGTTATGTTTGCAGTCCTCATCATGATCTTCACCGTGGTCTTGCCCCGGCTTGAGCCGTTGTTCGAGCAAAGTGGCGCTGCTTTACCCTGGCCCGCAGCTTTGTTGCTGGGTATTTCTCACTTTCTCGACGCGTATGGGATAGTGTTTGCTGTGGCCGTCATCGGCGCACTTGCAGCACTCCTTTACGCGCTCAGGCAACCGGCGATGCAAATCACGCTGGACAAGCGCGCCCTCTCCAGCCGCTTTTTGCTGAAGATTCCACAGGCCTACCAGGCGGCGCAAATTTGCCGGAATTTGGCGATGCTGCTGGATGGCGGCATGCCACTCAATCGCGCCTTGGAAACGGCGCAAGGGGCGGTGACCAACAGCTACATGCGTCAAAGCCTGACCTCGGTTATTGACCGCGTAAAACACGGCCGCTCCCTCAAACTTTCGCTGGAGGACGCAAATGTCTTTCCTCGGGTGACACTGGAGTTCGTTGGTGTCGGTGAAGAAACCGGCCGGCTTGGACCGATGCTCAACGAGGCTGCCGACGTGCTGGATCGCGACGTTCAAGTAAAACTCGACCGGCTGTCAGCTCTCCTCTTGCCCGTCGTCACAATTTTCCTGGGCATTGTAGTGGCCGGCATTATGAGCGGCGTCGTCAGCGGCATCCTGGCCGCCAATGACTTGGCACTCTAGCCATGAACCCCAACCCTTCGCGCACAGCCGGTTATTCGATGCTGGAGCTGTTGGTGGTACTTGCCATCATGTCCCTCCTCGTGGTGGTGGCCATTCCGGCGGCAAGTGGCGCCTTGCAACGCCTGTCACTGTCGGGCGATGCGCGCCTGGTCGCTTCGAATTTGCGCAGCTTGCGCGAACAGGCAGCAGACCAGCAATCCGAAATCATCATCACAGCCCCCCCTGGCCGCGCCGGTGTGCTTAGTGTTTCGAATGGCAGCGAAATTCTTCTGGCTTGGGGGACCACAGCGCAAATTCTGTCGCGCCATGATCGCAGTCAAAACCTGAGGTTGAGCTGGGATGGCAGTGTCTCAGGGTCGGTCATGCTAACCCGCGGCGGGTCCACCATCCGCATCTCTGCTGATCGCTTGACCGGTAGACTCATTCTCGAAGGTGCGCCATGAACGGCGAGCGTGGTTTCACACTGATAGAGGCGCTGATCGCATTTGCGATCCTGGCCGTCACGCTTGTTTCACTTTATGAGGCCATGGGAACCGGCCTGCGCAGCTTTGGCGCAGCCTCCCGCGTAGAGACCGCGGTGATGATCGCTCGCTCTCAGTTGGACCGGATCGTTGCCCTCCAGCGCCTGCCGCAACCCCGGAAAGGCCGAAGTGCGGGCTCGGACTATGAGTGGAAGATCGAGACCCTGCCGGCACCGGCGCATCCGGAATCAACAACGCTTTTTCGGCCGGCGTTGATCCGCTTGTGGGTCATCTGGCCTGGCAACGCCGGGCCGCAAAAAATCTCAATCGATCGCCTGGTTTACGTTCGCAAGCAGGAAACCCAGCGATGAACAGGCATAACGAATCCGGGTATTCGCTTGTTGAGCTCTTGGTCGTCTTGGCGTTGTTTGGGCTCATAGCCATCGCCATGACCGGCGGCATTCGTTTCGGCGCCCGTGCCTGGGAAAAAAGCGGTGCTCAAGTTGACGCCATCGAACAGATCGAGGGCGCACAGAACATGTTGCGCACCCTGCTGCAACGCGTTGTGCCACGCGATCTCAACCCCGAAAATCCTGCCGACCCCGATGTGTTTCAGGCGTCGCGTCATCGCATGACTTTTACCGCCCTCGCGCCATCGGCTATTGAGGCCAATGGTTTGGCCCGCTTTGTGCTGGAGGTCACAGAGGCATCAGGCAAAAAACAATTGAACCTGTCTTGGACCGGCATCAATGGAGGAAGCGGGCGCCAGAGCCAGAGCCTGCTCGTTGATGCCAGCGGCATTTCATTTGCATTCGCCACCCTGGACCAAACCGGTGTCTTCGTCTGGCGCGACGATTGGATCGAACAGTCTGGCGCACCGGCGCTTGTCATTATACGCGCAAAGTTTCCCGCAGGATCGGCCCTCCAGTGGCCCGAACTTGTCATCCGCCCGCGCATTTCCCGCGATCCATCATGCATATACGACCCGGTGTCGTTCAGCTGCCGCCATGCGTAGCCTCCAAGCCAACCCCTTGAATCCAGGTGAACGTGGCATCGCACTGATTGCGGTGCTGGGGTTTCTCGCCACCATGTCACTCCTGACGATCGGTGTTGTTAGCGCCGCACGAACCACTGTTACTAACGCCTCGCGCCATCTTGTCCGCGCCCAGGCACAAGCCGCAATCGAAAGCGGGATCGATTTTGCCACCAATCAACTGGCCCAAGCGAGAGGCACCGCTCCAGCGCTGCTTTCACAACCCGAAACCCTGGAAATCGGTGGCTTCAGAGTTCAGGTTTCGGTTCGTCCGGAACGCGCAAAAATCGATCTGAATTTTGCCGATGCCCAGTTGTTGGCAACCCTCTTTCGTGCAGGCGGGGCAAACCATGATGACGCTGAGGCGCTTGCTGCGTCCGTTGAAGATTGGCGCGACGGCGATGATCTCTTGCATCTGAAGGGCGCCGAGTTCAGGCAGTACAAAGAGCAAGGCCTGGACTATGGTCCGGCAAACGGATTCTTCGTCAGCGTCGACGAGCTGCGGCTGGTTCTGGGCATGACCGAGAGAATTTACGCGTGCGTGCGCCCTCAACTCACCATATTGACCCAGTCACCCGGTATCGAACTTGAAATGGCCGCTCCAATGATCAGGCGCGCACTTGGCCTGGAAGAACGATCAGAAGCAAACGGCGCTGCCGGGGCAAGCGTTATTGCCAGCCAACTCATTACACCTGGTCAAGTTTTCGAGATTACGGCACGCCTCGAAGACACGGTCAGGCACGTCAAGCGCTCGGAGCGGGTGATGATCAGGATTACCGGAGATCCGAATGATCCATTTTGGAGTCTAAACATCGAACCCGCAATTCCATTGGAAGCGGCTGCGCGCCGCCATTGCCCCAGCGAAGGTTCTTCCTTTCCGCAATGACAACCCTCATCAGCGACGCGCTCATCGCAGTCATCATCGCCCCCTTCATCGGCAGTTTTGTGAGCGTGCTGGTAGTGCGGTTGCCAAAAGGCGAAGACGTCATCGTCACGCGTTCGCATTGCCGCAATTGCGGCCACATCCTCGGTCCATGGGAACTCATCCCCATCGTCTCCTGGATTGTTCAGGCCGGAAAGTGCCGCGCCTGCGGCAGCGCCGTCAGCCCTGTGTATCCGGGAATGGAAATCGCAGCCATTGTCGTGGCGCTTTGGGCGGTAGCGACAGTCGATGCGGACGTGCGCTGGATCACAGTGGCCCTGGGGTGGGTCTTACTGGCTTTGGCAGTCATGGATGCGCGAGACTTTTTTCTGGCTGATGAGCTGACCATACCTTTGGTGCCGTTGGGTTTGGCGGTGTGTTGGCTACTGTCCCCAGAGCAGCTCTACTTTCATATTGCAGGTGCCGTTTTGGGACTGGCGAGCATGATCGCGTTAGCCTGGGGCTACAAAACTGTGAGAGGCGGCGACGGCTTGGGTTTGGGTGATGCCAAACTTTTTGCTGCAGCCGGCGCTTGGACAGGTTTAGAAGGGCTTGGCACGGTGCTGCTCTATGCCGTCTTGGTTAACCTTTTGATGCTGGCGGTCGCGCGTCCTACCGCTGGGGATATGGGCGCAACCACGCCTATTCCATTGGGCACGGGGCTTGCAGCGGGTATTTGGTTGACGTGGCTGTATGGCCCGTTTGTGCTGGCGTTTTGAAAGTGACAATGGGCAAAGAAAGTGTGGCGCAATTGATGGCCGGAAGCTCGCAGGAGGATCGCTTCATCGATCATCTTGTGCGCGCGGGCAAACTCGACATTGAAGGCGCAACGCGTGCCCGCCGTGTCGTTGAACATAGCCATGTCAGTTTGACCAAGGTCTTGCTGGAGCTCGGCCTCGTTCCGGAACGTGAGCTCATCGCAGAGTTCGAAACCGGACTGCGAATTTCCCTGGCAACGGCGGAAGAGTTTCCGTTGGAACCCGTGCTGGCCGATGACGTGACCGAACGGTTTCTCAAGGAACACCACACAATTATTTTGGCAACTGAAGGAGAAAGCGTCACCATTGCGACGTCCGATCCGCTGGACCGGTTCACGACAGAGGCGATCGCACTCGCCACCAGCAAGCGCGTCATCGTCAAGGCCGCAACCTCATCGGACATTGAACAAGCCCTGCGCAGGATATACGCCAGTTCCGAAGGCTATTCGCTCACCCCAATGGGTGCGAGCGGCGCAACGGAAGTCTCCGAATCCGATCTCGAGCGCCTTCGCGAAAGCGCCAGCGAGGCTCCCGTCATTCGCTTTGTCAACACGCTGATTTCCAGGGCTGTAGAGGCCGGCGCCTCAGACATTCACATAGAACCCTTCGAACGCCGCCTGCGCATCCGGACACGCATAGACGGCGTTTTGAAAGAGGAAGAGCCCGCGGCAATCGAACTCGCGCCAGCTGTCGTGTCCCGCTTGAAAATTATGAGCGGGCTCAACATTGCCGAGCGCCGCTTGCCGCAAGACGGCGCGGTGAAACTAGCCGTGCGCGGCAAAGAAATTGACCTTCGCATCGCCACCGCCCCCGTCGCGTACGGGGAGTGCGCCGCCATACGCATTCTTGACAAATCATCGGTGCCCTTGGATTTCACTGCGCTCGGCTTTGATGCAATTGCGCAAGCCAACCTGGCGGCGCTCCTGGCCCGGCCCAACGGCATCGTGCTGGTCACCGGGCCGACAGGCAGCGGCAAGACCACCACGCTCTACGCGGCATTGACGCGCCTCAACACGGTTGAGCGTAAAGTTCTGTCTGTCGAAGATCCGGTTGAATACAAAATTTCCGGCGTGAATCAGGTTCAAGTAAAGCCCGAAATTGGTCTGACATTCGCCAACGTTTTGAGATCGTTTCTGCGCCACGACCCTGACGTGATTTTGGTCGGTGAAATTCGTGATCCCGAAACCGCGCGCATCGCTGTTCAGGCATCACTGACGGGGCATTTGGTTTTGTCGACTGTTCACACCAACAGTGCCGCCGCCGCGATTACCCGCCTTCTCGATATGAACGTCGAGGACTATTTGCTGTCTTCGACCATCGCCGGAATTTTGTCTCAGCGTCTGGTTCGCGCGTTGTGCCAGCAATGCAAGGCACCGGTTGAGATGCGGGCGGAATGGACAAAAGAAATGCTAAAGGTTGGCCTTGCTCCAACAGGAAAGCCAATTTTTCAGGCGCAAGGCTGTCCCGCCTGCAATGGCACCGGCTATCGAGGCCGCACTGTCATTTCGGAATTGCTCGTGCCCGACGAGCGCCTGCGCCGCATGATTGTAGCCCGCGCAGGTGCGTCGCAGCTCCACAGCGCGGCGGTAGAGCAGGGGATGGAAACCCTGCGCCGCTGCGGCTTGCGAAAAGTACTGGACGGCACGACCTCAATCGAGGAAATTTCGCGCGTCGCTCAGGAAGAGGAGTGAGCCATGAACACTATCACCAAATCGCAAAAACGCCTGCGTCGCCAACGCGGCTATTCTTTGCTGGAACTCCTAGTCGTGCTCGCGATCCTGGGGCTAATCATTGCCATCGCGGCGCCGCGGGTTATCGGCTACTTCGAGGCTTCGAAGGCAAAGGCCGCAAAGATACAAATCGCCAACATTTCGACGGCCCTTGATCTCTACAAGCTCTCGAACAACAGCTATCCGACAGAACAGCAAGGCTTGAAAGCCCTCATCGAAAAACCAGACAGCATCGCGACGTGGGACGGTCCATATCTCACGCGTGCCGACGGCATCAACGATCCCTGGGGAAAGCCCTACAATTACAAAGCTCCAGGACTTCACGGCGCATTTGACGTAAGCTCGTTGGGTGCAGACGGAAAGGAAGGCGGTGCAGGCGAAGATCAAGACTTAGGATCTTGGTGACCGCCATTCACTTTTCCGCTTCCAATCGTTCAATCAAGGGCTCGATAATCTCTTTCCAAACATACGCATCGATTGGCCCGATCTGTTTGAACCGGATGCGGCCATGCCGGTCGATCACAAAGGTCTCAGGTGCACCGGTGACGCCCAAGTCGATTGCAGTGCGCCCGGTGGCATCATCACCAATCACGATATAGGGGTCTCCCAACTCCTCAAGCCAGGCCTTGAGATCGCCGGGTTTATCCTTCCAGGCCAGTCCGTAAATTGCAACGCGCTTTGCCTTCGTCAATTCAAGCAGCACAGGATGCTCAACTCGGCACGCGATGCACCATGAAGCAAAGACGTTCAACAGACTGACTTGACCTTTGAGCGTATCGCTTTTGAACGACGCGCCCGCGCCGTCGGCGGTTGGCAAATCAAATGCGGGTAAAGGCTTGTCGATCAATACCGACGGCACAGTTCGCGGATCGAGCGTCAATCCAATCGCAAAATACACCACGAGGCCCAGCAGCAGCATCAACGGCACAATTGAAAGCCAGCGGTTCATGGTTTTCGAAAATCCATCGCCAGAACGTACATCTCAGCGGAGTCAGAGCGGCTGGCGGGCGGTTTGATGTGCACCACTTTTCCAAACCGCCGTTTCAGCGTTTCCAACAATGATCGTTCGGTACCGCCTCGCAGGACCTTGCACAAAAACGTACCTCGCGGCTCCAGCACTTCGATAGCAAACTCCAGTGCCGCCTCACACAAGGCCATGACCCGCATGTGATCTGTTTCCCTATGCCCGGTTGCGGGTGACGCCATGTCGGACACGACGATATTCACCGGCCCATTGAGGTTCTGCACTATGGTGGCCGGTGCATCCGCCTGCATGAAATCAAGCACGAGCAACCCTGCACCTTCAATAGGTTCAATGGCTTGGATATCGACACCCAACACAGTGTTTGCACCAACTCTTTCTACCAGGATTTGCGTCCAGCCGCCGGGAGCCGCCCCAAGATCCACCACGCGGGCCCCACGCTTCAAGAACCGGTGCTTGTCGTCCATCTCTTTGAGTTTGTAGGCAGCCCTCGAGCGATATCCCTGCGCTTTCGCCGCGCGAACATACGGGTCGTTGATCTGGCGTTCGAGCCAGGTTTGAGAGGATTTCGTCCGTTGCTTTGCGGTGCGCAAGCGCACTTTCAGGGCGCGGGACGCCTGGGGTTTGTCGTCCCGGTTCATGTTGCCGGCCCGCGATGTCGTGAGCGACGTTTGCGGCGCTTTCCACCACGGCGCCGGCGCTTTGCCTTGTGTTCTTTGTGGTCCCCCGCGTCTTCCATAAGGGCCAAGAGCATGCCTTCCCGCAAACCGCGATCCGCAACTCTCAACCGCGGCGGGGTCCACAACCGGAAGATTGACTCAAATATCGCAAGGCCGGGAATGACCAATTCCGCGCGATCAGCACCAATGCAAGAATGTGCGGCGCGTTGGGCGAGAGACATGGATTTGAGTTGTTCGATGACCTTCAGAATATCGTCGCGCGAGAGCCATGTGCCATCGACCTTGGATCGCTCATAGCGTTCAAGCCCCAGGAATAATCCGGCAATTGTTGTCACGGTGCCCGAAGTCCCCAGCATGTGGAAGGACCCCGCAGGATGTTCGCCGGGCGTAACGGGATCGGGCAGGGCCGACAGATGTTGCGTGATCTCCGCCACCATTTCACCATAGACACCGGGCTCATCAAGGCGCCCGGAAAATTTCTCCCCCAATGTTACCACACCCAACGGAATGGAACCCCAGCGCAAAATTCGCGGCCGCCGTTTTGGTTCGCGCAGGTCAAGCCAGATAAGCTCCGTCGACCCGCCGCCAATATCAAAGACCAGCGCGCCGTTGTCGTTGCGGTCAAGCAGCGGGGTAACACCGCGTGCCGCTAACCGCGCTTCTTCCGCGGGCGGGATGATATCGAAGTGCAGCCCCGTTTCCTTGGCGACGCGGCGGATAAAGTCAGGACCGTTCGTAGCCATCCGGCAGGCTTGCGTAGCAATCGCGCGCGCGCTCGTCACGCCGCGCTTTCGCATTTTGACAGCGCAAATGCGGATGGCATCGATCGCCCGTATTATTGCTGCTTCCGAGAGTTCGCCGGTCTGCGAAAGTCCCTCGCCAAGCCTGACCGTTCGCGAAAATGAATCCAGCACCCGGAAGCCTGAGGCTTCGGGCTTCGCTATTAACAACCGGCAATTATTCGTGCCGAGATCGAGCGCCGCATATATGTGCCCCGGCCGTTCTTTGGGCCGCGAAACCTGAATTTCCCCCGCACCCGCGGAAGCATTGCCCGGTGGGCCATTCTGCTGCGCCCCACGCGAGACTATCGTCACGGGGCAATTCTCACTTGCTTTGCCTGGTTCGTTCCCGCCGCCCTTTCGGACAGCTGCCGCACACAAGCGCTGATGTCAGTTCGCCGTCACTCTAGTCCCGGCCGCAAGAAAAAGCCACCTTCGGCCCAAACCAGCGGGGCAGGTGCCTCATCCCAACAACCCTGCAATTCAGCCTCGAACTTCAGGACGAACAGGACAAGGGGGAAGCGGGTGCCCGATCCGATGAGGGTATTTACTATGTGAATGGCGCAAAACCGATGAATGGTGTGTGTCTATACCGGCGCATGCATACGTGCATATAAGGAAAAAATATCGTTATATTTCAACCGGTTAAGCCCTAAAA
>Ga0163153_10000883_pt1 | contig 49490 bp, 38 predicted proteins | sample OliLakLV19MP6IB1_FD_148629 | JGI IMG/M metagenome (GOLD analysis project Ga0163153, IMG submission 148629) | Freshwater microbial mat bacterial communities from Lake Vanda, McMurdo Dry Valleys, Antarctica - Oligotrophic Lake LV.19.MP6.IB-1 | ecosystem: Environmental > Aquatic > Freshwater >... | reverse complement strand
AATAACCCAAAATAGGAATGAAATTTTCATAAACACATTTATTTAATTATGCTCAGATTTTGACTGTAGATGTTATTATCTGCATTAATTTCAACAGTATAAATTCCTGTTGGTAGATTATATAAACCAATTTGTTGCCTATAAAATCCTGCTACTTTGTTTTTTTCTTTTCTTAATTCTTTAAAATTAGTTTTGGCTGTAATGTGATAAATTCGCACAGAAAGATCTTTTACTGTTTCTGTGAGATCAAAACTCAAAATACTTGATGATGTTGAGGGGTTTGGACTAATATTCATTCCTCTTAACAGCGGAGGCAATATATATACACAAGTAAAGCTGGTAGAGGGAGGGGAACAAGGGTCATTGTAAACCGTTAAAGTAGCCCGATAAGTACAATTCTCATCAAGAGTACCAAGAGAAGATAAGTTTAAATTAGGCGCAGTACCTGTAACTATACCGGAATTATAGTATGTTCCCAGGTTAGTTGTTGGACAATTAAATGAACCAGTGGAACATTTCCATACTTCGATTTTATATTGAGTATAGTTGGTACTATATGTGCAATTCATATATAGTGGACTTCCAGAGTTGGGTCTAAAACTTGAAGGCAAGGAAAATAAAGATTTGGGTAAATTGGCTCGATAAGGGCTGCCGGCACCACCATTGCAAAAATAACTCCTTAACCTGTTTTTTTTTTGCTGTGTAATGGCCGGCTCATAAGACATGTAATCCATAAAATAGTTTCCTACATTGTCCCAGTTAGAGCAAAGTGGCTGACAGGAAGGGTTTCCAAACTCCCAACATCGAAATCCTGGGGAATAAGTATCGGTAATTCCAAGCATGGCGTCCCAGTCATAACATCCACCAGGGCATGCTACACCAGTTGTGCACTCGATATTATGCACTAAGCCGCCTAAATGGCCTATTTCATAATTTATTGTGGTTGCAGTACTGTGAGTCCACCAGCCACCTGTTTTATATTTTATATACTCATTATGAGCATTGTAAATAAGAGCAAAAGCAACAATAGGTTGTGCATTGAATTCTGAAGCAACTCCTGCCATTCCGCTAATTGGATCCCCGGCAATTGAATCCCTTCCAAGAAAAATATTTATTTCTGATACGAAATTCTGTCTCCACGAAGCGTAGTTAGCCAAGGAATTCCATGCTGTGTTGTGTAAAGTATTATTTCTATCAAAATATACACCGGCTAAAACAAATCTAATTTTTGTATCTCCGGCAGATGCTGGTGGAGATGGTTTTGGTAAAAAAGGGGCTTGATTTGTAGTGAATTCAGTATTCATATGTGTCATCAGAGCGGCAGCATGCTGATAACCATTAAAGCGTCCCCCGCTTCCGTCAGATGTATCAGTGAAATTACTTGTTCCATCCGACCGCAAAACGTAGTGAAAATTTACTTTTACAGTATAAATACAATTGCTACTTGGATCAGTACCTTGAGCACCACCACCATTTCCTCCAGCAAGGGAGCAGCTAAAGGGTTGTGATTTTAATACTGTAGCAAAAATCAATAAACAAGTCTGAAGTAAAAGGCTTTTAATAAAAAATGAAATAGTTTTTAATGGTGTTCACATACAATCGAATATTAGGAATTAAAAAATTTATTTGGTGTGACTTAGTAAATATAATGATTTTAACACCTCTTTGTCAATAGCCTTTGGTTAATTTAAGTAAAAGAGCAATATAATACCGTTAAAGATGGATGAACTTCAGTTTGATAATGATGAAGTGGTCGGAAGGAAAAGGCTAAAGGTGAAAGGTGGATAAACCTGCCAGCTCTGCGCATATATCTTTAATAGACCTGGTAGGTTTGGTTTATTAAATAGATTTAAATATCAATATTTCTGATTTATAATTAGGGTCTGCTGAAAAACCATTAAGAGCTTGTAAATAATGGAGATATGTAGTTAACTTAGGTATACAAATGCAAGCATAAATGGCAATAGCTCAAAGAAACCGTGCATCAAAGGTAAAGTACCTGAGTCAACATCAATTGGTATTAGAAGGATTTGAAACACCCTTCAGCCAGAAGCTGGATGCGACCAATAGGTGGGTTACCTTAGCACAACGTATACCTTGGGATGCCTTAGTGGGTATATATGCAAGTCGAATGCAAAATGGTAAAACAGGAGCGGAAGGTATAAATCCAAGAGTCGCACTTGGGGCCATAATAATCAAACATATGTGCGATTTAAGTGATCGGGAAACAATACTTCAAATACAAGAAAACATGTACATGCAGTATTTTATCGGTTACTGCAGTTATAGCAATTTGACATCCTTTGATCCGTCCTTATTTGTTGAATTGAGATCAAGATTGAGTATGGATCAAATCAATAAAATCAATGAAATAATAATACAGTTATCAGGGATACAGGACAAACTTCCTGATAAAAGCAATGGAAGAAATGAGCCCCCATCCGGAAATAAGGAAGAGCCTTCAATAGAATCTTGCCAACGACTTGAAGCGGAAGCCCAAGCTCAAAAAATCGTTTCGGAGCTAGAAGGTTCACAGGATTCAAGCGATGTAGATCTGGCTGATTTAAGTTTAAAAAATGATATACAAGGTGTACAACCTGAGGTAATGGCTAATTTAAAAGGTTCTACGGCATCGAAAGGATCAGAGCCAAAGGGAAAAATGATTACAGATGCAACCGTATGTCCTCAAGATATTTCCTATCCCACAGATTTAAACTTGTTAAATGAGGCTAGAGAAAAATCGGAAGAACTCATCGATGTATTATTCGGATTGAGCAAGTTGTCAAAAAAGCCAAGAACCTATCGAAATGAAGCCAGGAAACTGTTTCTCCGCACAGCCAAAAAGAAAACCAAAACGAATCAAGAAATAAGGAGAGCGATAAGAAAACAATTGGCCTATCTGAAGAGAAATTTCAAAATCATCGATCAGTTGTTGAATGAACATGAACGCATACCATTGGACAAATATCAACTCAAATATCTATTCGTCCTAAAAACATTTTACGACCAGCAATTAGAAATGTATCAAACAAAGGTACACAGTGTAGAACACCGCATAGTGAGTATTCATCAGCCTCATGTCCGACCCATAGTTCGTGGAAAAGCATCAGCCAAAGTGGAGTTTGGAGCTAAAATACAGGTGAGCATTATGCAGGGTTATGCTTTTTTAGATGAAGTCTCCTGGGATGCCTTTAATGAGGGAACCCGACTTCTGGATAGTGTTGAAAAGCATAAAAGAAGATTCGGATATTATCCCAAAGAAGTACTTGTAGATAAAATATATTGTACCCGAGCTAACAGAGCTATGCTCAAAGAGCTACAAATCCAACTCATTGCCAAACCACTCGGAAGACCCAAGGCAGTGCCCAATCACATAAGTCCAGGAGCAAGAAATCCAATCGAAGGTAAATTTGGACAAGCCAAAACCGCATATGGAATGAACCGGATAAAGGCAAGACTCAAACATACTAGCGAATCATGGATTGCCACAATTATTATGGTACTGAACCTGGTTAAATTAGCCGGGGAGGTACCCTATTTTCTATATCGAACTATTGGGGAGATAATCACGAAGGTAATCTCATGGAATATATATGAATATATATCCTAATTGTACTTTGAGGGTATCAAGAATAAATAGTTACCCTCGTTTTGCTGACTTATTAAGCAGGCCCTAATTAATCCGATGTATCCGGATCGAGTTAATCGATTTAATCGTAAGCCGATGCGTCGGCTCGGATCAATCGTAAATCACAACAGCGTATTTTCCAAAAACCCATACTCTTTTGGATAATCCGTAGTAAAATGCAATCCCCTGCTTTCCCTTCTCAACGCAGCAGATCGGGTTACCAAATAACCAATGGATATAAGGTTTCTCAATTCACACAATTGCGGTGATAAAACCGAAGTATTGTATAAATCTTCTGTCTCATTATGTAATAGGTGCAGTCGATCCATAGCACGTTTAAGACGGACATTGGAACGCACTATACCCACATAACTACTCATGATTTCCTTAAGTTCTTTCCAACTTTGAGTAATCAATACCATTTCTGTTGGTTCCGTCGTACCGCTGTCATTCCATTCCGGTATATCTACTTGCAAGATGATCTGATCGATATCAGAGGTCAGGTGGTCGGCTATACGCCTGCCATAAACTAAGGCCTCCAGCAGAGAATTTGATGCCAGTCGATTTGCTCCATGTAATCCAGTGCTACTGCATTCGCCACAGGCATACAGATTTTTAATCGAACTTCTGCCTAACTGGTCCACCTTTACTCCTCCGCACATATAATGGCAGGCTGGCACTACCGGGATCATCATCTTCATCGCATCGATACCTATGCTCATACATTTTTCATATATCGTAGGGAAATGGGCAATAAAGGCTTCTTTATTGAGGTGCCGGCAATCCAGATAGACAAAATCATCCCCCCGAATTTTCATCTCGTTGTCAATGGCACGGGCCACAATATCACGGGGAGCCAACGATTTTCTCGGATCATATTTATGCATAAACTCCTCGCCATCCTTGGTTTTGAGGATACCTCCAAAACCCCTGACGGCTTCTGATACCAGAAAATCGGGGTTATCCCCGGCAGGATTATATAAAGCGGTTGGATGAAATTGAACGAATTCCATGTTCTCCACCCTTCCTTTAGCGCGATAAACCATGGCTACCCCATCTCCCGTGGCTATTTGGGGATTGGTCGTGTTCCTGTAAACCTGCCCTGCCCCACCTGTTGCCACAATTGTTGCGCGTGCTATCCAGGTCTCAATGGCGTGTGTTGCTTTATTGAGTACATACGCTCCATAACATTCTATAGCCGTATTCACCCGAGTCAAAGAATAGCCCAGATGGTGCTGAGTGATCAGGTTGATGGCATAATAATGTTCCCTAATAGTGATGTTGGGGAATGAGTTTGCTTTTTCCAATAGAGCCCTTTGAATTTCAGCCCCGCTGAGGTCTTTATAATGAAGGATTCTGTGCTCACTATGTCCTCCTTCCATACCCAGATCATAAGCCAGGTCTGATTTAGATTTATCAAACCGGGTGCCCCACTCAATAATTTCTTTTACTCTTGAAGGTCCTTCAGTGACTACATTATAAACAGCTTCTCTATTGCCAAGCCCGTCCCCGGCATCCAGCGTATCTGCTATGTGCTTTTCAAAATTATCTTTGGACTCATCCCATACAGCTGCGATACCCCCCTGGGCATATCTTGTATTGCTCTCGTACTGGATTGTTTTGGTAAGGACGGTAATTTTAAGGTCTTTTCTTTGCAAAGCCAGTTGAATTGCCGAAGATAATCCTGCAACCCCCGATCCGATAATTAAAACGTCGGTCTTATTCATATTGATTTTCAAAGGTAAAAGTAAGAAGAAGTAGACAAGTAGACAGTTAGTCCGTAGTCAGTTAATCAGTAGACAGTTAATCAGTAGTCAGTTAATCAGTAGACAGTTAGTCAGTAGTCAGCAGTGAGTGGTTTGGTGGCTGACCGCTGATCGCTGGACCGCTGATCGCTGATCGCTGATTGCTGATCGCTGATCGCTGATCGCTGATTGCTGATTGTTGATCGCTGACCGCTGAGTGCTGACCGCTGAGTGCTGACCGCTGACCGCTGATCGCTGATCGCTGATCGCTGATTGCTGACCGCTGATCGCTGATTGCTGATTGCTGATCGCTGACCGCTGACCGCTGACCGCTGATTGCTGACTACTCATGCTCCAACTCCGTATGCTTGGCAAATATCTGACTTCCAAAATACAGGCTGGCGTGATTGTCAAAATCGATTTCCGCATCCGTGGTATAAAATTCAACCTTATGATTTTTGGTCAACCGTCTTTCCATTTCGGGGTGGCGTTCCAGGTAAGTCACCAGACTATTGGCTACAAAGGGGCCCTGGCTCAAGACGGTGGTATCCTGCGGACAGACAGCTTTGATCTTGTCCACCAGCAATGGATAATGGGTACAGGCCAATAAGACGGTATCTATTTCAGAGGATTGTGCAAATAGTTGAGCCACATATTTTTCTACAAAATAATTGCCACCGGCATGGTCAAAATCATTGTTTTCTACCATGGGTACCCATAACGGACAGGCTTGTTGATACAAATGGAGATCTGGAAAAAAATGTTTGATTTCAATATCGTAGGAACCTGAATTTACCGTACCGGTTGTTGCCAGAATCCCTATCGATTGGGTTTTGGTGTAATTTCCAATTACTTCTGATGTTGGACGGATTACACCCAGGACCCTTCGATCAGGAGCCAAATGGGGTAATATAAGTTGTTGAATGTTTTTTAATGCTTTGGCTGAAGCGGTGTTGCAGGCAAGGATCACCAGCGGGCAATTTTGATTAAACAACCATTTGACACTTTCCAGGGTGTATTGAAATATCGTATTAAAGGACCGTTGACCATATGGAGCCCGCGCATTATCCCCGAGGTAGAGATATCCATAAGCCGGTAATACCTTGATCAAATCCCTGAGTATGGTCAATCCACCATACCCCGAATCAAAAACGCCAATCGGACCACTTATCATGAAGCGACAAAAGTAGCAGAATTCCCCTCACTTCAGTTCATCGGCCACTATAAATACGACAATATATTACCATATTTGTGGATGCGTATTGGGATCAATGCCCGATTGTTACTTCAAAACCGGATGGAGGGCATTGGATGGCATGCGTTTGAAATCATCAGCCGGATGACCCAATCTCATCCAGAGCATGAATTTGTTTTATACTACGATCGTCGCCAGGATATCCTGATCCCTTCAGGTAAAAACATAAGGCCTGTAATCCTGTTTCCACCCAGCCGACATCCATTTCTGATGTGGTGGTGGTGCAAAACTTTGTCCCGGGCAGTCCGCAAAGACCATATAGATGTTTTTTATTCCCCTGAAGTCCTATTGCCGGCAAGGGGAAAAATACCTATGTTAATTACGATCCACGATTTGTCACCCCTTGTTTTACCGGATAGTATACCTGGCTTATATGCTTATTATTTCTGGCACCTGTTACCTCTTAATGCAGCCAGGGCGGATCATATCTTAACCGTCAGTCGGTTTTCAAAATCAGAAATAGAACAACATCTTAAAATTCCTTCGAAAAAAATCTCGGTGATTTATAATGCAGCCCGGGATATTTTCCGGCCCCTGGTTTCTGAAAAAAAACAAACCATCCGGGATCAGTTTGTCCAGGGTAATCCTTATTTTATTTACCTCGGTTCAATCCACGACCGCAAAAATGTAGATAAAATCATTCAGGCCTTCGATCTTTTTATTAAAAAATACAATACCAGTCATTATCTCTTGTTAGCTGGTAAATTTATGGGACGGCACCAAAAAGCTAAACAATCCATCCGGCAAAGTGCTTTTGCATCAAGAATTATTCAGGTGGGTTATCTCGAAGACCCAAAAGTAGCTTCACTCCTGGCCTCCGCAGATGCCCTGATTAATTTATCCATTTATGAGGGTTTTGGCATGCCGCTGGTCGAAGCCTTTCAGGCGGGCACACCGGTAATTGCGGCGGCTGCTTCCAGTTATCCGGAGATAGCTGGCCAAGCAGGTATCTTAGTAGATCCGGAAGATTTAAGTAATGTTGCAGGTGCAATGCACCAGGTCATAGTCAACCCTGTTCAATTTTCAAACCAGGGCATAATCCGTGCAAAGGAATTTGATTGGGAAAAATCTGCCAGACAAGTTTGGGAGTCAATCTCTTTATTGGTAAGCAAGTAGCAGAATTTCATTTTATCTTCACAGAAAAACAAGGTATGAATTATACTGTCGATGAATTAGCTGCTATGATAGATCACTCCTTACTGCATCCTACCATGACGGATGAAGAAATGATTGACGCCTGCTCTACCGCTAAATCTTACCGGATGGCAACAGTCTGTGTGAAACCTTATTTTGTTAAAAAGGCGTATGAAGTGGTCCGGGACAGTAGCACGAAAGTGTGTTCTGTAATCGGTTTTCCTCATGGCAACAACACTACCCGGATAAAGGTAATGGAAACCCGACAAGCTATTAAAGACGGCGCTTTGGAAATAGATATGGTCGTACACGCCGGAAAAGTATTGGGTAAGGAATGGGCCTTCATTCGGCGGGATATTGCAGCCGTCAATAAATCTTGCAAAAAAAACGGAGCTATCCTAAAAGTGATATTTGAAAATGATTTCATTCCGGATGATAAGTCGAAAATAAAATTGTGCAAAATATGCAGCCGGGTGGGTGTGGCGTTCGTCAAAACCAGTACCGGGTACGGTTATGTAAAAACACCTTCCGGGGATTACAATTACAAAGGGGCGACCACCAAGGATGTGCTGCTCATGCGAAAACATTGTTCACCGGAAATACAAATAAAAGCAGCTGGAGGAATACGGACACTGGATGACCTGCTCCAATTCAGGTCATTGGGTGTCACCCGGGTCGGGGCTACTGCCAGTGTCGTTATGCTGGAAGAGGCCAAAAGAAGATTGGGCCTGGAGTCCATAGCCGAAGATTCTCAACAAATCCAGGGTTGTTAAATAAATGAAAATCAAACTATGTTGTCTTTAGGTTTCGTGAGTGCGATTTTAGGGGATCATTCGCTCGAGGAGGTGTTTGCGTTTGCATCCTCCCATGGATTTAAATGCCTGGAAATCATGTGTTGGCCAGCCACTAATGCGGATACCCGACGTTATGCAGGGGTCTGTCATATCGATGTGGATCAACTGGATGATAAAACTATTGCACGAATCATGGAATACCAGTCCAGATACAAAGTCTTTATTTCCGGGTTGGGATATTACCCCAATCCCCTCGATCCTGACCCGGGTCAATCCGCGTTTTTTACAGACCATATGCTCAACGTTATACAGGCTTGTAAAAAACTAAATGTACCGGTAATGAATACTTTTATTGGCCGAGACCCTAAACAGTCCATAAACTATAACCTGGACCGTTACAAAGAAGTTTGGCCTGCCTTAGTCAGCAAGGCCGAGCAACTAAATATTAAAATCGGTATTGAAAATTGCCCGATGTGGTTTACCCAGGATGAATGGCCCGGCGGTAAAAACCTGGCAACTACTCCGGCTATTTGGGACAAGATGTTTGAAATTATTCCTTCCTCTGCTTTAGGATTGAACTATGACCCGTCCCATCTGGTCTGGCAGATGATGGATGAAATCCAACCTATTTATGATTATAAAGACCGGCTTCACCATATCCATTTGAAGGATGCAAAAGTTTATAAAGATAAATTGAATCGGCATGGCTCCATGAGTGATCCGTTGCAATACCACAGTCCCAAATTGCCTGGCCTGGGTGACGTACGATGGAGAGCATTTTTCTCTGCATTGACCAGTGTAAAATACCGTGGACCAGTATGTATCGAAGTGGAAGATAAAGCCTATGAAGGTTCCCGGGAGGATATTTATGCTTCCATCCTGACAGCTAAAAATTATCTGACCCAGTTTTTACCGGGCTAATAAAAGGGACCTATGACCAAAGCCAGATTAGAAACCTTTAGCGATGGCGTGGTTGCCATCATCATCACCATTATGGTCTTGGAGATGAAAGTACCGCACAGTGAAGATTGGGGCGACCTGGCCAAACTGACTCCGGTTTTTTTTAGTTATGTACTGAGTTTTGCCATGTTGGGGATTTATTGGGTGAACCATCATCACCTGGTCCATGCTATACCCACGGTAAACGCCGGTATTATGTGGACCAATCTGCACCTTTTATTTTGGTTGTCCCTGATACCCTTCGTCACGGCATGGATGGGAGAGTCGCATTTTTCCCAAAATTCAGTTATCCTGTATTCGGTGCTGGCCTTTGCCTGTGGCTTTGCTTATTATTTTTTATTGTTTGCGATAAAACAAACTCACCCGCACCATGCCCAATTAAAGAAGTTATTAAAGCACCAGACTACTAAAGGTATACTGTCTAATGTGGCCTATTTTATTTCATTTGTGCTTGCGTTTTATCAACCTATAATATCCATGGCCATATTTGTGCTGGTAGCTTTACTTTGGTTTATTCCGGATAAAAATATTGAAGCGGCTTTTTCTAAATAAACAACTAGAGTATTACAATGAGCTTGCGGGAGGATTCAATCGATAAAAATATTATCTGTTTTGGTGAATTGTTGTGGGATATGCTGCCACATGGCAAACAGGCCGGTGGTGCACCTATGAATGTAGCCTATCACCTGAACAGGCTGGGTTTAAAAGCTTTTCCATTTACTGCAGTCGGGCAGGATGATTTGGGACGGGAGCTTATTGAATTTTTAAATTCAAAAAATATACCTACTATCTTAATCCAGGAAAATGAACATCCGACAGGGATGGTTTTGGTCAAACTCAATGAAAAAAACGAAGCCAGTTATAGTATTGAAAATCCTTCGGCCTGGGATTATATTCAAGTTGGTAACCCCGAAGCGGATCTTCTTCTGAACAAATCCCCTATTGTCGTATTTGGTTCTCTCGCCTGCCGACATACCCTCAGTCACCAATCCCTCCTTGCTATCCTTTCTTATGCAGGCTTAAAAATATGTGATATCAATCTCAGGGCTCCATATTATAGTCCGGATTTGGTATTTCAGTTGTTGGGTTTGGCGGATTGGGTCAAAATCAATAATGATGAACTAAACCTGATTGCACAATGGTTTGGGACAGGGTCCGACCAGGAGCCAATCCAGGCGCAATTGCTGTTGGAACGGTTTCCCTTTGTGTCCAAACTCCTCGTCACCCGAGGAGATAAGGGAGCAGCTTATTATGATCGGGAAGGCAATTCAATTGAACATCCGGGATTTCAAGTCAAGGTCGTCGATACGGTGGGCAGCGGGGATTCATTCCTGGCGATGTTCATTGCTCAATTTCTAAAAGGAAGTAGTATAGAACATGCGCTGGAAGCCTCCTGTGCCATGGGCGCTATAGTCGCAAGACATGCAGGGGCTACCTCTTGGTTTGAAACGGAGAAAGAAATCAGCGACTTGATACAATCCGGGGATTCCGGTAAAACGATCGGAATAAATAATAATTCCTAATTGGGGAGGTTGTAGATTATCTTTTATTGCGTACCAATTCCATCAATTCTGCAGAAGGTAAATTTTTTACACAAAGTGATTCCAGTTGGTGATATGATCCATTGAAGGCATTAAAATCAACTTGTTGTTTGATACCCTGGATCTGGCCGCTGTTGGCGTACTGCCAAAAATTCCATATTCGGTTATTGCCCAGGTCGGGGGCTTTGTCGTTGTAGCGGGCGATCCAGATTGGGTAGTCATCAAAGCGACCAGCAATAAAACGGTAATAGGCTTTCAGGTTGGTATAAATGATAGGCCGCGTATTAAAAGCCCGGGTAACGAGATCCAGCCATACCTGCATCCGATCCACCAATTCTTCAGGGTCTGCATGATCGGTCACTTCCATGTCCAACACAGGGGGAAGGTCCCCGTTTTGCAGGCTTACATTGATCATAAAATTATGTGCCTGGAGTGCGGGATCCAGATCGGGCTTAAAAAAATGATAAGCCCCTCTTTTTATGTCGGCCAATTTGAGTGCCTTCCAGTGTTTATAAAACATGGTATCACAATGTTCCAAACCCTCTGTTGCTTTAATAAAAGCAAATGAAACACCTTGATCCTTAACCGTAGGCCAATCCACTTTCCCTTGAAAATGAGAGACATCAATCCCATGAATTTCAAAAGCGAGAGGTTTTTTGACGAAACTATTGCAGGCAGATAAAAGCAGCAGGGTGACTGGAATTATTGCTTTTAAATTCATGCCATTCAATTTGTCGACCGGATTTCCATAGATAACCAACCATTTTTTCTCAAAAAAAGACCTCGTGGTTAACTATTTTGTATGTTAATGCTTATTTAACGCATTCTGCAGGGCAATTGTTATGACTATCCGTTCAAAATTTAAATCGCTGATAGGGAAAACCAGCCCATTTTCTATGGAATTTGTTGTTTCCAAGGCCAAAGGATCTTATATATATGACGAACTTGGCAAACCTTTTCTGGACATGATTTCGGGCATCGGGGTGAGTTATCTGGGCCATCATAATCCGCATATTATTAAAGCTTTACATGATCAGGCTGATCAATATTTGCATACCATGGTATATGGGGAGCATGTGCAATCCCCTCAGGTCAGATTAGCTGAACTTTTGGTCTCCCAATTGCCCTCTAACCTCAATTCGGTTTTTTTCCAAACCACTGGTGCTGAGGCTATAGAAGGTGCCCTAAAACTGGCAAAAAAATACAGCGGCAGGCCGGAAATCATTGCTTTTAAGAAGGCTTATCACGGGAGTACTTATGGTGCTATGAGTTTAATGAGTGATTCCAATAAAACACAACCTTACCAACCGATATTACCCGGGATCAACCACCTGGAATTTAATGCTATAGATCAATTGGAATCGATTACAGAAAATACTGCTGCGGTGGTGATGGAAGTGATCCAGGCAGAAGCAGGTATAATATTACCTGAGCAGGGTTTCATCAAGGCCGTCCGGGACCGTTGTACTTCCACGTCTACTTTATTGATTTTGGATGAAATCCAAACGGCTATGGGCAGGACAGGGAGTTTGTTTGCCTTTACCCAATATGGGATTGTACCGGATATTCTTGTGTTGGGTAAAAGCCTGGGGGGAGGACTGCCTCTGTCCGCCTTTATTTCAGAAAAAAATATAATGAATGCGTTGGAAGACGAACCTCCATTGACCCACATGACTACTTTCGGTGGACACCCTTTATCTTGTGCAGCCGGCCTGGCAGGTTTGCAATTTTTATTAGCGTCTGACCTTATCGCAGAAAGTTGTATTAAAGCAGATTATTTTGAGGGCCAGTTAGAAAAAAACCAGATCAAAAATATACGCCGATCCCGTGGAATGTGGATGGCTATCGACCTGGGAGATCCCTCCAGGGTTCAAAAGGTAATCAATAGGGCTATGGGCGAAGGGCTTTTGATGGATTGGTTTTTATTCAATGATGAATCCATTCGCATCGCCCCACCCCTGACAATGAATGAGAAAGAATTACACGGAGCTGCCCGTATTCTCAACCAAAGTCTTAAAAGGATATAATAAATTTAATACGATATAACTTATGTCAACTACCTCTGGATCCGCCCTGGTTTTTACGTTGGGTTTATTGGATCAAAACTATGCCAAAACTGCTCATGGCCTGATACGGGGATCCGATCGTTTTAGTCTGGAAGCTGTCATAGATCCGGTCCACGCCGGTAAAGATGCCGGCATGGTACTCGATGGTCATCAACGCAATATTCCGGTGTATAAATCCGTGGATGAAGCGCTCAACGAACACCCGACTATTCGATATGCCATTGTAGGGATAGCTCCCGTTGGAGGCAAATTGCCTGCCGAATTATTAGAGCAGTTGGTGTATTGTGCCGGCAAGGGGCTTTCTATCGTCAGCGGCCTGCATGAATATGTAAGTGACAAAATCGAAATCGCCGATGCTGCGTTACGCAATGGGACCCACATCATCGATATCCGCAAACCAAAACCCAAATCTGAATTACATTTTTGGACTGGCCGGATTTTTGAAGTGAAATGCCCGATTGTTGCTATCCTGGGGATGGATTGTGCGATTGGTAAAAGGAGCACTACCCGATTTTTATTGGAAGGATGCAAAAAAGCCAAAATTAAAGCGGAGATGATATTTACAGGCCAGACGGGTTGGATGCAAAGCGGTCGTTATGGCTTTGTTCTGGATTCCACTTATAATGATTTTGTATCCGGGGAGTTGGAGCACGCTATTGTAAGCTGTTGGGAAAAAGAAAAACCCGATATCATCTTTCTGGAGGGTCAATCTGCTCTGCGCAATCCCAGTGGGCCCTGCGGGTCTGAACTCCTGGTTTCCGGTAATGCAAAAAAAACAATTTTATTGTATGCACCAAAACGGATTTATTATGATGGCAATCCAGCCTGGGGTAAAATACCTTCCCTTCAATCTGAGATCGATTTGATAAAAGCTTATGGCAGTGAAGTGATCGGGATTGCGTTGAATACCTCGGATTGTACCCTTGTGGAAGCGTTGCAATATAAACAGTCTGTCCAAGCCGAGACCCAACTCCCGGTTTGTTTACCCATTGAAGAGGGTGTCGGGGAGTTGATAAATGAACTAAAGAAAATGGAGTTTTAAACTCCTAGTGCTATGTTTTGTTAAGCTTAATCTGTCCAATTTCCCACTACGACACCATGAGCACAACGAGCGAAAACTACAGGGAAGTGACGAAAAACAGGATTGGAGTTCTACGACACTATGTTGCTTCGCAGCTTCGCTGCACGCTGTGTTCGTTACACTATCGCTGTCGTCGCTCTCGTTGCTCGCCGCTTGCTTCTCTCGCCGCTTGCTTCTCTCGCCGCTTGCTTCTCTCGCCGCTTGCTTCTCTCGCCGCTCGCTTCTCTCGCCGCTCGCTTCTCTCGCTGTGGGATAATTTGTCCGCCATATCAAGCTTAACTTGACACTATTAGGATTAAAAAAGTTACTTTTTCAATTGACAGAACAAAAAAAATAGTTTGATCTCAAAATTTTTAAAGATCCCTATAATTGGCTGACTGGCTCTGTTTGAATCTGGGCTGGCACTGGCTCAGAGAGAGGATTAGTTAACTCCGTTTTTTTCTCCTTGCTCACCATCAACCCCACCATCATAATCAGAATCGTCAGCAACATGATCTGCACCACCAATGAATTGTTGATAATTGAAATCCTGGCTTCTGACGGAATAGACAAAAACAACAATATTGTGATCAGCCCCCTTGGAGCTATATACAATAAGGGATCAAACCGGAACTTAAAGAGTTTTAATATCAAGGCCCGGGAGCTAAAAATGGCGACGACGAGCAGCAGAGCCCATAGGATACTTTCCTGGTTCAATATTTCCCTTGGCCGGATCAGATATCCGAAAACCAGGAAGAATAAAGACCGGATTAAAAAAGTAGCTTCCACCGTGATTTCTTTAAACCGGTGAACTTCTTTGTCCAGGTTTTCAGGATGGAACCGGTTTATCCAGTGGATTCCTTTTAATTCATCCAGGTTGCCTAAAAACAAACCAAAAATCATAATAAACAGCAGGGCTGGCAGATGCAGTTCTTTGGATATGGCGTATATGAGGATGATCAGGAAAATGATGGGTACAAATTTGATATGGTGTTCAATTTTTGCAAGAAGGAAAGCCAGAAACAAGGTGGCAATAAAAGCAATAAGGGCCTCCAGCCCAAGTTGCATAAAAAAAGTCAAGAAAGCATGTCCATTGATAACCTCGTTTAGTAGTATAAAATTGAAAAAAATAACCCCGATAATATCCGATAAACTGGTTTCATAAACTACAAACTCACGGGTCGGTTTACTACTGTGTGAGATACTGGGTATGGCGATCGCACTGCTGATCACAAACAAGGGGATCACATTGACCAGATTCATTTTATAATCCGGAAAACCCAGGTACTGTAATGCCCAGGCCCCGAGTAAAGATAGAACCAACACCGGTAAAAAAGCCACCCAGAATGATTTGAAGATCACCGGTAGTTTGGATTTATGCAATTGCAACTCCAGGGACCCTTCCAAAACTATTAGGATCAGCCCCACCGTCCCCAGTACCGGCAAAATCACCTGGGGGTCTGGAAGCTCGATGCCCACCCATTTAGTGATTAGTCGAACCAAACCACCTGATATCAATAAAAGTATGACCGATGGTATCCTCGTTTTGGAGGAACTCAGATCAAATAAATACGCGATCAGGACCAAGGCACAAATGGAAATAATGATGGTTGAAGTCATGTAGGTTAGTTCAATTCCATTTCAATATACATTAATTTATAAAGAGTCCTATGAAGATAACCATTTGGCATCCACTCCGCTTTTAGATATCCAAAATCAAAGTCTAGTGAGGTATGCGCTATAGACAGCCCTGAGATAAATGAATCAATTATGGAAAGTCCAAATGGCATTTGATCATCAACTATATTTAATAAAACAATCTCTATTTATGACAAAAGGAGAACGCTATTTACTATAACCCTTGGTTGTTGCCTATTCCCCTGCTTCGGAAGAGGTAATTCCGCCGATCGGGGATATAATAATTGGCCCAAAAAACAAAGCGTTTAAAAACAATCTATTCGTTCCATACCATACTCCTCTGAAATTGGGGTTATCGGCAAATAAAATCACCCGTCCTGTACCTTCATAAGAACAAAGGAGGGCAGCGGAATTTGCAATTTTAGGTTCATTGGAGGGGTGCAGATAACCTCCGATCAAAGGTTTGGAGGAATACCTTGCGACCGTACCGGTCGGGTTGCGGCTTGGTGCTAAAAAGGTTTTATTATTTTTGTAAACACTGATTTTACGGTCCGGGATACCAAATCCCAATGGATGGGTGATATCCAGGTCAGCTTCAAAAATAGATCCGCCGATTTGTTTGGCACCTTCCCTGTTCTGTATCACTTCATAATTGGTGCGTGCAGACGATAGGGTATCCGCCGGTACACTTTTTTCCCGGCTCAATCCTACCCGGATAGCCCATTCCGACGCAGTCTTGAACGTGATTAATGTTCCCCCGCCCAAAACCCAGGCTTTTAATTTATCTTCTGTCGGCCGGTCTATCGTATAGATCCCGCTGACCAGGATGATCGTAGTGTATTCATCAAAATCAACACGGCTGAATTGATTCATATCCACTTTGGTGATGGGCATTTTTATCCGTTGATCAAGCAGATGCCAGACTTCGCCCGCCTCATACCCGCTTATACCCTGACCTATAGGCATCAATGCTTTTATTTTTTTCAATGTTCTCAGAAAATTGGAACCCAGGTCAATTCCTTCCTGAGCATATCCTGTATTCACCGGCAAGATGTCAATCTTACAGTCTTTAGAAATGAGTTGCAGCAGGCTGAATATTTCATCTGATGATTTGGTTTGTTGCTGAACCGGGATAAACAGGCTGCCATGACTAAATGTTCTCAGTTCCCCATTCAAATTCAACTTAAAGGGTTTAAAAGCAGTCTTGGTAATAATCCCGGCTTCCTGCAATCTATATATCGCCTGATAGACCGCATAATCCTGTTGATTGATCAGGTAACCATAATCACTTTTTTCAAAATGGGATACCCCGGAGGTCTGTTCCTGAGTAACCTGGATCCCTTTTGAAAATGTTCCTTTTATTTCCTGATAGGGCAGGTCAAAAGCATGTATCAATGACCAGGTCGATGCATCATAAAACAGACTATCCGTATAGGTGATCCCTTTTTCAAAAACGGATTTGACCATAAAATAATTTTGTTGTTCCACCGGTACCAGGTAGGCTTTGCCCTTGGTAAAGCTTTTTGTATTGACTGTCATATCCCGCTCTAATTCATACACCTCAATGTGATGAAGGCGCAACAAATTGACAAAAGCCGTTGTCCGGGTGGGGTCTGCTGGGTCACCAAAGACATAGGCTTTCACCGGATTGGATTTAGCCTGGGATATCGCTGCTGCGTAAAAATCCCTTCTGCATTTGAGCAGCATGGGCTTTTCATTGAGCGATGCCTTTAAAGTGGCTAAGGATGCGGTGACCTGATTGCGTATGGTAAATCCAAACTCCAGGGGTATGGTGGTCGTTTCCTGGACATGTCCCCGCGAACTGGCTTGTTCAAACAAAAATCCGGCCCCTCCATAAAAATTGACATAACTCGATCCATAACCGGGGTATAGTTTGTCAAAAGACTCTTTGGTATAATACAAGGATTTTATACTATTCATTCCCCTTGAAAAATATTCTCCGAATTTGGGGTAAACTACATCGTATAAATAAGGTGGGACGATAGGATTATTGCTGCTGTATTTTCCCGGATCAAAATAAAAGGTGGCATTGGTACCCATTTCGTGATGATCCGTCATGACATAAGGCATCCATTCATGGAATAATTTTAAACGGCTTTTGCTTTCCGGGTGGACCCCCAAAAACCAATCGCGGTTGAGGTCAAACCAATAATGATTGGTACGCCCACCAGGCCAGACTTCATTGTGTTCCCTGTCCATCGGGTCTTTGACCAGAGGGCTTCCTTTATGCATATTGGCCCAATGTGCGTGGCGGTCCCTGCCATCGGGGTTATAGGATGGATCCAACAGGATGACCATGCCATTCAGCCATTGTTCGGTTTCCGGGCTTTCGTTTGCGACCAGATAATAAGCGGTCAGCATAGCCGCTTCGGTACTGGACGGTTCATTGCCATGTACATTATAGCCCAGGGTGATAACCAGGGGCATCTCATCACCTCCGGCTTTATTGGCTCTGGCCAGGTTGGCTTGACGAATTTCTTCTAACCTGCCATGGTTGACTGCAGAAGTAATTGTAGCAACGATCTGGGGGCGATGTTCATAGGTATGTCCAATGATTTGGGTACTGACTTTATCGCTCAGGCGGTCCAATTCTTTTAAATATTCTACTACTTTATCATGTCGGGTATGATGACTGCCAATGAGATACCCTAAAAATTGTTCAGGAGTCGGTATACTGGGATTAAAATTATTGGCTTGTGGAAAATAATATGGAGTTTGGGATTTAAGGTTCAAGCCCAATATCAGCAGAATTAATATAGCGTAGATTGAATTCATAACAATTAATACAATTACGAGTGATTCGAGTGGTTCGAGTGATTCGAGTGATTCGATTGATTCGAGTTATTCGAGTTATTTGATTGATTCGAGTTATTCGATTGATTCGAGTTATTCGAGTTAATCGTAAATCAAAACAGCGTTTCTTTTTCTTTCCCTCCTCTGATCCTGTCCAGAATTCTGCTGAGCTCCATTTCGCTGGAGACTAGGACTTCCCTGGGTTTGGACCCCTCTCCCGCACCGACTATACCCAACAATTCCAACTGGTCCATAATACGTCCCGCGCGGTTGTAACCCAATTTTAAACGTCGCTGAATCATAGAGGTACTGCCGTGCTGATTTTGAACAACGAGTCTGGCCGCGTCGTCTAGCATATCATCCAGATCTTCCAGCATAGCTTTGTCAGTGCCATCATTACCTTCTTCACCGGTGTATTCCGGTAAGAAATAGGGTTGAGGAAATCCTCTTTGATCGTGAATAAACTTCAGCACGTTTTCCACTTCCGGCGTATCGACAAATGCACACTGCAGGCGGATCATATCTCCACCGACACTCAACAGCATATCCCCGCTACCGATCAACTGATCCGCTCCACCGGTATCCAGAATGGTGCGTGAATCCACTTTAGAAGAAACTTTAAAGGCCAACCGCGCCGGGAAATTGGCTTTTATCACACCAGTTATGATATTTACAGACGGTCTTTGCGTAGCAATGATCAGGTGAATACCTACCGCCCGGGCTAATTGCGCCAGTCGACCAATAGGCAATTCCACTTCTTTGCCTGCCGTCATGATCATATCGGCAAACTCATCGATTACCAGGATAATAAAAGGCAGGTACCGATGGCCTTTTTGTGGATTGAGCTGACGGGCAGTAAATTTTTTGTTGTATTCCTTGATGTTGCGCGCTTCCGCTTTTTTGAGCAAATCGTAACGGGTATCCATTTCAATGCACAATGAATTGAGGGTATAGATCACTTTATTGGTTTCCGTCACAATGGGTTCATCCTGGTCAGGGAGGTAAGCCAGGTAATGGTTTTCCAGTTTGGAGTACGGAAACAATTCCACTTTTTTAGGATCGATCAATACCAGTTTTACCTGCGAGGGGTGTTTACGGTATAATAGGGACATGAGGATGGTATTGATACCCACGGATTTACCCTGACCAGTAGCCCCTGCAATTAAAAGGTGGGGCATCTTGGCCAGGTCAGCCACAAAAACTTCATTGGCAATGGTCCGTCCCAACGCTATGGGTAAGTCCATTTTAGAATTTTGAAATTTTTCAGAGATGAGAACTTCCTTTAAGGATACAATTTGTTTTTTCTTATTCGGTACTTCAATACCGATAGTTCCTTTACCGGGGATAGGGGCAATAATGCGGATACCCAGGGCAGAGAGGTTGAGGGCTATATCATCTTCCAGGTTTTTAATCTTAGAAATCCGCACACCCGGAGCTGGAATGATTTCATATAATGTCACTGTCGGGCCTACTGTTGCCCGGATCTTGATAATCTCGATTTTGTAATGCATCAGGGTCTCGATGATCTGGTCTTTATTGGCTTCCAGTTCGGCCCGGTCTATTTCAAAGTTTTGATCAGTATAATCCTGAAGCAGTTCGACAGAAGGCAGGATATACTTGGAAAGTTCGGCATCCGGGTCATAGGGCTCGAGATTAGCGTAATCAACTTCACTGGTCAAATTATCGATTTCCGGGCTTGCCTCAGAATCGCGGATGATAGGGTCATCCGGCACTCTGTGAATTTCCAATTGCAACATTTCTTCAGCGTTCACCCCTTCTCCGGCTAAATTGGAAGTTGAAATTTCTTCAAAATCCAGAACGGGTTCATTTGCCCTCAAATCATGGAGGTCGGTATATTGCGGCTTATATACCTCGAGTTCCAACGGAAGGTCAGATGAACGGGCTTTGGGGGTATGTGGGGTATCTTCAAAATCCCGGTCGATGATCCGTTCTTTAGGTTTGGTATCTGCGATCTCTTCCTGAGTTTCCTCCTTATCCTTACTAGACAACGGTTCTGATTTCCTGAAAAAATTGCGCAAAGAGCCCAAATTGACTGAAGGATTACCTTCACCCGTAAACTGCAGGGTTGGTATGCGCAAACCCGACATGTCCGGATTGAAGTTCCAGATGAGGATCATGACTACAATGACCAACAACAAGCCTAATAATCCGGCAAGACCTAAAAAATTTCTAAGATAAAAAGCGATCCATTCCCCGATGGCACCGCCAAATGGAAAGGATAACTTTCCAAGTATACTTTCTAATAAAACCGAACTGTACAGCATGACCCACAACATACCGAGCGTCCGACCCAGCAAACTGTATTTGGCACTCCTAATCCATTTCCAAGCATAATTGAGTCCCAGGTAAACTAAAATGAAAGCAGGCAAACCAAAACTCCAGTATATAACCTGGTGGGACAAATAGGCTCCGAACCGGCCAAACGTATTGGCCACCGAGAGGTCTTTTTGAAAAAAAATCTGCCAGGAAAAGTTCAGCACCTTGTCCTGATCGTATTTCCAGGTAAACAGGTAGGACCACATGCTGATCAATAAAATGATGGAAAAAAACAAGGTGAATATACCCCCCAGTTTGGTCCATCTTTCGTCCTTCAGGTTGATTCGTTTCCAAAAGGGTTTACTGTTTTTCTTCTTTCCCATGTTCAAGCAATAATTGTCTTTGTCGGCAATTGAGGGTGGTAAAAATAGAAAGATTTATTAAATATTAAAATAAAATGTAACTTATATTAATATGATTATGAATATTTAATACCTTACAATTTTAAAGAATGTGTAATATTCTGATATTTAGATAAAGATATATAGGAAAAATTTAGCCCTGCCCAATCCAACGGGAAGGGCCTGGAATAACCACGGAATATAAAATGCCGGATCACCATTCCATGTCTAATGCTACGGCCCTGCTTTTAGTAACCGTTCCTATGCCGTTCAGGCCGGTGATGCCCTGACTGATGTATGGACGTCCAAAGATTTTGGCGACAATCATTATCATTTTAAAGTACATGACCCGAACGGTTTCTTCCGCGATTATAAAGGAAGCGTGACGATGCAGTCGTGGAAGTTACCTGCAGGTATGAAAAGGTTCGAGTAAAAAAATGACCGGTAATGTTGAGTTGATCGTTGTGAATACTATGAATAAATCTATATCCATTACGATAGTGGACAATGCGTATAAGCATAGTCCGGTGCATAAGACCAAAGCTGCAGGCAAAAAAAGTTACCGTTAAAGTACAATCCAGCGTGTCATCCGGCGGGTATGATGCTTCGGTTAGCTTATCCGGGAAAACCAACTTTGAGCATCGTTTTGCTGGTCGGGTTGAAACAGGAATTGAAAGTATAAGTGACCCGGCGATGGCATAAGATGTGATGATCTGGTCAAAAAAATTATCCTGCATAATCTATCGGCAAATTGTTCCTTATCTCCCTTGCTCAACAAGTTGGACCGACTGGACCAAAGTTTGTGATCAAACTACCACAAAATAACCTGGAGAAACAGGCATGAATGATGGGTCAAAATATCCAGGAACGGTGGATCATCATGATCTGGAATCCACACCAGGATAGTTAGGAGGACGCACCTTCACAAACTATTGACACCCATCCTGGTAAAAGCCTTTTAGGGCCAGTGGTTTTATGGAAACCTTTTATAAATGTCTTTTCTATGAGCTACAGTTATTAATCTCACCGTTCTCCCATCAATTCTCTCATAACCCATCCTATAATCTCCAAGTTTTATTCGATAGTAATTTGTGAAACCAGTTAGTTTCTTGTTATTTGCTATCTCCTCAACCGATTTAGCACTCTCGAGTTTCAAAATTGCATTTTCAATTCTTGAAAGTAAGTTTCTGTCGGTGATTTTGTCCAATGATTTTGAAAAAGATTTATCAAATTCAACAATCATTTCCTTTTGAGTTTTTTAAAGATGGTTTCCCTTGAAACACTTTTCCTGGTTTTTTCAGACTCCATTTTGGTTCCAAGTAACAGATCTTCATATTGCTCGTCTTTAAGGCTCAGAACTTTGGCTCCTAGCCTTTCTGCCAGTTCTTTCAGAATTTTACTACTTTGATTATCTGTTGTTATGACTATGGTGCTCATTGGAACGATTTATTACAAAAATACAATCCTGTCGCTAAAATTTGAACAGTTTTTATTTCATGCCCATCCGCTACCCAGTGAATGCGTTCGGTCTGAACCAACGTTTGTTAATTTCCTATATGTTTCCATTCCTGCTTTCCGACTACTCAGGCAAAAACCCTTGTTATGGTAGTGCTTATTTTCGTCATTTTGTGTCCTCTTGAAACCAAAGGGAAAAGGATCAAAGAAAAAAATGAGTGGTAATGAAGTTGATCATTAGGAATACCACGAATAAACCTGTTTCCATGACTATAGTGGACAATCGGACAGTTCTTATAAGCGTAGTCTGTTGAATAAGACCTTTACTGCAGGCAAAAAAGTTAGATTGCTGACCGGTCCGGATTATTTTATGATAATATGATTTTTAGCTTTGCCTTATCGTCCTCTTTAAAAGCGTTGCTGGATTCCAGCTGTTTCTCCATTACATCCATATCATCTCCAAAAATAGTTGCACTGAACTCCTGAGCCCTTTGCATCATCCGAATATAAACAGACGGGTCACCTTGCCGGGTAAGCCTGCGCAACGCTCCAACATAATCATACCGATAAACAGTTGGTATTATGATTTTTGATTGTGCCAGTCTTACCAGTTCGGCGTTCATCATTACTCTTGCCAGACGGCCATTGCCATCTAAAAAAGGATGCACCTCACTTACAAGGAACATGATATAAACTGCTTTGGCAAAAGGATCAGCCAGTGCCTGGTAAAAATCAAATCCTTTTATCAACGTGCCTTTTACTAAAGTATGATCAACAAAATGTGTCTCACCTGCACGGTTGTTTTTGTCTTTAAACTGTCCGGGATTTTTTGACAGCCTTGCACTCAATAATACGTTGTGCCGGTATAAAAGTATTTCAAGCATATGTTCGGGAGTAGCTGGTGTAATAGTCATTTCCTCCTTATTGCTGAGCAGTTTATAGGTTCCCAACACATCATGTGAATCTTCATCGCGCGCTGACATGGGTGTATTGGTTTCAATGATCCGTTTTGCGTCCTCCAACTCAAATTCAGTTCCTTCTATATAGTTGGAGAAATAGGCTTCAAAAAAAGCGAAGTTGCGGAAAGACAAGTTACTGGTGTTTTTTTCAGGCATGTCTTTAAATGCATGCTGCTTTAGTTCTACAAAAAGTTTTTCAAACAAAGACAGTCTTGCGGGGTCATACGGATTTCCAAATGCCCTTGCCACTGCTAAAGGGGAGGATAATAATTTTGATGGTTGTGTATGGAGTAAGGCGCTAATGAGTTTATTCAGTTTTTCATACTCGACTTTCATGTCCAGAATCTCGGCTATGTCTCTTGCTTTATCCCTCATTTCATTTAGCGCTGCTTCGCCTTTTACGCGGATCACTGTCTCCAGTTTTTCTTCAATTTCCGGAAGGGTCAGGGTTTTGGATTCCGGACCCAGTTGGCGGCTAACCTGTAGATTTTCCAAAAATGCTCTTTCCATTTGAGAAGCATAGAGCTTTCCTGATAAAAGATTATCTCCTTCAATCGGTCCATGCCCTTCCAGGAAGCGAAGCGTAATACCTGGCAGATATATTTTTTTAGTGTAAGAATAAGTAAGAAAAATATGATTGGCTGAGGTGGGTTGAAACTCTAATGCCGAACGGTGGCTTAATATCGAACCTGGATAAAGTTTACCTAGTATAGCGAACAGGTTTCGCCGGATAATAGTTTGCGGGCTGTCGGTAAAGTTGGGGGAATAGATACGGGAGGCAATTTTCCTGAGCTTACCTGCCTTTTCTAATTTGGAGATTTGCCTGCTGTATTTAGGGTCGCTGGAGGAAAAAACCACTTCCTGAAGATGTATGGGTAAAATATTTTCCATTAAAACGGTCTGCTGGAGCAAATTTAGATAATATTTTCCACTATAATAGCAAATTTAAATAATATTTTCCACTATAACAGCACATTTGGATATTTGTTTCCACTATAATAGCGTCAAGGTAAACTTTTTTCCAGTAAAAGGTGAAGCAAGTGACTAAAAGGAGAATTCTTTCCAATAAAATACAAAACAGTGCAAATTTTTTCCATTAATGGCCTAAAGGTTTCATGTCTGAATTTTAGTAATGCCGGGAGGGCAACGCATTAATAAAGCATGCAAACCCCCTGTTATGCATTCGCCCTTTCTCCTTGGACATCTACAATGTGGGGCTGTGGCACTCCTAACAGTGTTGCCTATGCATTGGCTCAAGACTGGCCCTTTTGCAAGGTTGGCTTTTGTGTGTTGGCTATGTGTGTCTTGCAAATGTGCCTGACTTGGTTCGTTGGATAGATTCTTAGGGTGTGTTTATAAAATTTGGTTGACATTTAGCATAATAATACTATGTTTGTCAACATATCGCAACACTTAACTAAATAAACCAATGGAAAATATATTTGGAAATAAACTGGCGTCAGCCCGAAAGATGGCTGGCATGTCTCTGCAGGATTTGGAAAACAAACTTGAAAAAGTTGTTTCTCGTCAGGCATTGCATAAATACGAACAGGGTAAAATGAAACCTGATAGTCAGTTGTTAATTGCTTTATCAATTGTGCTAGATGTGCCAGTGGATTATTTTTACTCAATACCGACTGTCCATATAGAACTGAAAAATATCATCTACCGAAAATATTCTTCAAAAATTTCCAAAACTGAGCAGTTATCGGTAGAAGAAAAAGCAAAGGAAAATTGTGAGCGGTATTTTGAATTGGAACACTTGATTAATCCAAATGAGAAGTCAGAATATTTTACATACGATAACGTAATTGAAACTGCTGACGATGCTGAAACTGCTGCAAAGAAATTAAGAAAAATTTGGTCGCTTGGATATGATCCGATTCCTGATGTGGTTGAAATGTTAGAGGATAAAGGATATAAAGTAATTGAGTTGGATGCGCCCGATGGTTTTGACGGAATGAAAGCAGATGTTGATGGGAAAAAAATAATTGTCCTGAAAAAATCTGTCAAACAAGGCGAGGATGTTGTAAGGAAAAGATTTACTGCTTTGCATGAATTGGCTCACCATGCTTTAAAGTTTTCAGCCAATTTAACAGCAAAACGAGAAGAATATCTGTGTCACACTTTTGCTTGTGCTGTTCTGTACCCTGCGGATATGGCAACAAAGGAATTGAGCAAAGACCGATTTCATTTTTATCAAAACGAATTGTTGTTGATAAAGGAAAGATGGGGAATTTCTTTTCCTGCTGTTTTTGCAAGGGCTTTGCATCTCGGTATCATCACCAGTTTTATTTATAGAAGATTTAATGTAGGCTACAAAGAAAGAAAATTGCACCTGAATGAACCAGGGAGGTACATGAGTAAGGAAAAACCTGTTCGTCTTGAACGGTTAATTTATCTCGGCTTGTCAAAAGAAATTATTTCAGTTAATGAAGCTGCATTTTTTGCAGGTAAAACGGTTGGTGAATTCCGTAAACAATTGCAGCAGTTAGTATGAAACTATTTATCACTGATACAAATGTGTTCTTTGATTTGATGAACATAGAAGCCCTTCCCGAATTTTTCGGGTTGGATTTTGAAATCTGCACGACAGATTTTGTTGTGAATGAAATTTTACGTTTGGAGCAAGCGGAACAAATTCAAAACTTTATTCGGTCAAAGCAACTCACGGTGTTTAGTTTTTCTTCTGACGAAATTGATAAAGTGGTAAACCTGAAAACAAAACGAATGATGCGAAGGATTGCAGATAAATCTGTTTTGTGGAAAGCGTTACAATTGAAATGTCCGTTGCTGACTGGCGATAAAAATTTAAGAAATGAAGCAGAAGAAAACGGATTAGAAGTTCATGGAAGTATTTGGGTTGTGATGAAAATTGTAGATGCAAAACTATTGAGTGCTGAAAAAGGGATTGAGTTGTATGAAAAATTGAGAATCGTAAACGATACTTTACCAAAAGAAGAAATTGAAAAATTGATTAAAAAATTAAAGTAATAGTAATGGAAAGCTACAGTAATAAAAGCCTCATTCATGTTCGGATTAAAAATTTTGCAAAGTGGATTGCCCTGAAAAGGAAACTCGTGATGCGATTAAAAAGCAATCTGATGAAATCAGCTGACTGGCCGGGCCGGTCAAGACCGGATGATTCCATTGAAAAATATAAAAGACAGCAAATTGAGATATGTGTCAAATGTTTGAATTCAAACGAAGGACAGCAAAATAGGTTTGCTGGCAAATGTTAGAAATGGGGATTATGGCTGAAACCCATGTCAGTACTGATAATCTTGGTTCTTGAAATCTTCTTTTCTCCACTTGCCATGAACTGAAGCCCAAAATAAATTTGCCAGAGCAAAATAATTTCAACAAGATTAAAATTATCCACGGATTTAAAATTTAACCCATGAATAAAACATTTGTAATAGCAAATTATCTTTTCAGCGACCCCGGCAAATACTGCCCAGGAAAATTCTGATACGCCACCGGCCTTGTCCACCTTTTTAAGGAACTGAAACCAACAGCCCCAAAATGCGGGTGACTGGTCGCAGGGAAAGGTCCCCCATGCATCATAGAATCACAGACTTCTACCCCAGTGGGCACCCCATTCCAGACTATCCTGCCGGAAACTTGTTCCATAGCCTCGATCAGGATATCATTGCCCGGGTCATACGGTTCGCTCCAAATCGTGGTGGTCAACTGTCCCTTTAACAGTTCCAGAATAGTTACCATTTGGTCTGCACCATTACATTTAATAATAATGGCAAAAGGGCCAAATACCTCATGATGCCACTGGGCATGGTTAATAAATTCATCCCCGCTAACTATTGCAATCGCTGGTTTGATGAGGTGAGATCCATCTTCATTTAAATCTACCAGGCCGAGTTCCTGACTAAGCTGGCTGAGGGATCGCATAAAATTGCTATGAATCCTGGCATTCAGCATGGGTGTGGGTGCCACTGTCCTGATCTTTGCTTCCAGGGCCTGGTAAAAGTGATCAAAGTGATCACTTTTTTCTACCATTAATAACCCCGGTTTGGTACAAAATTGGCCTGCCCCCATGGTCATAGACGCTCCCAATTGTTCTCCAATCATCACCGCTTTATTATCCAGGGCTGATTTGGTAATCAATACCGGATTGAGGCTTCCCATTTCTGCATACACCGGAATAGGCTCAGGGCGCAGCGCTGCTGCGTTCATAATAGCCCTGCCTGCTCCGTAAGATCCGGTAAAACCAATAGCTTTGACCCTGGGATCTTTGACCAGGGCCTGGCCGAGTTCAGGCCCATATCCATATAGCGTCGAAAATACTCCATCCGGAGCTCCGGAATCTTTGGCGGCGCGTTGAACAGCCTCCGCAACCAGGGCATTGGTGCCCGGGTGGGATTCGTGCGCTTTGACAATTACGGGACATCCTGTAGCCAAAGCACTGGCCACATCTCCTCCTGCGGTGGAATAAGCCAATGGAAAATTGCTCGCTGTAAAGACTACAACGGGACCCAGGGGAACCAGGTGTTTTCGAATATCTGCTTTGGGGAGGGGTTGGCGATCAGGTTGAGCCAGATCTATGGATGGTTCCTCCCAGGTTGTTTGGCGTACGGCATTGGCAAACATCTTTAATTGTCCGGTGGTACGTCCCCTTTCAGAAAGTATACGGGCTTCTGCCAGACCGGTTTCAGCCATGGCGCGGATGACCAGTTCGTCGCCAAGTTCTAAGATGTATTGGGCAATGAGATCCATAAAATCAGCCCGTTTTGTGCCTGGCCATTTTCGATATACTGGAAAGGCCAAAACTGCTTTTTCCAAAGCAAGATCTATTTCCACCTGGGTAGCAATAGAAAATGCTCCATCGAGATCCGATTGGGTCAGCGGATTGACTCCGCTGAGATGATTTTGACTTTCAAGGGTTTCATAACCTATAATATTTCCGGTGATCATAATTCGTATATTTTAAGATTTGGCCGGTTTTGAATGGCATCATTTATAACGGATAAAATCTGAATTCGTTCAATTCCGCTGAGTTTTAACCTCGGGCCCCTGACCTGCTCGGTACCGATACCTACTGCAGCTTCTGCCAGTTTGATGTACTGGACCAATTTAGCATGGATATCCAGTTCTAACAAAGGCATAAACCAGCGGTAAATGGCCAGGGCTTCTGCAATACGGCCTTCTTTAACCAAGTGGTAAATCATGACGGTTTCATCGGGAAAAGCATTAACCAGGCCGGCCACCCAGCCATCTGCTCCCGCCACCAGACATTCCAAAGCGAGGGTATCCACCCCGCCTAATATTTTAAACCTGGTCCCAAATGCATTAATCATGCGGGTAATATTGGTAATATCCCGGCTACTTTCTTTGACGGCTTCTATGTTGGCATGGAGGGTGAGTTGTTCAAACATATCTATGTTGACTGCTATCTTATAGTCATAGGGATTGTTGTAAATCATGATAGGGAGACTGGTTTGATCGGCAACAGATCTGAAGTAAATTACGGTTTCATGATCGTCTGATTTGTACCGCATCGGCGGCAGCAGCATCAGTCCGTCTGCCCCGTTGGCTTCGGCATTTTGAGCTGCAAGGATAGCATCGCGTGTAGAGGCTTCTGCGATATTTACCAGGATAGGGATCTGATCGCCAGCGGTAGCTTTGGCTGCGGCTAAAAGTTCAATTATTTCCTGCTGATTAAGCGTACTGGCTTCACCCAGGCTGCCCGCAATGATGGCACCGTGGATACCGGCAGTAATTTGTAACGACAAGTGTTTTTGAAAAGCTGGCAGATCAAGGCTACCGTCTTCTTTCATCTTGGTAGTGAGCGCAGGATATACCCCTTGCCAGTTTATTTTCAGCATGCTTAAGGATTTTTGCAAAAATGATAATAATTATTGAATTCAGGTCGATCCCATACCAGGATAAAAAAAGGCCATCCCGTTGTAACGGGACAGCCTTTCGATTTGATATGATTAGGGAATTAATACCTTTTAATAGCAGGGGTTTTGTTGCAAACTCTTATTCGCGTCTATTTGTCGTTTGGGTATAGGGAATATATCAAAACACTCTTTAGTATCTGCCGGTTTAAACTTTCTTGCAGACGTATATTTTCCAAAGCGGATTAAGTCCTGTCGTCTCCAGCCTTCTGCAAACATTTCGCGACCTCTTTCAGCCAGCAGGTTGTCAGCAGTCAGAGAAGTAAATGGAGTTGCTCCGGCACGGTTGCGCAGTTGATTAACTATAGCTAAAGCAACCGCATCACCGGCATTTTTGCGCCACAATGCTTCTGCTTTTACCAGCATGATGTCCGATAAACGGAAGATCGGAAAATCATTAGAAAGGTTGGGCGTAGCCCTGTTTGCATATTCAAATTTACCAATCCTTGCACCCGCTTGACGAAATGCATTTGGAAAATGTTCATTGACTTCCGGTGTGAACGTCAATGGTTTTCCATCCGGGTCGCCAGCTTCAGCCCCATTGTCAGTCAGCCTTTCGCCGGTGGATGAAAACTGAGGGCCTACCAGTAAATTCTTTACCCTGGTGTCTTTGGCTTCATAGGATTCATAAAATTCCTGCAGGGAACAGTAGCCATTCCACGGTTGATCAGTCAGGTTAAACGTTTTTGAACTTTCATAATGTAAAGTCATCTGAGGCAAATTGAACCCGCCGGCGAAAACTTTGTCGTAAGGAATCACGAAAATATTTTCACGGGAAGCTGAATTGTCTGTCTTAAAATTGGTGAAATAATCCCCTTCAAGGCTGTATTTTCCGGAGTTGATCACCGCATCAGATGAGGCTATTGCTTTATCCCATTGGGGAGTACCAGTATAACGAATTGCATTGAGGTACAATTTAGCTAACAAAGCATTGGCAGAATGTTTGGTCATACGGGCATAGGTAGCCGAAGCAACATCAGCGGTAAGATTAGGTAAAGATTCCAGGATTTCTTTTTCAACAAAAGCATATACTTCTGCCCGTTTTCTAGTTGCCGGGCTGGTTTCAGCATTAGCAAAACCAGTTACTATAGGCACATTGCCAAATAAATCCAGCAACCAATAATAAAAAAGAGCGCGGACCGAACGCAATTCAGAAAGGAAGACTATTGTTTTATCGCCTGGTATCGGAGTAAATTGTTCAATCAAACGATTACAGGCACTGACCCCACCAAATAATTGTCCCCAGGAGTTGTTGAAGGCATCTTCGGTGGGTTGATATTCGTGTCTGAACATTCTCAACCACTGGCCTCCATCAAACCAGTCTCCCCCTCTTTGAGGAATCATTAATTCATCGGAAGATACTTCCTGTATGGACCAGGTTGCGTTATGGGATCCCATGACCCCAATCAGCCTGGAATAGGCTGCACCGAGCGCTGAAATAAACTCTTCATCGGATTTGAAGAAATTATCAAAGGTAACCGTTGAATAGAGCTCTTCATCCAGATTGGTGCAGGAATTGTTGAAGGCCAGCAGCATACCACCGATCAACAGTACTTTTGAATATTTTAACAACTTGTTCATATTGCTATGATTTATATTTTTTTTAAAAATTAAAAACCCAGTGTTAATCCCAAGGAGAAAGACCGGCTGGTGAAATAATTTGTTCGTCGGTCAATGCCCGGAGCTAATGGGTTGCCCGTTTCGTCATCTACAAAACGCACTTCAGGATCGATACCGGAATAATTGGTTATAGTGAACAGATTGTTTCCTGCCAGGTAAATGAATGCTTTGGAAAAAGCTCCCGTCATGGGCAGGTTATAACCTAGTTGCAAATTATCTAACCGCAGGAAGTCTGCTTTTTCGACATGGATGCTGGAGTATTGGGCATTTTTGATTTTGGGATCGGAAAGTTTGGTTAGGATACGATTGTAATTTTTAATGGAACCTGCATTGTAATCTTCATAGAAAACCCGGTATTGATTGACCAGGCTGTGTCCGAATGCACCCCGGAAGAAAAAATTGAGCGACCAGTTACCAGCATTAAATGTATTATTCAGTCCCAGTGTAATGGTCGGCAATCCATTACCCAGTACCTGTCGGTCTAATCCGGCAGATTCAATTTTTCCATCGCCATTGAGATCTTTGAATTTAGGATCACCTTTTTCATCCACACCATTAAATACCGGGCCGTAAATCAAACCAATTTTATCCCCTTCTGCCACACGGATCATGGTATAGTTATTTTGACCGGGCGAACCTACTCCAGCGAGATCGAGCACACCCCCGGAACCGAATTTCAGATTTCCATCTGACAAACTCACTAATTTATTGCTTAGATAAAATGTAGCGTTCAGGCTTGGAGTCCATTTGACACTACCAAATTTCATGTCATTGAGGTTGGCTAATATTTCAAGTCCGGTACTGGTCAACTCACCAACATTAGCCCAGGTATTTCCAAAAGCATTTGGTGGAACAGGCACCGGAAAATTGTATAATAAGTCGTTGATCTTTCTGTTGAAGAAGTCGATAGTACCGGTGATTTTATAATCCAATGCCCCAAATTCCAAGCCCACGTTGATTTCACCTTTTTTCTCCCATTTTAAATCGGGATTAGGGTTGGATACAGGACCATAGGTGGGTACATAAGCGCCGTTATAATAAAAGTTTCCGGTTGGACCGTAACGATACAAAGACAGGTAGTTCTGATTAATATTCGCACCGGTAACTCCATAACCAATCCTGACTTTTAGATTATTTATTACGCCCAGATCGATGAGCCTGCTCACGTTGATTCCAGCGGAAACAGCAGGGAATATACCCCATTTATTATTGGCTCCGAAACGGGTAGAACCCTCTTGACGAATTGAAGCATTGGCAAAAATGAGATCATTAAAATTAGCTGACAGCCGACCAAAAAAAGCAATGAGTTTATCGGAACCCTTACCGCTATTGACACTACCTAAACCTCTGGGAAAGTCGAGACTTGCTCCTAAATTGTTACTGGTAAAGAAGTCGGTTAGGAAATTACCTCCAGTGGCAGAAAATCCTTCACCGGTAAATTCCTGATAATCATAACCGGCCAGTGCATTCCAATCCGCTCCAGCGGCAGAAAAAGAATACTTCAGAATGGTAGATAAATAATCGTTCAAACCGGTAAATGTAGATTGAGAAGCAAGACCGCTTCTACCCAGACCGGTTCCGAATTGGCTTTGTTTGCTAAAGTATCGCTGACCATGGCTATTGTCCCTGCCAAAGGTATACGCTATACTGTATTTCAGGTTTTTAATGATTTCATATTCTCCACGGATGGTAGCCAGCAAATTGGTGAATTGACCGGTATTGGAATTTTGTTCGATAATTGCCAGTGGATTGAAATAATCAAAACCACCTGGTTCAAAATATCCGCCGTTGACTTTATTTGCAGCATCTTTCACCGGGGCAGTTGGGTTGAAATAGGTGGCATACCGGAATGCATCCCTGAATCCGATTTCTTGGTCCCTGTTGGTGGCTGCTATATCAAATCCGATCGTCAATTTGTCATTGATTGCTTTCTGACTCAAGCTGACCCTTCCATTGAGCTGAGTAAATCCAGTTCCAAATTGAATCCCCTGTATATCCTTATAATTGAAAGAAACCCGGTAAGACATCCCTTTTGCACCCCCTGAAAGAGCCAGGTTGTGCTGGTGTTGGTAGGCATTGCGGGTAATGACATCAAACCAATCCGTACTGCTACCCTGATCCAGGCCACCAGCTTTTTTGTATTCGGCGGCGTTCATGACACTAGGAGCTTGTGCCAGTGATTCAACAGAAGCTATACCATTATATTCTACTGCAGTCCTGCCTTCTTTGCCTTTTTTTGTAGTGATCATTATAACCCCATTTGAACCACGGGTTCCATAGATGGCAGCTCCCGATCCGTCCCGCAGCACATCCATAGTTTCGATGTCCTGAGGATCTACTGTATTCAGGCTAGCTCCTGGCACCCCGTCAATAATAATAAGCGGTTCTGTGTTTCCGCCCACGGTGGACAAACCTCTAAGGCGAATACTAAATCCACCATTGGGGTCACCATTGGGTTTGGCGATGATAAGACCAGGTACTTTGCCTTGCAACAATTGTGCAGGGCTGGTGATAGCGCCTTTGTTAAAATCTTCAGCTTTTATGGAAGAAACTGCGGAAGTTATTTCACGCTGTCTTTGGGTGCCATATCCAGTGACAACCACCTCTTCGAGTTGTTTTCCCGCGGTCAGCAGGATTTCAATATTATTTGAGCCATCGAGTGTAATTATTTCCGTACCAAATCCGGTATACGATACTTCAAGGACATTGTTTCCCTCTGGTACCTCCAGACTGAATTTACCGTCGACATCCGTAATAGTACCTTGAATGCTTCCGCGAATCAATACGTTCGCGCCAATCAAAGGATCACCTGTGCCAGATTCCTTGACAGTTCCGGTCACTGTACGTTGAGCAAAAGTAAAACTGGGAACAGTTATGGTCAATAACAGCAAGACAGTTACCCTTACCATACATAAAAAGAGTCTTTTCATATTCATTATAGTTTTTGTAAAGTTGAAAGAGCATTATGAGCAGGGAATTGGTATAAAATACCATTGCGACTTTAAATACAGAGTATTGATTAAAGAATATCAATATCTCAGAATCTCTCAGAAAACACAAATAGTATAATTTCCTAATACCCTTATCAGTACCAAATTTATCGCTTCTGTTTAGTTTTTAATACTCTGTTACCATATTATGATTCGAATTTATCCCGCAAACCTTACCGCAATCGTTTGTTGTTGGTAACTTTTATACATTTGTTAATAATTCATAATTTTGTAATCGTTTACAATTAATCTATTAAGCTTTTGAAAAAAACAACGATCAAGGATATTGCCCTCCAACTCAACGTCAGTATCTCCACGGTTTCACGCGCATTAAACAATCACCCGGACATCAGCCCTCACCTGACTGAGAAAATCAAAGAGACGGCCAAACTTTTACATTATCGGCCAAGTACGGCTGCCCTCCAATTGAAAAGGGGAACCAATAAAACTATTGCCTTGATCCTGCCTGAAATAAGTTCGTTTTTTTATCCTTCAGTAATCCATGGGATTGACACCATTTTACATCAACAGGGCTATAATTTAATGATCCTGCCTTCCAATGATCGCCTGGACCGGGAAATCGAAAATATTGACATCGCGTATGACCAGGATGTTGCTGGTGCTTTTATTTCCCTTTCAAAAGAAACAATAAACCTCGATCACCTTAAACGGTTTGACGATGCCAATATCCCGGTGATCCTGTTGGATAAAATCAAAGAAAATGCACCTTATTCCAGCATCACTATTGATGATTTTAAAGTTTCCTATCAGATGGTGCAGCATCTGTTCAAAACCGGTTCTAACCGGATTGCAGGCATTTTTGGAAAAGCAAGCCTGACGATATCTCATTTAAGGTATAAAGGTTTTGCCCAGGCACTTCGGGACCTGGACCTGCCTCTGGATGATGAATTTGTATTTTTTGTCAATAACAGTGAAGAAGCCAAATCCGCTGCCCATAAAATCGTAGAAAAAGTAAAACCCAATGGGCTTTACCTGATGACAGATGAAATCATGATCGGGGTAATGCCGGCGTTGGCCGGGCTTCATGTCAAGGTCCCGGAAGATATTGCAATAATTTCTATCAGCGATGGGTCTTTAGCCCATTTTATGATACCCAGGATAAGCCATATGTTGCACAATGGTTTTGAATTGGGTTACCTGGGGGCCCAAAAACTGGTACAATACATCAATGCCATTCAACACAACCTGCCGCTGGTCACTCCGGAAATGCTGGTAATGAATACCAATATTGTTTTATTGGATAGTACCAAAGGGTAGCTTCTCCCATCAATTACTGACTAGTTGAATTATTTTAAAAATTATCCCTGATATGTTCGAGGGTCTTTTGCATTTCCAGACGGATTGGATTAACGCTCCCGATATAATTGGAATGCATGAATGAAAAAATCAGGGTCCTGCCATTCCGGGTTTTAAGGTATCCGCTTAACGAATGGTTGTTGGACAGGGATCCCGTCTTGGCAAAAATGTAGGGTTGGCTAAGACCGGGGTACCATTTTTTTAAGGTACCCGACACCCCGCCTGCAGGAAAGATCCGTTCAATTCTTTCCCAGGACAATTTGTTTTTTATTTTTTCAAGGATATCCACCACCGACCGGGGAGTGAATAAATTGTACCGGGACAAACCACTGCCATCGACCCAATGAAGCGTATCAGGAACCGTGGCAAAAAAATGGCCCTTGGCATAATCTATCATCCTGGTGGTATTCAGCGTATCAAAAAGATAGGCACTGCAAACCAGCATCAATTGTTCGGCGATAAAATTGTCACTTGATTTCATCATTTCGGCATATACCGAATCTACCGGCACACCATAGGCAATATTCCAGGATAAAGACTGATCAGCGGCACCCATCCAGCGGGATTGAATGCTATAGCCCAAGGTATCCTCCAGAAGCTTTTTAATAGTATGATGATCCGTTCTATATGGGAGGTGCCAAATACCTGCTGAATCTGGCGAGGCTAGTCCGAATTCATTATCAGTAAAAAGCCGGCTAAATTTTGGGTCACCCTTTTTAATTGTTTTATGGGTCCATTTGTTTTGAAAATAACCGGGATAGACTTCATAACTGCCTTTTGGTGCTGTTGCTTTAAATCGCACTACATTGCCAAACAAAGGTAAATCAGATTTCTCCGCCTGATAGGCTTCTACATAATCGTCCCAGGCCCATCCTGAGCCCCAGGAATCATCCATAAGTTGATCCTGAATCCAGGTTATTTTTTTTGCACTTCTGATTATTTCAAAACCGGCATGATCAGCCCAAAGAGGATGCAATAGGGTGGGATCTCCCATGCCCTTAATAACCAGATCGTCCCCTGACCTGGCGTATCTAAACGCTGGCATCGAGTCAGGCAAAACGTTTAGGGCAGTATATAAAGTCAACAATTTGGTGTTGGAAGCCGGGGTAAAATATTTTGATCCCAGGAAATCGCACAGGGTTTCCCTGGTGACGGGATCATACAAAACAAATCCCGTAAAATGTCTGTTGAATACCGGAGATCCCTTTATCATTGTATTCAGGGCAGACCTCGATTGGTTTAGTTTAAATGCCGGTCCGCAATGAACAAACAAGAACATCAAGCAAAGGGCAATCCAGGAATATATCAATTTGTTCATGGAGAATATTATTAATGTAAAAATGCTAAATTCATAACATTTATTTTAGGGAGTATGCGATTGATCTGTTGTTTTGTGGTTTGGGCAATTTATTACCCGCTGGTGGCCCAATCCGATCCCCGGGTTTTGCGAGCTTATCAACAGGCACTGGAACAAACTGTAGTATTAAGGAATGCAGATCATATACTACCGATAAGGGATTTGGCTTCATCAAGGATTGGTTTAATAACCTCATCGCCTTTCCAAAGTTTATTGAAAGTACCATTGGAATGGTATGCACCTATCCAGTCCATACCTATAAACAAGTTGGATTACAGGGAGTTGATTGGGGTCAACATGTTACTGGTTGAGGTCGATCTGGCCAAAACGAATCATCAAACCCTGACCTATTTATCCGAAAGATTGGATCAAATCCAACTTCCTTATGTGGTTTTGTTCTTACATGGGTCTGGCTATGGGTTGCCGGAAGGATATTTTAAGTCTGCTAAAGGGATAATTTTTAGTTGGGGGTATTCCGAGTATTCAGGAAGCCAGGTGGCCCAGGTCCTTTTTGGGGCAGTTGAATCCACCCACCGTCTGCCATTTGCCCTGAATAAAGAATTTAAAAGCGGTGCAGGAATAACCACCCTTGACTTAGGCAGGTTAAAATACGGCCCCCCGGCGTTGGTGGGTATTGATGGCTGGGCATTGACAGAAAAATTAAACCATGCTGTAAACCAAGCTATTGAGGATAGTATATTTCCCGGAGCTAATTTGCTGGCCGCCAAAAATGGAATAGTCATCTACCATCAAGCCTTTGGTAAGCCAACCTTTGAAAGTATTCATAAAGTTCAAAAAACGGATTTGTACGATCTGGCTTCTATCACCAAAATATTCGGGGCGACACTGGCCAGTATGGCACTGCATAGTCAGGGATTATTTGACCCGGATCAAAAACTGGCTGATTACTTACCGGCTTTTAAAAGATCAAATAAAGAGCAGTTAATATGGAGGGATATCCTGGCGCATAGGGCAAGATTGCCGGCTTCGATTGCCTTTTATCGCAGGACCCTGGATAGCCTGGGCACTTTTTTACCCAGGACCATCCGTCCTAAGCCCAATCGCCGTTATTCCATTGCAATCAATGATCATATGTTTCTTCACAGGAGATATCCCCAACTCATGATGAAAGGGATCAAAAAAGCCCCCTTATTAAACAAAGAAGGTTATGTGTATTCCGATCTGTCCATGATCCTCTTACATAAAACGGTAGAATCGATTACCAAACAACCCTTCGGTCAATTTCTGGACCAGACTTTTTATAAACCTCTCGGAGCAAACCATACCTTATTTTTGCCAGGTTCCCAATTTGATCTTGACCGGATTATCCCCACTGAACGCGATTCGGTCTTCCGCCATGAATTGGTACATGGTCGGGTACATGATGAAAACGCAGCGATGCTCGGAGGCATTTCCGGACACGCGGGATTATTTAGCCATGCTAACGACCTGGCCAAACTGGCGCAGCTACTTCTGAACAAAGGAAGTTATGGCGGTATTCAATACCTTAGACCTGAAACGGTGGATTTATATACCTCCTATCAATATGCAGAGTTAGGCAACAGAAGGGGCCTCGGATTTGACAAACCCTTGCTTCAATATGACCTGCGTGCGAGTCATGTAGCCCGTGAGGCCAGCCCGGAAAGCTTTGGACATTCTGGATTTACCGGGACTTTCATCTGGATGGATCCTAAGTATAACCTCACTTATATTTTACTGACCAACCGGGTTTATCCGAGCAGGATCAATAATAAAATCAGCCAATATTCTATAAGGCCTTGTATCCAACAAATCATTTATGACTTTATACTGAATGCTGACAAGGACAAACCCATATCAAAATAAGACCGATGCTGAATAACCTCTTCTGGGTGGTCTGGGTGATTGTCGCCCTGACCGCTTTGGTTTTTTTATATTTTTTTATTATTGGTCTTGCTGATCATTCGGTGTCCTCCTTCAATATCAAACTCTGGATGGTTACCCTGATTGTTTTTCCGGTGATCCTGGCCGGCAGCTATTGGTTAAAAAATCACCAATACATCAAAATAGCTATTGGCCTTTTACTCATTCCAGCCATACCTGCGGTACTCTATCTGCTATTCCTGCTTGTTGTTTTATTCAGCGGACCTGTCCGTTGGAATTAAGGTATCCCTATGGAAGAAAACGAAATCTTACAGCGGACTATTTTTTATGTCCAACAAACTTTAAAAGACAGCGAACGGGGTCACGATTGGTTTCATATTCTGAGAGTATATCGTCAGGCCGATTTGATTTCATTATCAGAACCCGGGGATAAGCAGGTCATCCGGTTGGCTGCGTTATTGCATGATATCGCCGATTCAAAATTTCACATGGGCGATGAAAACCTGGGATCAGAAAAGGCCAGGGCATTTTTATTCAGTTTAGAGTTACCCCTGATACTGATTGAAAAGGTGTCTGCCATTGTTAAGGATATTTCCTATTCCTCCAATCTTGAAAAAGAAAACCCCAAAACCGAAGAGCTCAAGATAGTCCAGGATGCCGACCGGTTGGATGCCATTGGGGCTATTGGTATTGCGCGCGCTTTTCACTATGGGGGTTATAAAAACCGGGAAATTTATAACCCCGACCTGCCTCCTCAAACTTCGATGAACAAAGCGCTTTATAAAACCAGTAACAGCCCGACCCTAAATCATTTTTATGAAAAGTTGTTGTTGTTAAAAGACAAAATGAATACGACGACCGGTAAAAAAATGGCGCAATCCAGACATGAATTTCTGGAAATCTATTTAAACCAATTTTATAAAGAATGGAATGAATTTTTGTGACCAATAGGTTATTCTCCCGTATAACTCCATTGCTCCCTGAAACGCTAAATATGGCGCTCCGCATGATAAGACGACCTCACCAGGGGTCCGCTTTCTACATAGGCAAATCCTTTTTCCAAACCGATTGACTTATATTCGGCAAATTGATCCGGGTGAATAAAGTTTATCACCGGATGGTGCAATTTGGTGGGCTGAAGGTATTGCCCCAGCGTCAATACATCGCATCCATGAGACACCAGGTCATCCATGATTTGTAATATTTCCTCCTTGGTTTCACCGAGTCCGAGCATAACACCACTCTTAGTTCTCTTACCGTAATGCTTAGTCCTTGCAATTTGTTCCAGGGACCGATCATACTTTGCCTGAGGCCGGACCGGCCGATACAAGCGCTTAACGGTTTCCATATTATGAGATACTACTTCTTGCCCTGCACTGATCATCAATTCCAGTGCATTCCAATCGCCTTTAGTATCCGGAATGAGGGTTTCAATCGTAGTACCAGGTGATAACCCTTTAACTGCCCTGACCGTCTGGTGCCAGATGTTTGCTCCTTTGTCGGCTAATTCGTCCCGGTTGACACTGGTGATGACCGCATGTTTGACGTTCATTAAAAAAATAGCCTGAGCTACTCGTTCTGGTTCATCGATATCGTATTCCGTTGGACGGCCGGTCTTGACGGCACAGAAACTGCAGGAACGGGTGCAGACATTGCCCAGAATCATAAAGGTTGCTGTGCCTTCACCCCAGCATTCTCCCATATTTGGGCAGTTGCCACTTTGGCAAATCGTATGCAAATGATGGGTATCTACCAGCTCCCTGACCTTTCTGTAATTTTCGCCTATAGGAAGCTTTACTCTTAGCCAATCCGGTTTTTTAGTACGGGCAATATTGCCATCGGATGTTACGGGCAAATCTATCATGAGCCGACAAAGTTACAACCGTTCCGGGAATGGGGTTTTATATTCTAAATGTCACTGGCCTGGATGATATTTTTTTTGAATATGTTTTTCTACATCCTCTCTATAAAATAATACGTCTTTAAATTTACCCTCAGCATACATTTCTGCTTGGTCCCAAAAATGGGGGGAGGCTGGATCACCGCTCTGCCCACCTGCCAGGAGCGATTTGGCCTTGATCTTCTTGCCAAATTCGACGGCACAGACAAAACTATTACCGCTAACCCCATATAATTTTTGGGTGCCTTCAAACTTCCTGCTGTTGTAGGAGGGTAACATTCCCCAGGTGGCGGATGCAAAACCCACCGGAAGACTGGATTTAGTATCGTCCGGTTTTTGAACCACCTCACCGGTCAAACGCTGAAACCGATTAATCTCTCCCCAGGGTACCAGCCAGGAACCGAAGCCGGATTGGAGCGATTGTAGGGTAGCAGCAAAGGGGCCGAGCAATTGATCTTCATCCGCCTGTGCAGCGAATTGAATAGTCCGTGTGACCTGGTCGACCTCACCGACTTCAATATACACCCTTTGAATTTCTGAAGTTAATCGTTGTGCCCAGTCCACCGCAAGAGTAGTAGATACAGAATTGACGCCAGCATGAAAATCCCATTGTCTTAAAAGCTGAATAGGTTGCTCTAAATTATTGTACTTATTATCCCCGTTGTGGCTATAAGCGTCAAAATCTTTAATTAAAGCCGGGACCAGAATTTCGAAGACCGGCAAATAGGTATCGTATCCGGCTTGGATGAGTTTCTCTAAGCTGAATGAAGGTTCTCTTTCCAGAACACGGACGGCGTTGACCCCCCTGAAGTTTTCGCCATCGGGGGCCATATAACCAGGGTACCTGGATTTATCGGGGCTATATTTTCCTGCAGAGGAATAAGGGGTAGAATTACAATTTTGCAGCCACCCATTGGCCGGGTCGTAAAGGTGTACCGATTCTTCTACAGGATGGAGTCCCTGCCATTCATTGGATTTTATACTGCCATCCACCGGCTTACCCCAATCGATGCCCTTGTGCCGTCGGGGTATAAAATTACCATGCCAATAAGCGATATGCCCCTGGTCATCGGCATACACGGTATTATTGGAAATATTGCTTTTGAAATCCATGGTTTTTTTATAATCTTTCAATCCGGCAGCTTTAGTCCTCAACCAGCTTTGTTTCAGCCCATCGAGTGACCTGTTGTTGGATTTTACACTGGCCCATTGTCCTTCTCTTATGGCCATGATTGGCCCGTGGTGCGTAGCATAGGTTTCAAATGGTTTGACGGAAATACCCTGTGGACTTTTAAATCGAAGGGTTATTTTTTTTTCAATCAACGGCTTAAGCTGGTTACCGTATTTGTAGAACCGTTGATTTCCTTTATTAATAATGGTTTCTTTATACACATCTGCTACATCCACATTGCTGCTGGTATGCATCCAGCCACAATGTTCATTAAACCCCTGGTAAACGAAAAACTGTCCCCAGGTCACTGCCCCATAAACGTGTAACCCCTCTTCACTGACTACATGCACTTCCGGCCTGAAATAAAAGGTTACGTGGGGATTGATGTAAAGCAGGGCATTTCCTGAAGCCGATCTGGCTGGCCCGATTGCAAATCCGTTTGAACCCGTCAGTTGTTTTTCAGGTTTAAATAAAGTGCTTTGAATAGGGGTTCGCGAGTAAAAGGCTTTAACATCGGCTTCATTGACATCGGCTGTATTGATGGCACCGATACTGCCGTCAGTCCAAAGCAAGGGATACCAGGGCTCAAAACGATGCAGGAGTTTGGGTTTAGTTTCGGGGTGGGTAAATAAATAATAATTGATCCCGTCGGCAAAAGCAATCAACAATTTTTTCAACCAGTTAGGACTTTTCTTAAAGTCGCGGATCGCATCGGCAGAATCGATTATTAGGCGTAGATACAGGTCTTTGTAAAGGTCCTGTACCCCATTCAATTCAGATAACCTGCCAAGCTTTTCTATATAATTCAATTCAATGCGTTTAAAATCATCTTCACATTGAGCATACATCAACCCAAAAACGGCATCGGCATCGGATTTGCCATAGATGTGTGGAATTCCATAATGATCCCGGATAATGCTCACGCGCTCTGCCCGGTTTTTCCAGTTGGTAATTTCTGCCGGGGTGGCATTATTTGCTCCGAGGCATAAGAGGGAGAACAAATAAAAGAAAACGACAAATTTAAAACGCATCATCCTCAAAAGTAAAATAAACCGAATTCAAGTTAAAACCAATTTTTACAGTTGACTGTAAAAATTGCCCAAAGGGCCGAAGAAAACTGCTATCGGGGTTAAATCCCGACATAATTTGGTTTAACCAAATTATCGTCAGCACGGAGTGCACATTTTTTCCACAGAAAAATGTGGGTTAAAACAAACTTTCAAAAGAATGCCAAGTCAAGCAGAACAGAATTAGTGGTTAAAAAAAACCGGCTAGTATAACTACATACTAACCGGTCTTATATCTATTAAAGTCTTCTTATTACTTTTTAACGGGGCTGGAGGTGAATTGCCCCAGGATTTGATTGAGTTGCTGCTGGAAGGATGAATCCTGCATTTCTCTCGCCAGGGTATTTAACCTGGGAGGAATCGTCAAAAATTGATTGTAGTCTTCCACAAATCCCGCACCGGAGCTCATGGCTTCCGGAGACAAAGAATTATAGAATTCCAGAAACTCAGCGGTTTCACTGGCCAGTTTCAGACTTTCTTCTTTTACTTTATCCAATTGGCTCATTTGGTAATAAAATTCAATGAAAGGCAAACGATTGACATCGTAATCAAAATTCATCTGGGGGAATACTTCAAAATATTTATCGTTTAAATCTTTGGCCTTTGTCATTTGTCCGCCTTTGATCAGAGCGTCTACCCCCCTTAAAAAGGCAATACGCATTGCCGCAAAACTCGGATTAAAGCTGTTTTCAAAATTAAACATCTTGAATTTGTCAAATCCACCCCATTGAAATTTCTTCAACACGTTTTCATAGATTTTTTCCGCATTGACCCTTCCGGCTCCATATTGCCCAAACCTGGCGTCCGGAGTCGATAAAACCGGAATTATCCTCGTCGCCAGGCCTTCCAGTTGAGAATAGTTGTTTAAGCCGATCAGGCGGTCGGGATTAGCTGTGGTAGCAAAATAAATCGGACGATCATAGATATTGGATGCAATGATATCCAAAACGGCCAGATCATCTTTCATGATATAATTACCATTGAGCGTGATTTCAATCTGGTTGGCAACATTAGAATCTGCAGGGCTGATCATGCCCGCTGCTATCGCACGGTTGCGGTCTATCGGGATCACTATTTTGCGGGCCGGAATGTAAGACTCCATCGTCTGCCCGTTGGCCAGAGGTAAAGGATGGCTTTCATTTACAAACCGGAGGACATCAAATACATTGCGGGTGGTGTTGTTGGGGTCATTGATCACCAGTTGCATCCGGCTGTCTCCCCGGTAACTCGCTTCGGACACACTTAATTTAATCGGAGCCGATTTATTGATTCTTCGGGTCACCTGATTGATATACCAGTCCACAGCGATCAGGCTGAGGTTGACTACCCGGATATCGGTGCGTATACCCTCCATTTCCTGGGCATACCAGAGCGGATAAGTATCATTGTCACCATAAGTGAATAAAATGGCATTGGGTGCACAGGACTCGAGGAAATTATTAGCATAATCCCGCGAACCGCTCAGGTTCCTACGGGAATGATCATCCATTCCCTGTGTAACTAGCACCAGCGGGCTCAACAAACCAAGGCCGGCAGCCACTGCAATCGGCACCATTTTATTGCCTTTGAGTTTGTCTGAAATAAATTGGTATAAATAAATCACTCCCATACCTACCCAAATGGCAAAGGTCAAAAACGATCCTACCAGCACATAATCCCTTTCCCGGGGTTCATTGGGTGGTTGATTGGAATAAATGATAATACCAAGGCCCGTTATCAAAAACAACATCAACATGGCCAGGAACTCTTTTTTATTTTTATTATAGTGCCAGATTAATCCGAGTATACCCAGTATCAGGGGTATAAAATAATATTTGTTCCGACCTGCGTTATCCTTCATCCGGGAGGGCTCTTTGTCCAGGTTGTACAACCTCATTTCATCGAGCGGTTTGATACCGGAGAACCAATGCCCGCTTTTTAAATTCCAGGGGAAATAGCCCTGATCAAAATTTTGTCTGCCGACAAAATTCCACATAAAATACCTCCAGTACATCCACATGACCTGGTACCGTACAAAAAAACTGATATTGTCCGATTGTTCCGGTTTAGTTTTTCCATTCATCCAATATTGATATAGGGTACCCCGGTCTGAATGGCCCATCCTTGGGAAGAATTTTTCATCTGTAGACTTGTAAACTGGAGTGAATTTTTTATCCACTACCTCATACCGATCACCTACCCGGCCATAACGGTCTTCTGTTTTATAGTCAATGGGGGAAGCGTTATAGGCAGGACCTTTCAACAAAGGCCGGTCACCGTATTGTTCCCGGTTGAGATAAGGGATTAACCGCATAGCATCCGACGGATTGTTCATATTGATAGGGGTATCCGCATTTGCCCGGATGACGACCACAGCAACCGTTGAAAATCCGAGAATGACCAGGAGGCTGGTGATTACCACATTCTGAACTATTGCATTTCCATTTTTGCGGGCATAATTCAATCCATAATATATCGCACCTCCGATGACCAATACAAACGGAATCAAACCGGAATGAAACGGCATTCCAAGGCCATTCACCATCATATAGTCCAAAATACTCCACAGCTTAGGTAAACCTACGATAACCAGTTTTTGATAAACCCCTAAGATCACTATGGACCCAATCAATGCTATGACAGCGCCACGAAGGTTATGCTTTTGAAACCTTTTGTAGTAATAAAGCAGGCCCAGTACCGGAAAGGTCAATAAACTCAATAAGTGCACTCCCACCGATAAAGCGGCAACAAATAAGGTCAAAACCAACCATTTTTCGTTCTGGGCACTGGTTGGTAAATAATACCATTTTAAACCTGTCCATATAGTCAGAGCTGTAAAAAAGGTAGACATGGCGTAAACCTCGCCTTCAACTGCACTAAACCAAACCGAGGTGCAATATGCCCCGGTCAGGCCAGCAATCATTCCCGCAGCGGCCAATACCCAGCCCTGGTTGTGATCTGGTTCCTGATCCCGACCCATCCAGGCCATTTTGGCAAAAATTATGGCAGACCAGCAGGTAAAAGTGGCGGCAAAAGCCGTGCATACACCAGAAAGAATATTGACAGCAAACGCAGGAGCTGAGGGATTTGAACTTAATAAGGAACCAACCCAGGCAAATAACCTGCCGATTAGAATAAACAAAGGGGCTCCGGGGGGGTGCACTACCTGAAGTTTGGCAGCACCCAGAATAAACTCACCGCAATCCCATAAACTTCCCATACGCTCCGCGCTTAGGTAATAAACTAAGAAGGCAAGTCCGAACACCAACCAACCGGCTATATTCGATTGCTTATGAAATCTATCCATATAATATTGTAAAGAAAATCAACTAATTCGCTAAGATCGCCGCAAAGCTAATAAATTTGCAGGTCTGGGTGAATTGCATTAAGAAAACTTTATATGCTTAAGATACTAATACTTGCGATTGTGGTTTATTATGTTTACCGGTTTATCTGGAGGGACAATTCCCTGCCCGGTGTGCCGCCGCGGCCCAATATTGAAGAAAGTCCCTTCCAAAAAGAGGAAATCGAAGATGCCGAGTTTACAGAAAAAAAATGAATTTAACTACCATTAAGGATGGCATCATTCTGTCCAATCATCACCTGATTGTCTACAACAAACCTGCAGGAATGGCCATTCAATCCATGCAGGACAAAGAAAATACCCTTGAAGTAAAGCTCACCCATTATTGTAAAACAGCGCTGTATCCCATTCACCGGATTGATCAACCCTGCAGCGGACTTGTCTTATTTGCAAAGAAAAAAGCTACAGCTGCCCTGCTCAATGAACAATTAAAAAACCAGGAAATCAGCAGGGTATACCTGGCTATTGTGATGGTCAAACCCGATCCCTCCGAAGGCCAGTTACATCACTATTTATTCGCCCATAAGAAAAGTAACAAATCCTATGTTGTGGATGCCGGACATAAAGAAGGTAAAAAGGCAGAACTCGAATTTGAATGGTTGGGTGAGGCAGACGGGCATCACTTGTTGAGAATTCAGTTGTTCACTGGCCGCCACCATCAGATCCGATCGCAGTTGGCTGCTATTGGATCCCCGATCAAAGGGGATGTGAAGTATGGAGCCAAATTATATAACCAGGACCACAGCATCCACCTTCATGCCTGGCAATTGGAATTTAACCAACCTCCGGATATGAAGCGGATAAAACTGGAGGCCGGGTTACCCGAAGACCCGACCTGGCTAGCAATGAACCCTTTATTACAGGAAAACTAAGTTATAGGTCCCTGTTTTTTAAAATTAAAATCATGGAAGAAAAACGAACCGATGTCAATACGCTGGGTGAATTTGGTCTGATTGATCACCTGACCAGAAATACCGTAATTCACCACCCGGCATCCCTTAAAGGTGTTGGAGATGATGCGGCCGTGATTGCCGGTTCTGATCTGGTGACCCTGGTCACTACGGATATCCTGGCAGAAGGCATCCATTTTGATCTGATGTATACCCCGCTTAAACACCTCGGATATAAAAGCGTTGTAGTCAACCTGTCTGACATCTATGCTATGAATGGCATACCAAAACAAATTACCGTGGGCATAGCTTTGTCCAATCGATTTTCAGTGGAAGCTTTGGATGAAATTTATTCGGGTATCCACCTGGCCTGTAATAATTATTCCGTTGATCTGGTTGGTGGAGACACTACTTCCTCACCAAAAGGATTATTTATCAGCGTGACGGCTATAGGTCAGGCGGCTTCTCATGAGGTAGTATACCGTTCCGGTGCAAGGGAAGGCGACCTGATTTGTATAACCGGCGATTTGGGTGCAGCTTACCTGGGACTCCAACTATTAGAAAGGGAAAAACAAATTTTTCAAAGTACTCCAGGCATCCAACCTGAGCTGAATGATCAATTCAGTTATTTACTCAGCCGACAACTCAAGCCTGAGGCAAAAAAGGATGTCGTTGAAACCTTTCATAAGTTGCACATCAAACCACATGCAATGATTGACATCAGCGATGGGCTGAGTTCTGAAATTATGCATATCTGTAAACAATCTGGATGCGGTGCTCTGATTGAAGAAGCACTCGTGCCGATACATCCCTTATCCACTGAACTTGCCATTCAATTTAATCTCAATCCCTTAACCTGTGCATTTAACGGAGGAGAAGATTATGAATTATTATTTACCATTTCAGAAAAAGAATTTGAACGCATCAAATACCTTCCTGGATTCTACGTTATCGGGGAAATCAGGCCCGTCGAGGAAGGCATTTTGTTACAAACCTCCGGAGGTAAATTTTTGCCGCTGGAAGCACAGGGATGGCGCCATATGTAAATGAAGAATTCATGAAAGGCCATGGATTAAATTACATTCGGGTTTTAGGGTATGTTGGCGCTCTGCGTTATCACGTTTTTATTTAACTTAGACAGACCATGATGCACTAAAATAAGATATCATGAAGATTATCCGGATTATCATCTACTGTTTTTTAATCCTGGGTTCAGCCTGCGGACAGACGTTTTATTTCGGCAACGATCTTACGTATATCAATGAAATCGAGGACTGCGGGGTTGTTTACAAAGAACAAAAGTTACCAAAGGACCCTTACCGGATTTTTGCCGATCATGGCGGCAACCTGGTCCGCCTCCGCCTTTGGAAAGATCCGTCCTGGTATAAAAACTTAAACTCCGGAAAGATGTATTCCGATTTTGAGGATGTGGCCAGGAGCATCAAGCGGGCCCACCAGAACAATATGGAGGTGTTGCTGGATTTCCATTTATCGGATAATTGGGCTGACCCATCTAAACAATTGGTTATGGAAATCCGAATACCCTTGGCCCTGCAAATCCCCTGGCGTTGCTGGGGCTCAGGGATAACTCTGCAGATGTCAAAAGACTTGTTACCAATTTTCAGGTGGATTACCGGTTGCCTTTTTTACATGACCTGAGGGCAAATCTATAACAGCACCGCTGAGCCCCGGCGAGATGAAATTCAGGACCAATGATGCATGGACAATTAATTTTGGCGACAACGGTGTTAATCTTTCCCTGGAATATGATGGGGCAAATATCGCGATAAGTGAAGCTGGAAATTATGAAGTATAACTTATCCTTAATACCCCGTTATATACCTACAAGGTGACAAAGAAATAAAAGGTTTTTCTATTTAAAAGAAAAAGGCATGGGTGATTATCCATGCCTTTTTTGTTTATAACGTTCTGGAGGAGTTAAACGCCGACTTGGATAATTTAGATTGCGGTATTTCGGGGTTCAACCCAAAAAACTTATTTGCTCTGGAGGGGTTGCACCCCCGACATTGGAAAACATATCATTCTGTTTGCTGCGTTTCGGAGTTCAACTTATTTGCTCTGGGGGGGTTGCACCCCGACATTGGAAAACATATCATTCCATTTGCTGCGTTTCGGAGTTCAACTTATTTGCTCTGGAGGGGTTGCACCCCGACATTGGAAAACATATCATTCCATTTGCTGCGTTTCGGGGTTCAACTTATTTGCTCTGGAGGGGTTGCACCCCGACATTGGAAAACATATCATTCCATTTGCGGCGTTTCGGGGTTCAACTTATTTGCTCTGGAGGGGTTGCACCCCGACATTGG
>Ga0163153_10000881_pt1 | contig 49553 bp, 26 predicted proteins | sample OliLakLV19MP6IB1_FD_148629 | JGI IMG/M metagenome (GOLD analysis project Ga0163153, IMG submission 148629) | Freshwater microbial mat bacterial communities from Lake Vanda, McMurdo Dry Valleys, Antarctica - Oligotrophic Lake LV.19.MP6.IB-1 | ecosystem: Environmental > Aquatic > Freshwater >... | reverse complement strand
GACGTCACCGAGCGCAAACGCATCGAAACCGCGCAACGGCAGAGCGAAAAACGCTACCGCACTTTGTTCGAGCTCGGGCCCGTCGGGGTATATTCCTGCGAGGCCGGGGGCGCGGTCCGCGAATTCAACCCTCGGGCCGCCGAGCTCTGGGGGCGCAAACCAAAGCCGGGAGACGTCGTCGACTTATTTTCCGGTGCGCACAAACTCTACCACCCGAACGGCAGCTTCATGCCGCATGATCAGTGTCCAATGGCTGGGGTGCTAAGCGGGAAGATGCCGCGGGCCTGCGATCTGGAGGTAATTATCGAGCGGCCGGATGGCTCGCGGGTTCTCGTCCTCGAGAACATTGCTCCACTGAGGGACGAGCGAGGAGCGATCACCGGAGCGATCAATTGCTTTGTGGACATCACCGCCCTCAAGCAGGCGATGGAGGCGCAAAGCCGCCTGGACACGCTGACCGTCACCAACCGGGAGCTGGAACGGGAAATTGCCCGGCGGCAGGTGGTGGAAAAATCCCTCCAGTCCAGCGAGCTGCACCTCAGTCAGTCGCTGGATAAATCGCGGCATCTCGCCCACCAAATCTTGTCGGCGCATGAGGAAGAACGGAAGCAGATCAGTCAGGAGTTGCATGATGAAGTCGCCCAATCCTTGGCGGGGATCGGGGTCCAGCTGTCGGCGCTGGGCGCGGAAGCCATGCGTAATCCCAAGGGCCTGGCGAAAAAAGTCGCGCTCACGCAAAAGCTGGTAACGAAGTCGATGCACACCGTGCATCGGTTCGCGCGGGAATTGCGACCGGCGATTTTGGACGACTTGGGCCTGGTGGCCGCCCTTCATTCCTTTCTGAAAGAGTTCAAGCAACGGACGGGCCTTCAGGTTCACTTCACCGCTTTTACTGCCGGCGAGATCGACCGATTGGACAGCAAGAAGCGTGCGGTGCTCTATCGTGTCGCCCAGTCTGCGCTCAACAATAGCGCGCAACACGCGAAAGGCAGTCTGGTGAACGTGAGCCTCCAAAAAATCCCCGGGGCCATTAGCATGGAAATCAAAGACAACGGTAAAGGCTTTCAGGTGGAACGCGTGTTAATCGCCAAACGATACAAACGATTGGGCCTGCCCATCATGAAAGAGCGGGTCGAGATGGCTGGCGGCAGCTTTGCCGTTGAATCCATCCGTGGCACGGGCACCACCATCCGCGTGCAGATTCCGGTCGACGACGGCGCGCATCAGATTTAGCCGCCCGACTCCGCCGATGATTGCCGAGCGGTTGGTCAGGCGACGTTTTTTCTGGGCCGCCCGGCTGTGCCAGCAGACTTCTTGCGTTGGGCGCGCTGGGGAATGCCAGAACTAAAAAACATTTTCCCTTGGTGCACTGCGCGAATCGCCTGAGCAAGGTCGCGGGCTGAACTCTCCTTCGTGACATAGCCGGCCGCACCAAGTAGGATGGCGCGGTCGATGTAGCCATCGTCGCTATACGTCGAAAGGACGAGAATCCTTGTCGCTGGGAGTGCCGACAGGATTTCCTGGGTGGCTTCCAACCCATTGAGCACGGGCATTGCAATATCCATCACCACCACCGCTGGGCATAGTTTCTTGGTCAGCTTCACGGCCTCACGCCCATTGCGCGCTTCCCCAATAATTTTGATAGCGGGATCATGTTTCAGGCACGGCCGCATCCCGGCCGGCTTGGATTTTACGGCGGGTGGAATTTTTCGGTCGTGGTGCCAGCGGGGTCGGAGCCGATGACATCGACGCCAATGTTCTCGATCCCGCAGACCTCAACCGCAGAGCAGTAGTTTCCCGGAAACAATCAGTGGTTTGTTACGCGGCGCGATCGACGGCGATAGCAGGTCCTCATCCCATGAGATGTTTCTCGCTATTCCATGAGGTATTTATCGCTATCCCATGAGGTATTTCTCGCTATCGGCGGTCACAAAGAACACAAAATATGGTACGCGCACGACTTTTGTCGTGCGCGGTGTGACGCTGTTTGGGGAGAATTTTTCAGCCCCATCTGCCAAGCTCCCGCAGAACCTCAACCCTATGAAAGACTCCGCGATCAGCCCCTCCAAAACATCCCCGTCCGCTCCCGCGCGATCTGGCAACGTTGCTTCCGTGCGATTGAAAACAGGGCGCAAGGTGCGCGCGGGGCGAGGCGCCCCGGCGTTTCCTGTGGAGGATTCCGCGGAGACGAGGTCGATGCAACTGCTGATGGCGGTGAAAGCTTTTCGCGATGGCGATTTTTCGGTGCGCTTACCGATGAATTGGAATGGAACCGAGGGACGGATTGCGGAAGCTTTTAACCAAGCCCTCGCGCATGAGAAACGCATCGCGCAGGAGGTGACGCGGTTGAGCATCACGGTCGGCAAGGAAGGGCGGCTCCAGCAACGCATGTCGGTGCCGGGGGCCATCGGCGGGTGGGCACAAAAGGTCCATTCGTTGAACACCCTGCTCGACGATCTGGTGCGGCCGACCACCGAAGTGGCGCGCACGATCGGCGCGGTCGCCAAGGGCGATCTCGGGCAGTCCATGGAGTTGGAGGCGGACGGTCGCGCGCTCCGGGGCGAGTTCCTGCGTTCGGCGAAATTGGTCAATACCATGATCGAACAACTTTCGGTTTTCACCTCGGAGGTCACACGCGTGGCGCGCGAGGTCGGCACCGAGGGCAAACTCGGCGGCCAGGCGAAGGTGAAGGGTGTGTCGGGCGTCTGGAAGGATCTCACCGACTCGGTCAACCAGATGGCCGGCAATCTGACCGCGCAGGTGCGCAACATCGCCGAGGTCACCATCGCGGTCGCGAATGGCGATTTGTCGAAAAAGATCACGGTCGATGTGCGGGGCGAGATTTTGCAGCTGAAGGAAGCCACCAACACGATGGTCGAGCAGTTGCGTTCGTTCGCCTCGGAAGTCACCCGCGTGGCGCGCGAGGTCGGCACGGATGGGCGTCTGGGCGGGCAGGCCGTCGTGCCGGGTGTCGCCGGCACGTGGAAGGATCTGACGGACTCCGTGAACGCGATGGCGACCAACCTCACCGCGCAGGTGCGCAACATCGCGACCGTGACCACCGCGGTGGCGCGCGGCGATCTGTCGCGCAAGATCACCGTCGATGTGAAGGGCGAGATTCTCGAGCTGAAGGAAACCATCAACACGATGGTCGATCAACTCAACGGCTTCTCTGCGGAAGTGACGCGCGTGGCGCGCGAGGTCGGCACCGAAGGCAAGCTCGGCGGCCAGGCCGTGGTGGGCGGCGTGGCCGGCACGTGGAAGGATCTCACCGACTCGGTAAACTCGATGGCCTCGAACCTCACCGGGCAGGTCCGCAACATCGCCGGCGTGGCGACCGCCATCGCCAAGGGCGATCTCTCCTCGAAGATCACCGTGGAGGTGAAGGGGGAAATCCTGGCGTTGAAAAACACGATGAACACGATGGTCGATCAGCTCAACGGCTTTGCCTCAGAAGTGACCCGCGTCGCCCGCGAGGTCGGCACCGAGGGCAAGCTCGGTGGCCAGGCGCTGGTGCCCGGCGTGGCCGGCACGTGGAAGGATCTCACCGACAACGTGAACTTCATGGCCTCCAATCTCACGGGCCAGGTCCGCAACATCGCGGAAGTCACCACCGCGGTCGCGAACGGCGATCTTTCCAAGAAGATCACCGTCGACGTGAAGGGCGAGATTCTCGAGCTCAAGAACACGATCAACACGATGGTCGATCAGCTCAACGGCTTTGCCTCGGAAGTCACGCGCGTGGCCCGCGAGGTCGGCACCGAAGGCGAATTGGGCGGGCAGGCTGAGGTGCGCGGCGTGGCCGGCACCTGGAAGGATCTCACCGACTCCGTCAACGCGATGGCGACCAACCTCACCGGGCAGGTCCGCAACATCGCCGACGTGACCACCGCCGTGGCCAACGGCGATTTGTCGCGCAAAATCACCGTCGACGTGCGCGGCGAGATTTTGGAGCTCAAGAACACCATCAATACGATGGTCGATCAGCTCAACGGTTTCGCCGGCGAGGTCAGCCGCGTGGCGCGCGAGGTCGGCACCGACGGCAAGCTCGGCGGCCAGGCGCAGGTGCCCGGCGTGGCCGGCACCTGGAAGGATCTCACGGACAACGTCAACTCGATGGCCTCGAATCTCACCGGCCAGGTCCGCAACATCGCCGACGTCGCGACCGCGGTGGCCAACGGCGATCTTTCCAAGAAAATCACCGTCGATGTGAAGGGCGAGATCCTGGAGCTGAAGAACACGCTCAACACGATGGTCGATCAACTCAACGGCTTCGCCTCCGAGGTCAGCCGCGTGGCCCGCGAGGTCGGCACCGAAGGCAAACTCGGCGGCCAGGCGGTGGTCAAAGGCGTGGCCGGTACCTGGAAGGATCTCACGGACAACGTCAACTCGATGGCCTCGAATCTCACCGGCCAGGTCCGCAACATCGCCGACGTGGCCACGGCCATCGCGAAGGGCGACCTTTCCTCGAAGATCACCGTCGAGGTGAAGGGCGAGATCCTCGCGTTGAAGAATACGGTCAACACGATGGTCGATCAGCTCAACGGCTTCGCCTCGGAAGTCACGCGTGTGGCGCGCGAGGTCGGCACGGAAGGCAAGCTCGGTGGCCAGGCTCAGGTGCCGGGCGTGGCGGGCACGTGGAAGGATCTCACGGACAATGTGAACTTCATGGCCTCCAACCTCACGGCCCAGGTCCGCAACATCGCCGACGTGACCACCGCCGTGGCGAACGGAAATCTGTCCAAGAAGATCACCGTCGAAGTGCGCGGCGAGATTCTCGAACTGAAAAACACGATCAACACCATGGTCGACCAGCTCAACGCCTTCGCCGGCGAGGTCAGCCGCGTGGCGCGCGAGGTCGGCACCGAAGGCAAGCTCGGCGGCCAGGCCGAGGTCGAAGGCGTCGCCGGCACGTGGAAGGATCTCACCGATAACGTGAATTCCATGGCCAACAATCTCACCGGCCAGGTCCGCAACATCGCCGAGGTGACGATCGCCGTGGCCAACGGCGATTTGTCCAAGAAGATCACCGTCGAGGTGCGCGGCGAGATTCTCGAGCTGAAGGAGACCATCAATACGATGGTCGAGCAACTCCGCTCGTTTGCCGCCGAAGTCAGCCGCGTGGCGCGCGAGGTCGGCACCGACGGCAAGCTCGGCGGCCAGGCGCAGGTGCCCGGCGTGGCCGGCACCTGGAAGGATCTGACGGACAACGTGAATTCGATGGCCTCAAATCTCACCGGCCAGGTCCGCAACATCGCCGACGTGGCGACGGCCATCGCGCGCGGCGATCTCAGCCGCAAAATCACCGTCGATGTGAAGGGCGAGATTTTGCAGCTCAAGGACACCATGAACACCATGGTCGAGCAGCTCTCGGCGTTTGCCTCGGAAGTGACGCGCGTGGCGCGCGAAGTCGGCACCGAGGGCAAACTCGGCGGCCAGGCCCAGGTGCTCGGCGTCGCGGGCACGTGGAAGGATCTCACCGACAACGTCAACTCCATGGCGTCGAATCTCACCGGCCAGGTCCGCAACATCGCCGACGTGACCATCGCCGTGGCCAACGGCGATCTTTCCAAGAAGATCACGGTCGATGTGCGCGGGGAGATTTTGCAGCTCAAGGAAACCATCAACACGATGGTCGAGCAGCTCCGCTCCTTCGCCTCGGAAGTCACGCGCGTGGCGCGCGAGGTCGGCACCGAGGGCCGGCTCGGCGGTCAGGCGACCGTCCCCGGCGTGGCCGGCACGTGGAAGGATCTCACCGACACCGTCAACGGCCTGGCCAACAATCTCACCACGCAGGTCCGCAACATCGCGGAAGTCACCACCGCCGTCGCGCGCGGCGATCTCAACCGCAAGATCACCGTCGATGTGAAGGGCGAAATCCTCGAGCTGAAGAACACCATCAACACCATGGTCGATCAGCTCAATGCGTTTGCTGGCGAGGTCACGCGGGTGGCGCGCGAAGTCGGCACCGAGGGCAAGCTCGGCGGCCAGGCGGAAGTCTCCGGCGTCGCCGGCACCTGGAAGGATCTCACGGACAACGTAAACTTCATGGCGTCCAACCTCACCGAACAGGTCCGCGGCATCGTGAAAGTGGTGACCGCCGTGGCCAATGGCAACCTGACCCAGCGTCTCACCGTGCAGGCCAAAGGCGAGGTCGCCGCGCTCGCCGACACCATCAACAACATGACGGTCACGCTCGCGACCTTCGCCGACCAGGTGACGAATGTGGCGCGCGAAGTCGGCGTCGACGGGCGACTCGGCGGTCAGGCCAACGTCCCCGGCGCCGCCGGCACGTGGAAGGATCTCACCGGCAATGTGAACCTGCTCGCCGCCAACCTCACCACGCAGGTGCGCGCGATCGCCGAGGTCGCCACGGCCGTGACCAAGGGCGATCTGACCCGCTCCATCCAGGTGGAGACTCGCGGCGAAGTGGCCGAACTCAAGAACAACATCAATACGATGATTTCCAACCTGCGCGAAACCACCGAGAGCAATCGCGAGCAGGACTGGTTGAAGACGAATCTCGCCAAGTTCACCGGCATGCTGCAGGGCCAGCGCGAGCTGAATACCGTCGGCCAGATGTTGCTCACCGAGCTGGCCCCGCTGGTCAAGGCCTACCAGGGCACCATCTACCATCTCGCCGGCAGCGGCGACGAAGCCCGGCTCATGCTCCTCTCAAGCTACGCGCATGGCGGCGAACGGCTCGCCCAAAACATCCGCCTCGGCGAAGGCCTTGCCGGTCAGTGCGCGGTGGAAAAGAAACGACTTCTGCTCTCCGATGTGCCGCCGGATTTCATCACCATCTCGTCCAGCCTCGGCGAGGCGCAGAAGATCAGCATCATCGTGCTGCCCGTGCTCTTCGAGGGGCAGACCAAGGCGGTCATCGAGCTGGCCGCGCTCCAGAATTTCAGCACCGGATCGCTGGCCTTCCTCGAACTGCTCACCCAGAGCATCGGCGCGGTCTTCAATACGATCGAGGCGACCATGCGCACCGAGGGTTTGCTCACGAAATCCCAGCAGCTCACCGTCGAGTTGCAATCCCGCCAAAGCGAACTGCAGCAGTCCAACGAAGAGCTGGGCACCAAGGCCCGCTTGCTCGCCGAGCAGAACGCCGAGGTCGAGCGCAAGAACGCCGAGGTCGAACAGGCCCGGCACGCGCTCGAGGAAAAAGCCGCCGAGCTGGCGCTCACCTCGAAATACAAGTCCGAGTTCCTGGCCAATATGTCCCACGAGTTGCGCACGCCGCTCAATTCCATCCTCATTCTCAGCCAGCAGCTCGCCGAAAACTCGCCCGGCAACCTCTCCGGCAAGCAGGTCGAGTTTTCCCGCAACATCAACTCCTCCGGCTCCGACCTGCTCCACCTCATCAACGACATTCTCGATCTCTCGAAAATCGAATCCGGCACCGTCACCGTCGAGGTCGAAGAAATCCCTTTCGCCGACTTGCGCGACAACATCGACCGCAACTTCCGCCATGTGGCCGAGGCCAAGAACCTGCCCTTCGACCTGAAGTTCGCCGAGGCCCTGCCCCAATTCATGGACAGCGATCCGAAGCGCCTCCAACAGATTCTCAAGAACCTGCTCTCCAACGCGGTGAAATTCACCGCCCACGGCCATGTCGAAGTGCGCGTCGATCTTGCCGCGGAGGGCTGGAGTTTCGAACACCCGGTGCTCAGCAAAGCCCAGCAAGTCATCGCCTTCGCCGTGGAGGACACCGGCATCGGCATCGCGCCGGAAAAGCAACGGATCGTCTTTGAGGCCTTCCAACAGGCCGACGCGGGCACTTCCCGCAAATACGGTGGCACCGGCCTTGGCCTCGCCATCAGTCGCGAGCTGGCCGTCTTGCTCGGCGGTGAGATCAAGCTCACCAGCGTCCACGGGCAGGGCAGTACATTTACCCTCTACCTGCCGCTCCACTACGCCGGCCCGGACAGTGTGCGTTCCTCGCCGGCCGGCGCCACCACGTCGTCCCTGGCCCGCGAACTCCGGGTGCTGCCCGTCGTGCGCGAAGAACACGTCCAGGACGACCGCGGCACCATCACGCCGACCGACCCCGTGCTGCTCATCATCGAGGACGACCCGCATTACGCGCGCATCCTCCTGGGTCTGGCGCGCGACAAGGGCTTCAAGGGCATCGTGACCAACAAAGGCGCGATGGGCCTTTCCCTCGCCCGGCAGTTTCATCCGTCCGCCATCTCGCTGGATATTTTCCTGCCGGATATGCTCGGCTGGACGGTGCTCAACCAGCTCAAGCTCGATCCGGCCATGCGCCACATCCCGGTGCAAATCGTCAGCCTGGAGGAAGAACGCCAGCACGGTCTCGCGCATGGCGCGTTCGCCTATCTCATCAAAGCGCCCACCACCGACGCGCTGGAAACGGCGTTTGACCGCCTCAAGACCTTCACCGTCCCGCGCACCAAGCGGCTGCTCATCGTCGAGGACAACGACATCGAGCGGCAATCCATCATCGAGTTGCTGGGCTATGAAGACATTGAGATTCAAGCCGTCGCCACCGGGAGCGAGGCGTTGGCGGCGATGCTCGACGGAGCCTTCGACTGCGTGGTGCTGGACCTGCGGCTGCCGGACATGAGCGGCTTCGAGTTGCTGGGCAAAGTCCGCGCCGAACCAGCCCTGGCCGACCTGCCCGTGGTTGTCTTCACCGGCAAAGACCTGACCGCCGACGAGCAGACGCAGCTCAAGACAATGGCCAAGAGCATCGTCCTCAAAGACGTCCAATCCCCTGAGCGGCTGCTCGACGAGACCGCGCTCTTCCTGCACCGCGTCGTCAGCGATCTGCCGGCGGGAAAGCAGGACATGCTCAAACGGCTCCACAGCTCCAAGGAAGTCCTGCGCCACCACAAAGTGCTCGTGGTCGATGACGACGCGCGCAACATTTTCGCCCTGACCTCTCTGCTTGAGAACCAGGAAATGGAGGTGATCAGCGCGACCAATGGCCGCAACGCCATCGAACTCATCCAAAAAACGCCCGGCCTGAGCCTTGTGCTCATGGACATCATGATGCCCGACATGGACGGCTACGAGACGATGCGCAAAATCCGCGATATCCCCGAATTTCGCACCCTCCCCATCCTCGCCCTCACCGCGAAAGCGATGAAAGGCGACCGCGAAAAATGCCTCGATGCCGGGGCGAGCGACTACATCGCAAAGCCTGTGAACACCGACCAACTTGTGTCGCTCATGCGGGTGTGGCTCTTCCGTTGAACATGAAAACACGGAATTACCTTTGATGAAATAGTCATTCCATGAAAACCAACCCCATTGCAGTGCCGGCCGAAGTTCGGCGGCGGATGCCGCCCGGCCCCGCGGCGGCGTCCGCCTTTCTCGACGCCCCTGTCAACATCCTGATCGTGGACGATGAGCCGCGAAACCTCACCGTACTCGAAAGCCTCCTTGAGGATCCCGGCTACCGGCTGGTCCGGGCGGAATCCGCCGACCAAGCGCTGCTCGCGCTCGTGGTCGAGGATTTTGCGCTCCTGATTCTGGACATCCGGATGCCCGGCATGACCGGCTTCGAGCTGGCCCAGATGATCAAGGAGCGCAAGAAGACTGCCCTGGTGCCGATCATCTTCCTCACCGCCTACTACAATGAAGGCCAGCACGTGCTCGAAGGCTACGGCAGCGGCGCGGTGGATTACCTGCACAAGCCGGTGAACCCGGCCATCCTCCGCTCCAAGGTCGCCATCTTCGCCGAGCTCTACCGTAAGCGCCGCGAGTGTAGCCTGGCGAATCGCGCCTTGCTCGCCGAGGTGATCCAGCGCCGCCGCGCCGAAGAACAATTGCGCGCCCTGACGCATCGCGTGGTGCAGGTGCAGGAAATCGAGCGCGGACGCATGGCGATCGAATTGCACGACAAACTGACGCAGCCTTTCTGCGCCGTCCTCCTCCTCTGGCGGGCGCTGGCGAACAAACTCCCGGCCCACGACACGGCCGCGCGGGCCGAGTTGACGAAACTCAGCGAGCTGCTCACCCAGAATATCGCGGAATTGCAACGCCTCGGCCGCAATCTGCGGCCGAGCGCTCTGGATCACTTGGGCCTGATCCCCGTCCTGCGCAGTGAATGCGCGGAGTTCGCGGAACGAACCGGCGTGGCCGTCAAGGTGACCAGCGCGCCGTTGACCGCGCGGCTGCCCGCCGAAGCCGAGTTGGCATTCTACCGCATCTTCCAGGAAGCCTTGAAAAACGTGGAGCAGCACGCCCGCGCCCGGCATGTGACGGTGGACCTGGCGGAGCAGGGCGCCATGTTGCGGTTGGTAATTCAGGACGACGGCCTCGGCTTCGACCCGGATCATCCGCCGGCCCGACGAACCGCGGAGCGCGGCTTCGGTCTGCTCATCCTGCGCGAGCGGGCGGTTTCCGTGGGCGGCAGTGTTAGCGTCGAATCCGCGCCGGGCAAAGGCACGACCATTGAGGTGGGAATTCCGTTCGGATATTCCGCTAAGCATGAAAACCCGGAGTCGAATTTAGTAAGATAGAATTCCCATGAACGGCCAAGACGTCCCAGCGCCACGCGACGGGCAGAAGCAAGCGCCGCCAAGCCAGTTTGACTGTGCGGCCGAGCCGGCCGCCTCTTACGATAGCCCCGTTAACATTCTGATCGTGGACGATGAGCCGAAAAACCTCACCGTGCTCGAAAGCCTCCTCGACGATCCGGGTTACCGGCTCGTCCGGGCGGAATCCGCGGACCAAGCGCTGCTTGCGCTCGTGGTCGAGGAATTTGCGCTCCTGATTCTGGACATCCGGATGCCCGACATGACCGGCTTCGAACTGGCCCAGATGATCAAGGAACGCAAGAAGACCTCCCTGGTGCCGATCATCTTCCTCACCGCCTACTATAATGAAGACCAGCACATGCTCGAAGGCTACGGTAGCGGCGCGGTGGATTACCTGCACAAGCCGGTGAACCCGGCCATCCTTCGCTCCAAGGTCTCCGTCTTCGCCGAGCTCTACCGCAAGCGCCGCGAGTGTGGCTTGGCGAATCGCGCCTTGCTCGCCGAAATGACCCAGCGCCGCCGAGCCCAGGAACAACTGCGCGCCCTCAACGCGACGCTGGAACAGCGCGTGACCGAGCAGACAAAAACCCTGCGCGGGAGCGAGGAGCGAATGCGCCTGGCCACGGAGGCGACGGCCGTGGGAATTTGGGAATGGAATGTCCTCACCGGCCAGCTCTGGTGGGACGCCCAGATGTTTCAGATTTATGGCCGCACGCCCACGCCGGATGGGTTTGTCCAATATAGCGACTGGATCGGGTCCATCGTACCGGAGGACTTGCCAGAAAAGGAGCGAGTCCTGCAAGAGACGGTGCACCGTTGTGGGAATAGTCGCAGCGAATTCCGCATCCACCGGCAGGACGATCAGGAATGCCGCCACATCCAGTCGGTGGAAACCGTCCGCCCTGCCGCCCCGGGGCCGGCCGAGTGGGTGGTGGGGACGAATCTGGACGTCACCGAGCGCAAACGCATCGAAACCGCGCAACGGCAGAGCGAAAAACGCTACCGCACTTTGTTCGAGCTCGGGCCCGTCGGGGTATATTCCTGCGAGGCCGGGGGCGCGGTCCGCGAATTCAACCCTCGGGCCGCCGAGCTCTGGGGGCGCAAACCAAAGCCGGGAGACGTCGTCGACTTATTTTCCGGTGCGCACAAACTCTACCACCCGAACGGCAGCTTCATGCCGCATGATCAGTGTCCAATGGCTGGGGTGCTAAGCGGGAAGATGCCGCGGGCCTGCGATCTGGAGGTAATTATCGAGCGGCCGGATGGCTCGCGGGTTCTCGTCCTCGAGAACATTGCTCCACTGAGGGACGAGCGAGGAGCGATCACCGGAGCGATCAATTGCTTTGTGGACATCACCGCCCTCAAGCAGGCGATGGAGGCGCAAAGCCGCCTGGACACGCTGACCGTCACCAACCGGGAGCTGGAACGGGAAATTGCCCGGCGGCAGGTGGTGGAAAAATCCCTCCAGTCCAGCGAGCTGCACCTCAGTCAGTCGCTGGATAAATCGCGGCATCTCGCCCACCAAATCTTGTCGGCGCATGAGGAAGAACGGAAGCAGATCAGTCAGGAGTTGCATGATGAAGTCGCCCAATCCTTGGCGGGGATCGGGGTCCAGCTGTCGGCGCTGGGCGCGGAAGCCATGCGTAATCCCAAGGGCCTGGCGAAAAAAGTCGCGCTCACGCAAAAGCTGGTAACGAAGTCGATGCACACCGTGCATCGGTTCGCGCGGGAATTGCGACCGGCGATTTTGGACGACTTGGGCCTGGTGGCCGCCCTTCATTCCTTTCTGAAAGAGTTCAAGCAACGGACGGGCCTTCAGGTTCACTTCACCGCTTTTACTGCCGGCGAGATCGACCGATTGGACAGCAAGAAGCGTGCGGTGCTCTATCGTGTCGCCCAGTCTGCGCTCAACAATAGCGCGCAACACGCGAAAGGCAGTCTGGTGAACGTGAGCCTCCAAAAAATCCCCGGGGCCATTAGCATGGAAATCAAAGACAACGGTAAAGGCTTTCAGGTGGAACGCGTGTTAATCGCCAAACGATACAAACGATTGGGCCTGCCCATCATGAAAGAGCGGGTCGAGATGGCTGGCGGCAGCTTTGCCGTTGAATCCATCCGTGGCACGGGCACCACCATCCGCGTGCAGATTCCGGTCGACGACGGCGCGCATCAGATTTAGCCGCCCGACTCCGCCGATGATTGCCGAGCGGTTGGTCAGGCGACGTTTTTTCTGGGCCGCCCGGCTGTGCCAGCAGACTTCTTGCGTTGGGCGCGCTGGGGAATGCCAGAACTAAAAAACATTTTCCCTTGGTGCACTGCGCGAATCGCCTGAGCAAGGTCGCGGGCTGAACTCTCCTTCGTGACATAGCCGGCCGCACCAAGTAGGATGGCGCGGTCGATGTAGCCATCGTCGCTATACGTCGAAAGGACGAGAATCCTTGTCGCTGGGAGTGCCGACAGGATTTCCTGGGTGGCTTCCAACCCATTGAGCACGGGCATTGCAATATCCATCACCACCACCGCTGGGCATAGTTTCTTGGTCAGCTTCACGGCCTCACGCCCATTGCGCGCTTCCCCAATAATTTTGATAGCGGGATCATGTTTCAGGCAGGATCTCAGTCCGTCGCGAATGATCTGGTGATCATCGGCCAGCAAAACTGTAATGGGCAACATGTAAGGGTTTAGGGTTCACCACACTCTTTGGGCCAATTCCCCGATACAAGCTTATCTCAGAAATATCCTTAGATGGGAATGGGGTGAAACCCTCCTTTACTTAATCAGGGGGAAACACACCCGTGAATTTTAGCGTTACGTTGGCCAACCAAAAAGCGGGAGGTGCCGAAGCTAACGATGGGGCGTTTTAACTGGCGTCGTGGGGCGGTCTAACTGGCGCCGTGCGGCCTTTCCCGACCCACAGAAAGTCATTTCCCGCGAACATCGATACGCACACAAATACATGCACAAACAGGGGTCGCAGCCAGTCACGAGGTGTCATCGCCAGTCGCCGAAAGTCCGTCGGCATCAATTCTGCAACCATCGGTCAGTGTCGCGATTGGACTCGAACCGACGCGACAAGGCGCGAAATTTATCGGGTCTAAAAATGGTCGGGCTGGTGAGATTCGAACTCACGACCTCTTGCACCCCATGCAAGCGCGCTACCAGACTACGCTACAGCCCGATGATTCATCGGAAGGGCGAAGAAGCCCGATGCCTCTGCCCGATGCAAGCCCTTTTCGACCGAAATTCCGGACACCAGACTTACCGCGGATAGCACGGATGGACACGGATTTAGAACGTGGTTGAAACCGGCTCCAAGACAGGTGTTTGTCCTTCCCCATCCGCGCAAATCCGCGTCATCCGCGGAGAATCGCCCGGCTCTAAAAAATGCTGCAATCAGGCCAAAGTGCCTTCATCAAGCTGCCTGATTTTGTCCTCGTAGCTCAGCTGGATAGAGCACCGGTTTTCTAAACCGGTCGTCGGGAGTTCGAGTCTCCCCGGGGACGCCATTTAAGCCTACGGGCCTGGGATTCACGCTCAGGAGGCATCGGGAGATTCTGCCAGCCGTAGTCCATGCCTGCCGGCGGAAGTGAAACGCCGTCCGTCGCCAAGCCTATGGACGGCAGCCTTCACCTCCGCGTTGCTACGGCGAAGGCTGGTGGAGCAGATCGGGATCAAACCGACGACCTCGTCGTTGCGAACGACGCGCTCTATCAACTGAGCTACTGCCCCGAAAGTGGAACGGCTTAATTGAAGGACGCTCCCGCCGGAGTAAACCAAAATTTTCCGCCACCGCTACCCCCTTGCCCAGCGTGACTTAACGCCGTCACCCAATTGGCGCTGAAATTGCTGTTGCAGCGGAGGAACACAGGGCAAAAGACAGCCCTCACATCTTTAACTTGAAAACGAAAACCACCATGAAAAAGACCACCAAAAAAGCCGCTCCCACCAAGGCTGCGCCCGCGCCCAAGAGCGCCCCGAAGGCCCTCAAAGCCCCGGCCAAGAAGGCCGCCGCGCCCGCCAAGAAGAAGACCGGCGAGCCGCCGGTGACCTTCATCTCCGCCTCCGTCGACATCGGCTTCGGCAATCATCTTTTCCTCCGCGGCGAAGGCCCGGGCCTGAAATGGGACCACGGCATCGCCATGGACTGCACCGGCGCCGGCCTCTGGACCGCCAGCGTCAAGCACGCGACCGCCCCGGTCGTCTTCAAGGTGCTCGTGAACGACCTCTCCTGGTGCAAGGGCGATGATTTCGTCGTGGCTCCCGGCCAGAGCCTCACGGTCACGCCGGCATTCTGAGCCACTGCACCCGGTAGGGGCGCCTGCCCTCAAGCGCCTTGGGCCGTTGAGGGCAACGGCCCCTACCCGCCGAGGTCCGGCGACTATGGCGTGTTTTCAAACCATGCTTAAGCCAATCCGGCCACGGTGGGGCCGCCGGCTTGCAGGCGCAGTTCGGGCACGAGCAAGCTCACTGGCCCACGAAAAGCCAGGTTTGAAAACACTCCCTGGCGCCGGCCCTACAGGTTTCACTCCGCCATATCTGGGCTGATCGCCAGCAGCGCCGCGCGCACGTCGTCGGCGCCCAGTTTCTCGCCGTCCGGCTTTTTCGCGGGCAGGACGGTGCAGCGCATGATCACCCGCGAGAAAGGCCACGGGATATAAAACCGGTCCCAGCTTTTCAGCCGCCAAGCCTGCGTGAATTCCACGCCCACGAGCACCATCGGGGCGTTGTTGCGCCGCGTGACGACGAGCACGCCCGGCTCGACGACATACATCGGGCCGCGCGGCCCGTCGGGCGTGATGCCGATGTCGTGACCGGCCCGCATGACCTCGATCAGGGCCTTGCCCGCCTCGCGGCCGAAATTACTGGTCGAGCCCCGCACGGGAATGAGCCCGATCATCCGGTAAAAGGCCGCCAGCCACGCGCCATCCTTGCTCGCGCTCACCAGCGCATAGACGCTCCGCTTCGTGCGGTAGCGGCGGAAATACTCCCCTGAGACGAACAGGCGGTTGTGCCAGATGACCAGCGCGGCCGGTTCACCGGCATACCCCAGGCGCTCGTGCGTCGCCGCATCGGCCTCAAAACGCAGCGTCCGGCCCCAGGTCCGCAGCAAGGCGGCCAGCAGCCAGAGCGCCGCGCGCTTCCAACCGCGCACCTCGTTGATGGATGCTGTGTGTGGCGTTTGCAGTCCCCCGTTATGCGCGAAGCCCGGGTCGCCCGCCAAGTTAAACTTGAGCGGGCGCGGTGGGAGGGGCTTTATGCCCCGACTCCGCCACGGTCACCGCGGCCTGTCGGGGCCTAAAGCCCCTCCCACTATTTCCACCAAAATGTCGTACTCGCTGCCGCCCTGCCCCCACCTGCCGCCGGCCCCGCCGATCATGGCCGCCAGCGCGCTCACGGCCCATGGCGACGAGCGCGACGTAAAGTTCTACCTGACGGCCCTCACCTACGCGCACTATCTCTGGCAGCGGGGTTTCGCCGCCCGCGCCCTGCTGAAGCTCGACCGGGCGCTGCTTTCGGACGTTCGCGCCGGGGATCCGGTGCTGCGCGACTGGCCCCTGCCCTACGAGGCCATGGTGTGGTTTTTGCGGCGCACCCCGCCCGATGTCTTCATCGGCAACCCCCGCGTGCATTTCCAGCACCTCGCCGACCGCATGAACGAACCCCGCCGCGAACAACGTCGCTGGCGCACCTGGGCCTGCTGGGCGCTGGCCCGCGCCGTCCGACCGGAGTTCCCATCCGACCCGAAACACGCCGTGGACGAACCGACCCTCGAGCTCATCGCCCAAAAACTCACGACCCACGGCATGCCCGGCGAAACTGCGCTCTGGCAGGCGGTCCTGCAGCGGGCTTGCGCCTGAAGGTGGCGCGCGTTGCCCCCAACGCGCTTCAGGAGCCACGCCCGCAGAAAGCACGTTGAGGTCAACGTGCTCCACCCCCGGAAATTGCCGCTGCCAGATTCACCCCTCCCGGTAGCGGCTAAACTGACCACCCAGCACAGAGGAGGAACGCTGTGCGTTGCGCGTTCTTGCAGGAAAGTAGTCTGCAGGGCCCAACTCCCGCTGGGCCGCAATCAAGGTGGAGCCCGACCTCCGGGCGGGCTTTCTGTCATTCCTGCCAAGGTAAAGATCCCCGGAGCAATTTCCGGGTATTTGTCGGGAACCTGTAGGGCGGGGTCGCTGCACCCCGCCAAGGGGCTGCTGAATCAACCAGCCACCAGACCGACCGGGCTACCAGGCCTTCGCCTTCAGCTTCGGCTACAGGCAAGCCCTGGGCAGGTTCCGCGGGAGCAGCGGTAAAGGCCGCCTGAGTGCAGATTTGCAGCGTTCTTTGGCCCCTCCAATCGCCCGAAGATTTCATTCCAAACGACTCTTGACACCCCCCACCCCAAATCTACGTTGCCGCCTCTTTCCCGATTCACGGGGTGGTAGCTCAGTTGGTTAGAGCGTCTGCCTGTCACGCAGAAGGTCGCGAGTTCGAGTCTCGTCCATCCCGCCAGTTTAAATGCCCAGGATCGACCTAGGGCTGACATTTGCGGCCAAATGAGACCTTGGAGCATTTATTACACCGGGGTGCTTGGCCCGGTAATGGACGGTCAGGCCAGCAGCGGAAATGGATGGCTATGAGAAGGCCGGTCACACCCATGTAATTCACGGGTTGGTTTTTGCGGGGCGCGCTCGCCGGCCGAGACTGGCCCCAGGCCCATTTATGCCGTCGGCAGCGTAAACCAAAAGGTGCTGCCGCAGCCGACCTCGCTCTCGACCCCGATCTGTCCGCCGTGGGCCTCGACCGCCATTTTGCAGAACGTCAGCCCCAGCCCCGAGCCGGCGCGCGCCTGCTTGCCGTGCACCTGCGAGAACTTCTCGAAGATCCTCGCGTGATCCTTCTCCGCGATGCCCTGCCCCGTGTCCCGCACGGTCACCCGGGCGAACGCGCCTTCCGGAATCACGGTCACCCGCACCTCGCCACCTTCCGACGTGAACTTGTTCGCATTGCCGATCAGGTTTCTAAGGATGCGCCGCAGGATGTCGCCATCGGCGAATATGATGTCTTCGCCCACGGGCCCGATTAGGGCGATCTGTTTCCGCGTCGCCAGGCTGCGTAGGGAGTCCAAGACCTCGCTGACCAGGGGAGGCAGTTTAATCATGGTCTTTTGCAACTTCATCTCGCCGGCTTCGAGCTGGCTCACGTCGAGGAGGGCCGTGACCATCCCGCTCATCAGCTGAGTGTTGAGGGTACACGTCTCCATGATTTTAAGATCGCGTTCCCCCATGGACGCACCCGCGTTCATCTTCAGTATTTCGAGGCTCAACATCATCACCGTTAGGGGCGAACGTAGGTCATGGATGATCATGTGCGTAAGGCTGTCGCGGAGGCGCTCCAATTCCTGGAGACGCCGGAGGTTGTCCCGCACTTCGTCGGTCAGTCGTTTCGCGAAGAGGGCGTTGCGCACCCGCAGCAGGAGATCCGGCAGATCGATGGGTTTGCTCAAGTAATCATTGGCGCCGGCATTGATGCCGGCGAGCCGGTCGCGCCGGTCCGCATGGGCCGTCACCATGATCACCGGCACCGGTGCGGTCAGCGGGTCGTCCTTCAGCCGGCGGCAGACCTCCAGCCCGTCCAGTACCGGCATGGAAACGTCGAGCAGCACCACGTCGGGCGGGGAGGCCGCGATGCAGGCCAGCGCCTCGGCCCCGCTGGCGGCTTCCTCGATCGCGTAGCCGCACGCTTCGAGTGAATCGCGGATCAGCTCGCGGTTCACGGGCTCGTCGTCCACGACGAGGATTCGACCGATCCGGGTGGGCGGGGCAATGGCGGGGGTGCTCATTGATTGGTTTCCGCCGGGAGACGGCTGGTCTCCAAAAATGCGGCAATGCGGCCGGCGAAGGCCCGGGTTTCAATCGGCTTGGTCAGATACGCATAGCAGCCCGCCTCCCGGGCGAGCTTGGCGTCGCCCTCCATGGCGTGGGCCGTGAGCGCGACCACCGGGATGGTCTGGGTGGCCGGATCGGCCTTGAGCGCCCGGGTGGCGGTCAGGCCGTCCATGCCGGGCAGACTGATGTCCATCAGGATCAGGTCCGGCTGCTCGCGGCGCGCCAGCTCAATGCCCGTCTCGGCGTCGGGGGCGGCCAGGACGACATACCCGGCGGCGGTGAGCAGGATCGTGGCCAGCTCGAGATTCATGGGCGTGTCCTCGATGACCAAAATGCGGGCCGGAATTGGGGCTGACTCCTTCATGACGCGGCCTCCCCCCGGCCCGGCAGGCGCAGAGCCCCCGTGGCGATTCGCGCCAGGTCGGCCAGTAATTGGGCCTTGGCGGGCTTGGCGGAGATGCCTTGCACCTGCTGCTTGAGCCGCGCCCGTTCTTCCGTGGTGAGGTCCTTGCTGGTGTAGATCAAAATTGGCAGATCCGCCGTCAGCGGGTTGGCGCGCAGGCGCTCGACCACCTCGAAGCCATTCATGAGCGGCATCAGCAGGTCCAGGATCAGCAGGTCAGGCCGCGCCGTGAGGGCCAGCTTGAAGCCGTCGGCGCCGCTGTGGGCCTCGAGCACCGCGTAGCCCTCCGCGCGGATCGCCTCGGCCACCGCCTCGACGGAATGCGGGTCATCATCCACGATGAGCACCGACCGGATCGCATGCTGGCGCAGGGCGCCGGCGCGCTGGATCACGGCCAGCAGTTCCCCGCGGCGGACCGGCTTCACGAGAAAATCGACCGCGCCCAGGCTGGCGCCCAGCCGCTTGTCATCCGTGATGGAAACGATCACCACCGGGATGTCGCAGGTCTGCGGGCTTGATTTCAGCTCGCTCAACACCTCCCAGCCCGGCCGGTCGGGCAGGAGAACGTCCAGGGTGAGGGCGAAGGGCTTCAGCTCGCGGGCCAGCGTGAGCGCCTGCGCGGCGGAGCGGGCGAGCGCCACCCGATAACCACCGCTGTGCAGGTAGTTCTCGAGCAACGTGAGCGACGACTCGTCGTCATCCACCACCAGCACAAGCGGCCGGAGCGGCCCGGAGTAGGCCACCGGTGCGGCCGGCACGGGAATGGGCTTCCGCGGGGACTCCGCGGAAATCTTACCCGGCAGCGGCAGCTCGAAAACAAAAGTGCTGCCCTGCCCCTCGATGCCCTCGCTCTCGAGCCAGATCCGGCCCCCGTGCAACTCGACCAGCTTCTTCGTCAGCGCCAGCCCGAGGCCGGTGCCCTGCTGGGTGCGGGCATAGGTCGAGTCCACTTGTTCGAACTCTATCCAGATGCGCGCATGGTCCCCGGGTTTGATGCCGATCCCCGTGTCCGAAACCGCCAGGCGCAATCGCGGGCCCGCCGCGTCTGTCGCCGGCCGCGCCTCCACCCTCACGGTGATCCGCCCGGCCTCGGGGGTAAATTTGACGGCGTTGCTCAGCAGATTGTAGAGCACCTGCTTGATCTTACTCTGATCGGCGGGCAGCAGCGGGAGGTCCGGCGCGAAGTCCGTGGCCAGCGTAATGCTTTTTTTATTGGCGAGCGCCTTGATGACGGCGAGGACGGCCTCCACGGCCGGCGCCGGGGCGAAACTCTCCACATTCAATTCCAGCTTGCCGGACTCAACCTTGGCGAGGTCAAGGATATCGTTGATGAGCTCGAGCAGGTGCCGGCCGCTGGTCAGGACGTTCGTGACGTAGCGACCCTGCTTGGCATTCAATTCACCGAAGGTGCGATCCTCGAGGATCTCCGAGAAGCCGATGATGGCGTTCAGGGGCGTGCGCAGCTCGTGGCTCATGTTGGCGAGGAACTGGCTCTTGGCGAGGTTCGCCTCCTCCGCGGCATGCTTGCCTTCCAGTAACGCCGCTTCCGCCGCCTTGCGTACCGTGATGTCCGTGTTCGATTCGAGCACCTGCGCCTTGGTGGCGTCGGCGGAGCTGTCCAACACCCACCGCGTGTTCACCGTGACCGAGCGGCCGTCTTTGCGGCGGTGCACCAGCTCGCCCGACCAGCTGCCGGCGGCGCGCAACTCCGCTTCGAGTTCCGCCAGGGGCCGCGGGAATTGGGTGCCCAGCAGTTCGAGCGACGTGCGGCCCACCGCTTCCGCCTTGCTGAAACCATAAAGCATCTCGGCGCCGTGGTTCCAGGAGGAGATGACGCCGTTCAAGTCGCGCATCATGATCGCATCGGAAGACAGATCCAACAGTCCGGCTTGGCGGCCCAGTGCGGCCTCGTTTTTTTTGCGCTCGGTCACGTCGCGCGCGGCGGCGAACACGCCCAGCACTTGGCCCTGGTCGTCCTTGTAGACGCTGGCGGTGTAGAGCACGTCGGTGACGCGGCCCGAGACATGGCGGATGGCCAACGGATAATCCCGGACGAAACCTTGCGAAAAAACCTGCTGGTAGCCGGCGCGCGCCTTGGCCGGCTCGGTAAAGTAATTCGAAAAGTCCGTACCCACGAGTTTTTCGCGCGCCACGCCAGTGGCATGCACGGATGCTTCATTCACGTCGGTGATCTTGCCCGCGGCGCTGATGGTGACCAGCGGATCGAGCGCGGCCTCGAGCAAGCTGCGCGCGTAAACGGCGGCGGTGCGCTGGCTGGCTGCCTCAACCGCCACCCGCTCCGCGGCGCGGTTACGGCGGCTATCCCGCAAGATCAGCCATCCCGCGAATACCACCAGCAGCAGTCCGCTGCCGGCCGAGGCTCCGGTGATGGCAAACGCGCGCCCTAGGTCGCGTTGCAAAACCGCCCCACGCTGGGTGAGGAGCTCCTGCTCGCCCGTTTCGAAATCCTGCATCTGCCCGAAGATAAGCGCCGTATGTTGCATGCCGCGGCTGCTGTTCGACAGGGCCAGGGCGGCGGCCGGGTCCGTGGCGTGGAGGCGGCTCAGTTCCTCGAAAAATTGCCCGCGCTCAATGACTGCGGCTCTGATCTGCTGCCAGAGCTTCAGCTGGGCGGGATTGCCGGTGATGAGTTCTTCCACCCGGCCAAGCCCGGCGGGAATATCTGCGAGGGCATCCTTCATGCGCGGGAGTTGCGTGCGGTTGCCGTTCAAGCGGTAGCCGCGGCTGGCCGACTCGACCTCCAGCAGGCTGAAGTGCACGGCCCGCGACCGCTTGATGATCTCGAACGTGTGAGTGACCCAGCCGGCGGCCACGCCCATTTGGGAGATGCTGCGCAGGGATAGGCAGCTGCCCACCACCAGTAGGATCAGGCCGAGCGCCAGCCCGGCGAAAAGGCCGCGGCGGTCAAAATGGAAGGTGGCGCGGGTTGGAGGCATGATCACTGCGCTGAGCCCCAGCGTGACACCCAATCGTTCCCGCAGAGAGACAGGAACTGATACTATGGTAACGGCTTATCCACTCACATGGGGCATTACCCTACTCTAGTTTGTCTTCAAAATCATGGGGGAGGGGCTTTAGGGCCCGACAAAATGATGCGCGAAGCCGGAACAGTCGGGGCATAAGGCCCCTCCCACATCGAGGGATGCCAGGTTTGTTGATTCCCGGTGGGTCCATGCCCCGGAGCTTCAGCCTTGCCGGGCCTTCCGCCGTCGCTGCGCCTATGGCGGACAGGATGGCGGACAGGTGCTCCGGCTAGGTTGTAGGGCGGGATCGCCCGATCCCGCCACGAACGTGAGATCACTTTCGCACCTTGGCGGGGTGCCGCGACCCCGCCCTACAGGTTTCCTCCAAATGCTCCGGGGATCTTTACTTTGAAGACAGAACCATGGGGAGTTTTTTGGTTTAACCCCAAATCACGGCGCACGCCGGGCGGTTGCCGGGTTAGACCCCATACGGGTCCAACGGCATTCGGCTTATTCTCGCGCGGCTCAACTCTGCACCGCCCATGGCTACCACCGCCCTCACCCGACTGCACGCCAAGCAGGCTTCGCCCGACCATCCCATCCAGCCATTCTTGGCCGAGCGGTGGAGTCCCTACGTCTTTGCCGACCGGCCCGTGCCGGAGGCCGACCTCGCTTCCTTGTTCGAAGCGGCGCGGTGGGCGGCCTCTTCGTTTAATGAGCAGCCTTGGACCTACCTCGTGGCCACCCAACAAAACCCGACGGAATTCGACCGCCTCCTGTCCTGCCTCGTGCCCGCCAACCAGGCTTGGGCGAAGGCCGCCCCGGTGCTGGTTCTCGGCGTCGTCAGCCTGAAATTTGCCGGAAACCAAAAGGACAACCGGGCCGCCGTGCACGACCTCGGCCTGGCTTCCGCCAATCTCACCCTGGAAGCGACGGCGCGCGATCTTTCGGTCCACCAGATGATCGGCCTGCTCCCCGACAAGGCGCGGGAACTCTACCAGATTCCAGCCGACACCGAGGCGTGGACCGCTCTGGCCATCGGCTACAAGGCGGATGCCGGTGCGGGACCGGCCGACCTCCAGCAGCGCGATCTGACGCCAAGAACGCGCAAGCCGCTCAGCGCCTTCGTCTTCACCGGCGCCTGGGGCCAGGCCGCCCCGCTGGGCCGCGCCTCACCCTGCTCAATCCGGACCCAACTTTGAAAGCTCCCCAAACCGCCGCCCGGACCCGGCCCGCGTCTGGCCCGAAATCCATCGTCGCCACCAATCCGGCGACCCGCGCCGTCATAGGCCGCGTCCGCGTCACTCCACAATCCCGCATCCCGGCCATCGTGGCCCGCGCCCGCCAGGCTCAGGCCCAATGGGGCGCCCTGACCTTCGCCCAACGCACCAAGTCCCTGCGCGTCCTCCGCGATCTCATCCGGCAGCGCGCCCCCGAGATCGCTGGCACCATCTCGCGCGGCATGGGCAAGCCCGTGCTCGAGGCCCTCTCCTACGATGTCGCCATGGTCGTCGACGACCTGACCGGCTACATCAAGCACGGCGCCGAGCACCTCGCCGACGAACCGGTGGAAATCTCCCCCGCCTTCGGCCCGCACAAAAAGGCGCTCATCCGCTACGTGCCGCGCGGCGTGGTCTGCGTGATCGCCCCGTGGAACTTCCCGTTCGAACTGGCCATGACCCCGGCCATCACGGCGCTCGCGGCCGGCAATGCCGTGATCGTCAAGCCCACCTCGGCCGTGCCGCTGTTGGGCAAGGTCATTGCGCGACTCTTCCGCGACGCCTTCAAGGCCCACCCCGGCCTCGCGCAGGTCGTGCACGGCCCGGGCGCCCTGGGCTCGGTGGTGGCCACCGCCCCCGGCGTGGACTTCGTCGCCTTCACCGGCTCGACCAGCGTGGGCCGGAAACTGCAGGCCGCCCTCGGCCCCCTGCTCCGCCCCTCGCTCATGGAACTCGGCGGCTGCGATCCGCTCATCGTGTGCGACGACGCCAACCTCGAGCGCGCGGCCGCCGCGACCGTGTTCGGCCGCTTTAGCAACAACGGCCAGGTCTGCGCCGCGGTGAAACGCGTCTATGTCCACCGCCGGGTGGCCCAAGCCTATCTTGAGAAAGTGCTCGCCCAAGTGCGCGCGCTCACCGTCGGTCCCGGGACCAAAGCGACCACCGACGTCGGCCCCTTGGCCAACGACCGCGGCGACAAGCTCCTCCGCGCCCTGCTGCGCGACGCCCTCGCCAAGGGCGCGAAGCTCGAAGTTGGCGGCCTGCCGCCACCCGGGAGCGGCTGGTATTGGCCGCCGACCGTGCTGAGCCACGTGAACGCCTCCATGCGCATCATGACCGAGGAAGCGTTTGGCCCGATCCTCCCGGTCCAGGTCGTCAAGGACGACGCCGAGGCCATTGCCTGCGCCAATGCCACCGAATACGGCCTCGACGCCTACGTGTTTTCCCAGGACCTGAAGCGCGCCCACCGCATCGCGAACCGGCTCAAGGCCGGCTCGGTCGACATCAACGAGGTGATCGTGAACTACACGATGCCCTCCCTGCCCTTCGGCGGCGTGAAGCAATCGGGCATCAACCGCTATCACGGCAAAATCGGCCTGCGCCTGTTCACGGACTACAAAGGCATGGTCATCGACGACGGCACGGGCGACACCGAGCCCTATTGGTTTCCCTATACCGCGGCCAAACTGGCGAAAGCCCGGCGGCAATTCACGGGCGCATGACGGCCGCGCACCATCCGACCGGCCGAATCCCCATGCCCCCTCCTCTCAGCCACGAAATCCGCCTCGCCTCGCATCCGCATGGGCTGCCCACGGCCGCCAACTTCACGTTGGCGCAAACGGAACTCGCCCCACTGCAAAACGGGCAGGTGCTGGTGCGCAATCTGTTCATGTCGGTGGATCCTTATATGCGCGGCCGCATGAACGAGGGGAAATCCTATGTAGCGCCGTTCGTTCCGGGCCAGCCGCTCGAGGGCGGCGCCGTCGGGGAGGTCATTGATTCGCGCGCCCCGGAATTCAAGCCGGGCGATGTCGTCACCTCCAATCTCGGCTGGCGCGAGTATTTCAACGCGGCGCCGCCGGAGCTCCATCCCGTCGACCGCACCGTGCAACCGCTCTCGGTTTACCTTGGCGCACTCGGCATGACGGGCCTGACCGCGTGGGCCGGATTGCAACTGGTGAACGTCAAGGCCGGCGACATCATTTATATCTCGGGCGCCGCCGGAGCGGTCGGCAACATGGCGGGACAACTGGCGAAATTGCGCGGCTGCCACGTCATCGGCTCGGCGGGCTCGGCGGAAAAAGTGGAATTCCTTCTGGCAGAGTGCGGGTTCGATGCTGCCTTCAACTACAAGACCGGCCCGGTCGCCGCCCAACTGCCGCGCGCAGCCCCGGACGGAATCGACGTCTATTTCGACAATGTCGGCGGCGAATCCCTCGAGGCCGCGCTCACGGCCCTGCGGTTGCACGGCCGGATCATCGCGTGCGGCGGCATCTCCGGCTACAACGCGGAACAGTCCCAGCCCGGTCCGGCCAATCTGTTCAATGTCACGACGAAGCGGCTAACAATGAAGGGGCTGATCGTGCGCGACTGGCTGGATCGCCAGCAGGAATTCGAACAGGAAGTCGGCGGCTATTTCCGCGCGGGAAAAATCAAGAACAAGGAAACGGTCGTTACCGGCCTCGACCGCGCGGTGGCCGCTTTCATCGGCCTCTTTCAGGGGAAGAACACCGGAAAGATGGTGGTGCAACTGGCGCCAGCCGCAAAAGAGGCATCGCCATGAAGACCATGAAAGCCGTCTCCATCTATTCCTACGGCGGACCGGAGGTCCTGTCCTACCGGGAGGTGCCATACCCGCATCCCGCCGACGGCGAGGTGCTGGTGCGCGTGCACGCCGCGGGCATCAACCCCGTCGACTGGAAAATCCGCGAGGGTCACCTCAAGGGCCTGCTCGCCCACACCTTTCCGCTTATTCTCGGCTGGGACGTTTCCGGCGTAGTCGAGGCCGTCGGACGTGCCGGCGTGATCCGGCTGAAAGTCGGCGACGAGGTGTTCAGCCGGCCGGATATCCTGCGCGACGGCGCCTATGCCGAATTCATCGTGATGAAGGAATCCGAGGTCGCCCTGAAACCCAAGCGCATCGACCACAATCATGCCGCGGCGATCCCCCTGGCCGGCCTCGCCGCCTGGCAGTCGCTCTTCACCGCCGGCGGGCTCACGTCCGGCCAGAAAATCCTCATCCACGCCGCCGCCGGCGGCGTGGGTTCACTGGCCGTGCAACTGGCGAAACTGACCGGCGCCTATGTCATCGGCACCGCCTCGGCCAAAAACCACGACTTTGTCCGTAATCTTGGCGCCGACCGGGTCATTGACCACACCACGCAGCGCTTTGAGGCCGAGGTGCTGGAGTTGGACATGGTCCTGGACACGATCGGCGGCGAGACCCAGGCGCGCTCCTGGAAGACGCTGAAGCGCGGCGGCATTCTCGTGTCGCTCGCCGAGAAACCGTCGCAGGAGCAAGCCGCCCTGCTCGGCGTGCGCCAGGCCTTCGTCTTCATCGAACCCAACGCGGAGCAACTCGCCGAGCTCGCGCAGCTCGTGGATGCCGGGAAACTCAAGGCCATCGTCGAGACGATTTTGCCGCTCTCCGACGCGGCCCGCGGCCAGGAGCTGAGCGAGCGCGGGCACACTCGGGGCAAGATCGTGCTGCGGGTGCCTTGAGTCTCCGCCGCCGCCGCATCCCCTTTCCCCTGCCTGCGTCAATCAACGAACCCTCCACCCATGAAGCCCGAACCGATCATCTCCCCCGCGCCGCGACCCTCCCTCGCCGAGATCCGCGACTACGCCAACTACCTCCACGTGCAGCACGGCTCCGTGCACGGCCATGACTATGCCGACTGGCTGGAGGCCGAGGCCTGCCTGCGCGCCGGCATCCCGATGGAATCCAGCCGCACGCGGCTGCATCATCACACCCAGATCACCGAGCGCGCCACACTCGGGTTGGTCAAGCACGGCAGATCCTGATCCAGCCGCGGGGATCTCACGGCTTCGCGCCCCAGCGCCAGTGCCGGATTTCCGGCAGATCCTCGCCGTGCTCGGCGATGTATTGTTTGTGTTCAATCAATTTGTCCCGGATGGCCTGCTTGACATAAGCCGCGTGCGCCCCGAGGTGGGGCACGCGGTCGATGACGTCGGCCACGAGGTGGAAGCGGTCCAGGTCGTTCAGCACGACCATGTCAAACGGCGTCGAGGTCGTGCCCTCCTCCTTGTAGCCGCGCACGTGCAGGTTCCGGTGGTTGGTCCGGCGGTAGGTGAGCCGGTGGATCAGCCAGGGGTAGCCATGATAGGCGAAAATCACGGGCTTGTCCGTGGTGAAGAGCCCGTCAAAATCCTGATCGCTCAACCCGTGCGGGTGCTCGCTCGGCGGCTGGAGCTTCATCAGGTCCACCACGTTGATCACCCGGACCTTCAAGGCCGGAAAATACCCGCGCAACAGCTCCACGGCCGCCAGGGTCTCGAGCGTCGGCACGTCGCCAGCGCACGCCATGACGACGTCCGTCTCGCCCGCCCGGTCGTTGCCCGCCCAGTCCCAGATGCCGATGCCGGCGGTGCAGTGCTTGACGGCTGCGTCGAGGTCGAGCCATTGCGGCGCCGGCTGCTTGCCGGCGACGATGACGTTCACGTAACCGCGGCTGCGCAGGCAGTGGTCGGTCACGGACAGCAGCGTGTTGGCGTCGGGCGGCAGGTAGACGCGCACAACCTCGGCCTTCTTGTTCACGACATGGTCGATGAAACCGGGATCCTGGTGGCTGAACCCGTTGTGGTCCTGCCGCCACACATGCGACGTGAGCAGGTAATTTAGCGAGGCGATCGGCCGGCGCCAAGGGATGTGCCGCGATACTTTCAACCATTTGGCATGCTGGTTAAACATCGAGTCGACGATGTGGATGAAGGCCTCGTAGCAGGAGAAAAAGCCGTGCCGGCCCGTGAGCAGGTAACCCTCCAGCCAGCCCTCGCACTGGTGCTCGCTCAGCATCTCCATCACGCGACCGGCGGGCGCCACGTGGTCGTCGCCCGGCAGGATTTCGGCGGTTGAGCAACGGTCCGTCACCTCGAATACTGCGCCCCAACGGTTCGACGCCGTCTCGTCCGGGCTGAACACGCGGAAGATGTCAGGATTCTGTTTCACCACGTCACGAATGAACCCGCCCTGCACCCGTGTGGCCTCGGCGTCGACCGTGCCCGGTGCGGGCACCTTGACCGCATAGTCCCGGTAGTCGGGCAGGCGCAGATTGCGCAGCAGCCGGCCCCCGTTGGCGTGCGGGTTGGCGCTCATGCGGCGCTCGCCCTTGGGCGCCAGCGCGGCCAGTTCCGGCCGCAGCCGGCCGGTTTCATCAAACAATTCCTGCGGTCGGTAACTCTGCAGCCATTGCTCCAAAATCCTCACATGTCCCGGATGGCTCATGTCACCCATCGGCACCTGGTGCGAGCGGAACGTGCCCTCGGCCGGCTGACCGTCCACGATCTTGGGACCGGTCCAGCCTTTCGGTGAACGCAGGATGATCATCGGCCACAGCGGACGTTTTTCGAATCCGTTGGTCCGGGCCTCGTGCTGCATGCGCCGGATGTCGGCGACCGCAGCGTCCAGTGTAACCGCCATGAGCTGGTGCATCGTCATCGGGTCGTCACCCTCGACGAAATACGGCATGTAGCCATAACCGCGGAAAAGCGCCTCCAGTTCGTCGTGCGGGATGCGCGCCAGCACGGTCGGCCCGGCGATCTTGTAACCGTTCAAATGCAGGATGGGCAGGACGGCTCCGTCGCACACCGGGTTGAGGAACTTGTTGGAGTGCCAGCTCGTGGCGAGCGGGCCGGTCTCCGCCTCGCCGTCGCCGACGACGCAGGCGACCAGCAAGTCCGGATTGTCAAAGGCCGCGCCGTAAGCGTGCGACAGCGCATAGCCCAGTTCGCCGCCCTCGTGGATCGAGCCGGGCGTCTCCGGCGCCACATGACTGGGGATCCCGCCGGGAAACGAGAACTGCTTGAACAACCGCTGCACGCCGGCCTCGTCCGGCGTGATCGTGGGATAAACCTCGCTGTAGGTCCCCTCGAGATAGGCATTCGCGACCAGCCCCGGCCCACCGTGGCCCGGGCCCGTAATGTTGAGGATGTTCAGGTCGTGCTCGTTGATCACGCGGTTGAGGTGCGCGTAGATGAAGTTGAGCCCCGGCGTCGTGCCCCAATGCCCGAGCAGGCGCGGCTTGATGTGCGCCAGCGTGAGCGGCTGTTTCAGCAGGGGGTTCCCGAGAAGATAAATCTGGCCGACCGAAAGGTAATTGGCGGCGCGCCAGTAGGCATCGATACGACCGAGCAGTTCCGGTGTAAGCGTAGTGGTTTTCATGATTGAGATTCCGGGCCGGCCGACGGCCCGAGCACCTGGCTGACGGACCGGGCGATCATCAGCTCCTCATCCGTGCGGATGACGCGCACCGTGACGCGGCTGGCCGCGGTGGAAATGACCGGCGCGTGCGCCGCGTTGCGCGTTTCGTCAAGCGCCAGGCCTAGGAAACCGAGTCCGGCACAGATGCGGGCCCGCACCGGGGCGGCGTGCTCGCCGATGCCGCCGGCGAACACCAGGGTGTCGAGTCCGCCCAGCACCGCGGCGTAAGCACCGAGCCCCTTCTTCACCTGTTGGCAAAACACCGCCACGGCCTCCGCCGCCCGGACATCCCCCGCTTCCCGCTCGAGCAAATCGCGCATGTCGGCACTCGTCTCCGATATGCCCAGCAAACCCGACTCGTGGTTCATCATCCGGTCAAATTGCGCTGCGGTCAGCTGCTCGCTGCGCGCCAGAAACGAAACGAGCCCCGGGTCCATATCGCCGGAGCGGGTGCCCATCACCAGGCCCGCGGCAGGGGTGAAGGCCATGGTTGTGTCCACGCTTTGGCCCTGGTGCACAGCCGCGAGACTGGCCCCGTTGCCGAGATGGGCGAGGATCACGCGGCCCTGCGCAGCCGGCCGGCCGGCGAGGCGCTCGAGTTCCTGCAGCAGGAAGGCGTAGGAAAGCCCGTGAAAGCCATAGCGGCGCACGCCCTGCGCCTCGTAGCGGCGGGGCAGCGGCAGCACCGTGGCCACGCGCGGCAGCGAGCCGTGAAAAGCGGTGTCGAAGCAGGCGACCTGCGGCACCTGCGGGAATTTCGCCGCCAGGAACTCCATCAGGGCGAGCTCCGCCGGCAGATGTTCCGGATCGAAGGACTGGATGCGGCGCAGCCCGGCCAGCATCGCCGCGTCGATCCGCTGCGGTTCGCGATAGTGCGGCCCGCCGTGGACCACGCGGTGGCCGACCGCCCTGAAGCCCGCGAGGTCGGCGCTGCGCGCCAGCAGCGCGGCCAGCGCGCTGACGTGGTCCGGTGCGGGGAGGCCCAACCGTTCCTCCGGCCCGCCGGCCATGTCCCGGAGGGTGAAGGTCGCCGCGGGCGACCCGATGCGCTCGATGACCCCGGTGGCGGTGCGGGCTGACGAAACGCCGTCGGCAAACACGGCGAACTTCAGGCTGGAGGAGCCCGCATTCAGCACGAGCACCGGCCCGGCCGGCGAGGGGGCGTGGCCGCTCATGCTTTCACCTCCACCGGGCGCGGCCACCGGCGCCGCAGCCATTTCTCCACCTCCACCACCAGAAACACCGTCACGGCGACCCCGACGATACGGAGCCACGCGGCCGCACTGATCGGCGCGCTGTGGAACAATCGGTTCATCACCGGAGCGTAGGTGAAGAGCAACTGCGCCCCGACCATCGCCAGGGCGCCACCCACCGCCCAGCGATTCGAGAACAGGCCGAGGGAAAACGCCGAGTGATGCAGCGACCGGCAGTTGAAGAGATAGACCGCCTCGATGAGCACGACGACGTTGACCACCGTGGTGCGTGCCGCCGCCAGCCCGGTATCCGCGACGCGCAGTTCCCACAGGAACAGACCCAGTCCGCCCGCGACCATGAGGAGCGACACAAGGGCCGTGCGCAGCACGAGCGGACGTGTCAGCAACGGCTGCTTGGGCTTGCGCGGCGGGCGGCGCATCAAATCGGCTTCCTTCGGCTCGAACGTCAGCGGCAGGCCGAGCACGGTGTCGGTAAGATTGATCCAGAGCAGTTGCAGCGGCAGCGCCGGCAGCGGCAGGCCGGTGAAAATCGCCGTGATGAGCAGAAGGGCTTCGCCGAGATTGGTCGGCAGAATCCACACGATGAACTTGGTGAGATTGTCGAACACGCCCCGCCCTTCCTCCACGGCGGCCTCGATGCTCGCGAAGTTGTCGTCCATCAGCACCATCGCCGCTGCGCCCTTCGCCACCTCGGTGCCGCTGATGCCCATCGCCACGCCGATGTCGGCCTGCTTGAGTGCGGGCGCATCGTTCACGCCGTCGCCCGTCATCGCCACGATGTGGCCGCGCGACTGCAGGGCCCGGACGAGGCGGAGCTTCTGTTCCGGTGCGACGCGGGCGAAAACGGCGGTGCGCTCGGCCACTTCGGGCAACTCCGCGTCGGAAACTTTTTCCAATTCATGACCGGAGAGCGCGACGAGTTTTCCATCCTCCTCGCGGCCCTTCAATCCGACTTGTCCGGCGATGGCGCGGGCGGTGATGAGATGGTCACCGGTAATCATCTTCACGGCGATGCCGGCATCCTGACATTGGCGGACCGACGCGATGGCTTCGGGGCGCGGCGGGTCAATCATCCCCTGCAAGCCGAGAAAGGTCAGACCTTCTGCAACGTGGCGGTGTTCGAGTTTCGCGTGGCTTGCGTCCATCTGGCGGCGGGCGAATGCAAGCACGCGCAGGCCACGCCCCGCCAGCTGCTCCACGGCGCGATGCACGGCTACTTTGTCGAGCGGAACATTCTTGCCGTGTTCATCGAGCGCGTCGGCGCAGTGGTCGAGCAGTCGTTCCACCGCGCCGACTTGGTAAATGACCCGGCCCGCCCGCGTGTCGTGGAGCGTGGCGCGGAACATGTGCTCGGACTCGAAGGGAATCACATCCACCCGCGGCGATTCCTTGTGCATCTCGGCGTGGAGCAAACCGCCCTTCTCCCCGGCGACCAGCATCGCGGCTTCCGTCGGGTCGCCCTGCACCTTGAGGGGGCTGCCTTCGGCACGCACGAGCTGCGCATCGTTGCAGAGCACTCCCGCACGGAGGCACTCGGCGAGGGCGGGATGCTCGGCGATCTTCACCCCCGCGCCGCCGATTTGGATTTCACCCTGCGGCTCGTAGCCGCCACCGGTGAGTCCAAACAATTTTCCGCCCGCAAATATTTCGCGCACGGTCATCTGGTTCTCCGTGAGCGTGCCGGTTTTGTCGGAGCAGATGACCGTCGTGCTGCCGAGCGTTTCGACGGCGGGGAGTTTGCGGATGATGGCTTTTCGTTTCGCCATGCGCGACACGCCGATGGCCAGCACGACCGTCATGGCGGCGGGCAGGCCCTCGGGAATCGCGCCGACCGCGAGCGCGACGGCGGCCATGAACATATCAACGAGCTTTTCGCCGCGCACGACGCCGACGACAAACGCGGTCGCCGCCAGTCCGAGGATGACCCACAGCACCAGCCGGCTGAACTGCGCGATTTTTATGGTGAGCGGCGTGGAGAGTTCCACGGCTGTGGAAATGAGCCGCGCGATGTTCCCCGTTTCGGTGCGGTCGCCCGTAGCCCAGACGACGGCCTCACCCTGGCCGGCGGTGACGAGTGTGCCGGCGAAGGCCAGGTTGCGGCGGTCGGCGAGCACCGTGTCGAGCGCGAGCGCGTCGGTGTGTTTGTGCACGGGGACGGATTCGCCGGTGAGGGCGGATTCATCCACTTGCAAACTCTTCATCTGGCTCAGCCGCAAATCGGCGGGCACGCGGTCGCCCGCTTGCAGCAGCACCACGTCGCCGGGCACGAGTTGTTCGGAAGCGACGCGCTGCGTGCGACCGTCGCGGCGGACCGTGGTCTCGGTCGCGACCATGTGGGCGAGTGCCTCGATGGCTTTCTCGGCCTTGGCCTCCTGGAGAAAACCAAAAATGGCGTTGATGACCACGACGCCGAGGATGACCGCTGAATCCGCCCATTCGCCGAGAAACGCCGTCACGCCGACCGCGGCGAGGAGGATGTAAACGAGCGGCTGGTTGAACTGCCGGAGAAATTTTCGCCACGCGGGCGTCCCGGGCCCGGCGGTGACGCGGTTCGGGCCGGTCTGCTGCAATCGGCGGGCCACCTCGGCGGCGGCGAGGCCCTGCCCCACGTCAACCCCGAGATGACGCAGGACATCGGCGACGGCCGTATGATGGCAGGAACTCGCGGCGGTTGCTTGGTCGGAAGAGATCATCGATCGCGCAGAAAACGCACCTCGCCTCGCAGCTGCTCGATTTCCCGCAGCAGTCCGCAGACCAGCCGGAGCGCGTGCAGGCTCACCCCGTGATCCTGCCGGAAATGCTGGATGCGGCGCACGGCGTAGAGGCTGTTGTCATCAAACACCGGCGCGGGCTCCGGGCTGGTGTGCGCCGGGCCAAGCAAACCGATCCGGCAGTAGTGCCGGAGCAGATCGGGATGGACGGCGGCCAGCTGGGCCGCCATCGCGAGCGTATAGGGCGGCACCTCGGGTCCGGCCGGGCTCACGATCACAAACCAGCGGGGGGAGGAGGAATTTTTGTTCATGATTTGATCCGCGGGTTGAAGGTCGAGGCTTGCGCCAGTTGCGCCCAGAGCGCCTGTTCCTCCTTGGACACGGCGGCGGGCACCTGGACTCGCACCCGGGCATAAAGATCGCCGCGCCCACCGTCGTCGCGCGGCAGCCCCAGGCCGCGCATGCGCAGCGAGCTGTCGGCCGTGGTGCCGGGCGGCACCTTCAGCGTGGCGGAACCGTCGAGGGTGGTGATTTTCGCCGAGACCCCGAGCACCGCTTCCCACGGCGCAAGCTCGAGGTCGAAATGCAGGTCCGCCCCTTGCACGGTGAAATCGGGATGGCGGGCGAGGCGCACCCGCAGGTAGAGATCACCCGGCGCGCCGCCGCCGTGCCCGGGCCCACCCTGCCCGGCGAGACGGATACGCAACCCCTCGGCGGCACCGGGCGGGATGCGCACGTTATAGGTGTCGTTGCGCCCGGCCGAGCCGTTGTGACCGGGCCGCCGGAGCGTCACTTGGCGCAGCGAACCGCGCAGGGCCTCGCCCAGCGTAACCAGGAGGTCGGCCTCGATATCCCGCCCCCGGGCGGTGAAAACATGACCCTCGCCCGCCGCGCGCCGGGCCGAACCGAAACCGCCGTGGCCGCCGCCAAAAAAGTTCTCGAAGAAATCACTGAACCCGGTGCCGCCGAATTCGAACTCCTCGCCGGTCTCCGCCCCGGGCGGACCATGCCGGGCCCCGGCTGGCGCCATCGGGTCCTGCCAGTTTGGCCCCAGCTCGTCGTAACGCCGCCGCTTCTCCGGGTCGCTCAGCACTTCGTTGGCCTCGTTGATCTCCTTGAATTTCTCCTCGGCGGTGGCCTGGTCCTTCGCCACGTCGGGATGATACTTGCGCGCGAGCTGGCGAAAGGCTGCCTTGATTTCCTCCGGCGTGGCCGTGCGCGACACGGCCAGCGTCTCGTAGTAATCCTTGAATTGTATGGCCATGGGACGTGGCTCCGGCGCCGGAATCGCCGGCTGCGCGTGAAACCGCCGGGATCTGCCGCCTAGCTCCGCGGGAGGTCAACCGGCAGCGGCGGCGACCAGACCTTGGACTCGGTGCGCTCGCCGGTATGAGCGGCGCGATGCACCTTGTCTTGTTCCGCGGCCCTGGCGCCGGAGTTGAAGAGCTGCTCGCCCATGCTGCGACCCTCGGCATCCTCATCCTCATTGGCCTTCTCCGGCACCTGATGACCGGCGGCGCCGTGCGCGGGATTGGTCGGCAGCGTCGGGTCGAGCCCCGGCTCCGGCGTGTCTTGGTCCGGCCCGGCGGTGAGTTCCGGCTCGGCGGATTCCGGCGGCAACGGCAACACGCGCGGCCGTGGTGTTCCTCCCGCGCTGGCATTGGCGATACTTTGACCGATCGGCGTGTTGTTCATGCCCCACGGTAAACGCCGGCCTGGCGCGCTGCTATGGAGTGTTACCCGCCCTGGCGCTGTTTTCGCGCGGCGCCCGAATACCCGGGACGGGTTATACCCCATGGCGGTTCTCTCGCTCAACTCCTATGCTCGGACATGCTCCAAGACATCAAATCGCTCTATGGCCGGAAACTCGGTGCGTCCGACGGGGCCTTGGGCCACGTGAAGGACCTCTACTTTGATGACATGACCTGGACCGTCCGCTACCTCGTGGCCGACACCGGGTCCTGGTTGACGGGCCGTCAGGTGCTGTTGTCGCCGCGGGCCTTCGGCCCCGCCTCAAGCGGGATGTCCGATCCCGACACGCTGCGCGTGCACCTCACCCGCAAGCAGATCGAGAACAGCCCCTCGATCGACACCCATCGCCCCGTCTCCCGGCAGGATGAGGCGGAGTATCACCGCTACTATGGCTGGTCGACCTACTGGCCGGACGGTGCCTGGAGCGGAGCCGGCGATCTGGGCGGCGTGGTTCCACCCCCCGATCCCGCGCCGTCGCGGCACCACGGACACAACCAGCGCGACGACCGCCACCTGCACAGCACCAAGGCTGTGACCGGTTACCGGATCCAGGCCACCAATGGACCGCTCGGCTCGGTCAGCAGCTTTCTGGTGGACGGCAAGGACTGGACCATCTGCGACTTGGTCGTGGAGACTGGCCCGTGGTATGCGGGTAAGAACATCTTTCTCCGGACGAAAAACATCACGCGGATCAGCCACGAGGATTCCACGGTGTGGGTGAACCTCGCCATCGAGGACCTGAAGTTGACCGCCGAGAAACCACTCGCCCAAGCCGGCCTCAGCTAGCGCTGAACTCGAGCGCGATGCGTGACCATCGGGGCGAACCCGGCGGTGGCTTTGCCCTCTTTGCTCCGTTTGGCCGCCATACCCGGTGAGCCCAACCAAGGGTTTCCCGTCTAATTGCCGCCGGCCTACCATCTTGAATAAGAAACGACCGCGACCGCCACTGTCCAACCCAGCACCGCAACCTTGGCTGGAATCATCCTTGGCCGCGCTAGATGAACCTTTTGCCTGATTCTTTCCGTTCGTCAATCGAACCACCCTTACGAGCCGAACTATTCAGCCCGGACCAGTTGGTGCGTCATGCGAAAACCCTCGCCGCCAGTCACCGGACGACCACCACCCGCGGCACCACCCGTCTGCTGGCCCGCCTCAACCAGAACGAGGATATCCTGCGGGCCTACAACCGCACCACCCACGCCGCCAACTTGGTGCGGCGCGTCACGCACGCCGCCGAGTGGCTACTCGATAATTTCTACCTGATCGAGGAACAGGTCCAGCTGGCCCGGCGCCACCTGCCGCGCGGCTACAGCCGGGAACTGCCCATCCTGCAGGCCGGCGGCTCCACCGGCCTGCCCCGGGTCTACGACCTCGTACTCGAGTTGATCGCGCACCTCGATGCGCAGATCGAGGTCGACTCCCTCCAGTCTTTCATCGCCGCCTACCAGACCGTCGTCCCGTTGAAACTGGGCGAGTTGTGGGCGGTGCCGATCATGCTGCGCCTGGCGCTGATCGAGAACCTGCGCCGCGTCACCGCCCGCCTCACGCTGGACCGGCGCGACCGCAACCTCGCCGACACCTGGGTACGGCGCCTCGAGGAGATGGCGGAGAAGAACCCCGCCCGGGTCGTCACGGTCGTGGCGGACATGGCCCGGTCCGACCTGCCGGTGTCGGGTTCCTTCGTCGCGGAGTTTTTCAAGAGTCTGTCCCGGCAGAACGCCGCCGCCCAGCTGGCGCGCAACTGGCTTGAGCAGCTGCTGGCGCAACAGGGCCTGTCCGTCGGACAGCTGATCGAACAGGATAGCCAGACCCAGGCCGCCGACCAAGTCTCGATCAGCCACAGCATCACGAGCCTGCGCGCCTTGAGTGCGATCGACTGGCAGACGTTTGTCGAGCACGTCAGCCCGGTCGAGCACACCCTCCGGCAGGATCCCGCCGGCGTCTACGCGCTGATGGATTTTTCCACGCGCGATAGTTACCGCCACGGCATCGAGGCCCTGACTCGACACGGCCGGCTGCCCGAGCTGGCGGTCGCGCAGCTCGCAGTGGAACTGGCGGCCCAGGCCGCCCGGGAGAACGGGCCCGCCGACCGCACGGCGCATGTCGGTTATTACCTGATCGACCGCGGCGCGCCCCGGCTGGAAGCTGCGGTGGGCCTGCGCTGGCCGTGGCGCACGGCCCTGGAGCGGGGCATCCGGCGCTTTCCGAAGGCCTTTTATGTCGGCGGCATCCTCCTGCTCACCGCGCTGGGCACCAGCGCGCTGACGCGCCATCTCCTCGTCTGCGACGTGCCGCCCGTCCATCTGCTCTGGTTCGCGCCGGTCTTTTTCCTCTGCTCCAGCCAGTGGGCCGTCGCCGTGGTCAACTGGCTCGCCGGCCTGCTGGTGAAACCACGCCTGCTGCCGCGCCTCGACTTCGCCGACGGCATCCCGGTCGGGTGCCGCACCATGGTCGTCGTGCCGACGATGCTCACGGGGCCCGAAGGCGTGGATCAACTGCTTGAGACGCTGGAAATCCATTACCTCGCGAACCGGGACCCGAACCTGCACTTCGGCCTGCTCACTGATTTCCCCGACGCCGCGATGGAAACCCGCGAGAGCGACGCGCCCCTGCTGGGGCGGGTGCGGGCCGGCATCGCCGCCCTCAATCTCAAATACCAGTCCGACCGGCCGAACCTCTTCTACCTCTTCCACCGCCCGCGCCGCTGGAATCCCGCCGAGAACCGCTGGATGGGCTACGAGCGCAAGCGCGGCAAGCTGGCCGAGTTCAACGCCCTCCTGCGCGGCCACGCCGGCGAAGCATTTGCCGCCGTCGTGGGCGACCGGGCGGTGCTCCCGACGATCAAGTTCGTCATCACGCTCGACACCGACACGCGTCTGCCGCGCGAGGCGGCCCGGCAGCTGGCGGGCGCGCTGGCGCACCCGTTGAACCGCCCGAAGTTCGATCCCCGCACCGGTCTCGTCACCGAGGGCTACGGCATCCTGCAGCCCCGCGTCGGCGTGAGCCTGCCCAGCGCCGGCCAGTCCTGGTTTGTCCGGCTCTTCGCCGGCGAGCTCGGCATCGATCCCTACACCCGCGCCGTGTCCGATGTCTACCAGGACGTCTTTGCCGAGGGCTCGTATATCGGCAAGGGCATCTACGACGTGGACGCCTTCGAACGCGCCATCGGCGGCCGGCTGCCGGAGAACGCCGTGCTGAGCCACGACCTGATCGAGTCGTGCTACGCCCGTTCCGCGCTCGTCAGCGACGTCGAACTCTACGAGGAGCATCCGTCGCGCTACAACGCGGACACCAACCGGCGTCACCGCTGGATCCGCGGCGACTGGCAGATCGCCCAGTGGCTGCTGCCGCGCATCCCTGGGGCCAAGGCCGAACGCATCGCCAATCCTCTCTCCGGCCTGTCGCGTTGGAAGATCTTCGACAATCTCCGCCGCAGCCTCATCCCGGTCGCGCTGCTCCTGCTGCTGCTCGGGAACTGGTTCTGGCTGCCGGAGGCCGGCGCCTTCGCCCCGCTGCTGGTGTTCGCCATTGTCCTGCTGCCGGGCTTGCTCGCCATCGCCGGCGATATCCTGCGCAAGCCGGACGATTATTCCTGGCCCGCCCACCTGCGGGCCCGGGCCACGGGCGCCGGCCGGCAACTCGGTCAAGCCGGCCTGACGCTCGCCTTTCTCCCCTACGACGCCTACCTCCACCTCGACGCCATCACGCGCACGCTGCTGCGCCTGCGCTTCACGCGCCGGCGCCTCTTGGAATGGCAAACTGCCAGCGACGCGGAGCGCACCGCCCAGACCGGTCTCGCCGGTTTCTACACCACGATGTGGATCGCCCCGGTGATTGCGCTGGCCGGAGGCGCCGGGTTGGCCCGGTGGCACCCTGATTTTCTCGCGCTGGCCCTCCCCTTTCTCGCGCTGTGGCTCGCGGCCCCGGCCATCGCCTGGCGGATCAGCCAGCCGATCCCCGCCCCCGTGCCGGACCTCACCGAGGCCCAACGGGCCTTCCTGCGCCGCACGGCGCGCCGCACCTGGAATTTCTTCGAGGTGTTCGTCACCGCGGAGGAGCACTGGCTGCCGCCGGATAATTTCCAGGAGCACCCCGCGCCGGTCATCGCCACCCGCACCTCGCCCACCAACCTCGGCCTGGCCCTGCTGGCGAACCTCGCGGCGTGCGACTTCGGTTATCTGCCGGTCGGGCGGCTGCTCACGCGCACCGCGGACGCCTTCGCCACGATGGCCCGCCTCGAGCGCTACCGCGGTCATTTCTACAACTGGTATGATACGCGCACCCTGAAGGCGCTGCGGCCGCTCTATGTCTCGACCGTGGACAGCGGCAACCTCGCGGGCCACCTGTTGACCCTCGGCCCTGGCCTGACGGAACTCGCGGAACAAAGCATCCTCCCGCCCCGGCTCTGTGCCGGCCTGCGCGACACCCTCGCCGTGCTGGACGAACTCGACCGGGAAAACCCGGCCTGGGCCCGGCTCGAGGTCGACCTCGCCGTGGCCCCCGGCACCCTGCGCGCCAGCGCCGCTTGGTTGCAGCGCATCGCGTCCGAGGCCGCCCGGCTCGCCGCGGGCCCGCCCGCCGGCGGCGAGGAAATTGCCACGTGGCTGCGCAGGCTTGAACGCGATTGCCGCGACCACCTGGCCGACCTGCTTTTCCTCGCCCCGTGGCTGGAACTGGCACCGTGGACGCCGCCCGCGGCGCTGGCGGAAAAATTCGCCTGGCTCGACCGGGGCCCGACCTTGCGCGAAGTGTCCGGCCTCGACCTGTCGCTCGGCGCGTCACTGAGCGAGGCTCCCACCGGCACCGTGCCGGCCGACTGGCTGCGCTGCCTCCACGAGGCGAGCGACCGGGCCACGCAGCGCATCCGCACCCTGACCGGCCTCGCCCGGCAAGGCGCGGAGCTGGCGGACATGGATTTCGTCTTCCTGTTCGATCCGGTGCGGGAGCTTTTCTCCATCGGCTACAACGTCGCCGCGCACCGCCCGGATGCCAATTACTATGATCTGCTGGCCTCGGAGGCGCGCCTCTGCAGCTATGTCGCCATCGCGCAGGGCCAGGTGCGGCAGGACCACTGGTTCGCGCTTGGCCGGCTGCTCGTCGGCCCGGGCGGCACACCTGTCCTGATTTCGTGGAGCGGCTCGATGTTTGAATACCTGATGCCGCTGCTGGTGATGCCGAACTTCGAGCAAACCCTGCTGGACCAGACCTGCCGCGGAGCCGTGGCGCAACAGATTGACTATGGCCGGCTGCGGCGCGTGCCCTGGGGCATCTCCGAGTCCTGCTACAACGCCACTGACATCCACGCCACCTACCAATACCGCGCGTTTGGCGTGCCGGGCCTAGGCCTGAAGCGCGGCCTCGCCGAGGATCTGGTCATCGCCCCGTATGCCAGCCTCATGGCGCTGATGGTCGCCCCGCGCGAGGCCTGCGAGAATCTGGAGCGCCTCGCCGCCGACGGGCGGTCGGGTGCCTATGGTTTCTACGAGGCGGTCGACTACACGCCGTCGCGGCTGCCGCCCGGCCAGACCAGTGTCACGGTCCGTTCATTCATGGTCCATCACCAGGCCATGGGCCTGCTGGCCCTCGATTACGTGCTGCAAGCCGCGCCGATGCAGCGGCGCTTCATGGCCTGCCCGTCCTTTCGCGCAGCCGATCTGCTGTTGCAGGAACGCATCCCCGGCGTGGCCGCGTCGCTGTTGTCCGCCGACCTCGAACTCGACCAGTCGCGGAAGCTGGCCACCCAGAAGGAGGGCACGGGCGACATGCGCATCTACTCGGTGCCCGGCCTGCCGGCGCCCCAGGTCCACCTGCTGTCCAACGGCCGCTATCACGTCGCCATCAGCAGCGCCGGCGGCGGCTACAGCCGGTGGCGCGGCCTCGCCCTGACCCGCTGGCGCGAGGACACGACGCGCGACAACTGGGGCACCTTCATCTACCTGCGCGACGCCGACACCGGGGACTTCTGGTCGGCGGCGTATCAACCCACCCTGCGGACCGACAAGGGCGGCGAGGCCATCTTCACCCAGGCGCGCGCTGAGTTCCGCCAGCAGGACGCCCGCATCAGCCTGCACACCGAGATCTGCGTCTCGCCGGAGGACGACGTCGAGCTGCGCCGCCTCACGTTGAGCAACCACACCTCGGCAGAGCGGAAGATCGAGCTGACGAGCTACGCCGAGGTCGTGCTCAACCAGATCGCGGCGGACGCCGCGCACCCGGCCTTCAGCAATCTTTTCGTGCAGACCGAGTACGTCGCCGCCCACTCGGCGCTCTTGTGCACGCGGCGCGCCAGTTCCGCCGCCGAGCCTTCGCCCTGGCTGCTGCACCTGCTCGTCGACCCGGGCGCGACCCCGGGCGAGGTTTCCTGCGAGACGGACCGCGCCCGGTTCGTCGGCCGCGGCCGCACCCCGGCCAGCCCGGCCGCACTGCAGGCCGGCGCCGTGCTTTCCAACACGACGGGCTCCGTGCTCGATCCCATCGTGGCGCTGCGGCGCACCGTCACCCTCGCCCCGCATTCCACCGCGCGGGTCGACCTCGTGCTGGGCATCGCGGAGACCCGGGCGGGCGCACTGGCGCTGGCGGAAAAATACCGCACGACCCGCATGGCCGACCGGGCCTTCGACCTCGCCTGGACGCACAGTCAGGTGTCACTGCGCCGTCTCAACGCGTCGGAGGCGCAGGCCCAGCTCTACGGCCGGCTGGCGAGCGCGCTGATCTATGCCGATCCGGCGCGGCGGGCCGCGGCCAGCTTGCTGCTCACCAACCGGCGCGGGCAAAGCGGCCTCTGGAGCCACGGCATTTCCGGCGACACCCCGATCGTCCTCTTGCGCATCAGCAACCCGAAACTCAGCGACATCGTGAAGGAACTTGTCCAAGCGCACGCCTACTGGCGCCTGAAGGGGCTCGCCGTCGACCTGGTCATCCTCAACGACGACACGGCAGGCTACCGGCAGGACCTGCAGGAGCAGGTCCTGAACCTGATCCCCTCGGGCCAGACGGCGCCGGGGCTCGACCAACCCGGCGGCATCTTCGTCCGGCGCGCCGAGCAGGTCACCACCGAGGACAGCATCCTCCTGCAGGCGGCGGCGCGCGTCGTCCTCTCCGACGAGAACGGCACGCTCGCCGAGCAGGTCGACCGGCCCGGCAATCCCGACCTGCCCATCCCGGCGCTGATCCCCGTCCGCCCGCCGGCCCGCTATCCACCGGCTGAGCTGCCGCCGCGCGAGCTGGTGTTCGCGAACGGGCTCGGTGGCTTCACCCCCGACGGCCGCGAATACGTGATCACGCTGCCGCCCGGGCAGATGACGCCCGCGCCCTGGGTGAACATCCTCGCCAACGCCGGCTTCGGCACCGTCGTGTCGGAGAGCGGCAGCGGCTACACGTGGGCGGAGAACTGCCATGAGTTCCGCCTGACGCCCTGGCACAACGACCCGATCGGGGATCCCGCCGGCGAGGCATTCTACATCCGCGACGAGCAGACCGGCCAGTTCTGGTCGCCGACACCGCATCCGGCCCGCGGCACCGGCCCGTATGTGGTCCGCCACGGCTTCGGCTATTCCGTGTTCGAGCACACCGAGCACGGCATCGCCTCCGAGCTCTGGGTCTACGTGGCCGTGGACGCGCCGGTGAAACTCGTCGCGTTGAAACTGCGCAACCTCTCCGGCCGGCCCCGCCGCCTGTCCGCCACCGGTTACTGGGAATGGGTCCTCGGCGACCTGCGCCCGAAATCCCTGCTGCACGTGCACACCGAGGTGGACCCCCGGAGCGGCGCCTTGCTGGCGCGCAATCCCTACAACACGGAGTTCGCCGAATGCATCGTGTTCGTCGACGTCAACGACCCCGCGCGCACCGTCACCGGCGACCGCCGGGAATTTCTCGGCCGCAACGGTTGCCCCGTGCAGCCGGCCGCCCTCAAGCGCGTGCGCCTGTCCGGCCGCGTCGGCGCCGGCATGGATCCCTGCGGCGCCGTGCAGGTGCCTTTCGAGCTGGCCGACGGCGCGGAGCGTGAGGTGTTGTTCCGCCTCGGTGTCGGCCGCAGTGCCGCGGAGGTCTCGGCCCTGATCCAGCGCTTCCGCCGCGCCGAGGCGGGGCGCATCGCCCTCGACGGCGTCTGGGACTATTGGCAGCGCACGCTCGGCGCCGTGCAGGTCGCGACGCCCGATCCGGCCTTCAACATCATGGCCAACGGCTGGCTGCTTTACCAGACGCTGGCCTGCCGGCTTTGGGCGCGCACCGGCTTCTACCAGTCGGGCGGCGCCTTCGGGTTCCGCGACCAGCTGCAGGACACGATGGCGCTCGTCCACGCCGAGCCGGCGCTGGCCCGCGCGCACCTGCTGCGCGCCGCCGCCCGGCAGTTCCGCGAAGGCGACGTGCAGCACTGGTGGCACCCACCGTCGGGCCGTGGCGTGCGCACGCATTTCTCGGACGACTACCTCTGGCTGCCTTACGCGCTGTGCCGCTACATCACGAGCCTGGCCGACACCGGCGTGCTCGATGAGAACATTCCCTTCCTCGAGGGCCGGCCGGTCCGGGCCGACGAGGAGTCTTATTTCGACCTGCCGATCCGCTCCGCCGCGTCCGCCACGCTCTATGAACACGCGGTCCGCGCCATCGAGCACGGCCTGCGCTTCGGCGCGCACGGCCTGCCGCTGATCGGTTGCGGCGACTGGAACGACGGCATGAACCGCGTGGGCCGCGAGGGCAAAGGCGAGAGCGTGTGGCTGGCGTTCTTCCTCTGCGACGTGCTCCGGCAGTTCGCCCCTCTGGCCCGCGCCCGCCAGGATACCGCCTTCGCCGACCGCTGCGAGGCCGAGGCCGCCAAACTGCGGACGGCCATCGAGCGCGACGGCTGGGATGGGGCTTGGTATCGGCGCGCCTATTTCGACAACGGCGAGCCGCTCGGCTCCCAAACCAACCCCGAGTGCCAGATCGATTCCCTGCCGCAAAGCTGGGCGGTGCTCAGCGGCGCCGGCGACCCGGCGCGGGCCCGGCAGGGACTGACGTCCGCCCGCCAGCGTCTCGTGCACGCCGATAAGGGCCTGGTGCAGCTGTTTGATCCGCCGTTCGACCGGTCCGCCCTGGATCCGGGTTATATCAAGGACTATATCCCCGGGGTCCGCGAAAACGGCGGGCAATACACCCACGCCGCCCTCTGGCTGAGCATGGCCCTCGCCCTCTCCGGCGAAAACGAGCCGGCGTGGGAAATCGCCGCGATGCTCAACCCCATCGGACACGGCAACACTCCCGACCAGGTCGCCCGCTACAAGGTCGAGCCCTACGTCGTCGCCGCGGATGTCTATGCCGTGGCGCCGCACACCGGCCGCGGCGGCTGGACCTGGTATACCGGCTCGGCGGGCTGGATGTATCGGCTCTACGTCGAGACCCTGCTCGGCCTGAACCTCGAAGGGACGCATTTGCGCCTGACGCCCCGCTGGCCGAAAGCGTGGACGACGTGCAAAATCAGCTACCGGCATCGCCAGACGCTATATCAACTCACCCTCACCCAACTCGCCGCCGACTCCATCGAATCCGCGACCTTGACCCTCGATGGCGCCCCGCTCACCGGCAACCTGGTCCCCTTGGTGCCCGGCGGCGGCGAACACACCGTCGAGATGAAGTTTCGGCCGGCCCCCGGCCACGAAGTGATTGCTTCGTTCACCCAGCCGGCTTCCTGAAGAAAGTCAGGGCGCTATCCCGGTCGCGCGCAATCTGCAGCCGCAACTCCTCCATGCTGCCGAACTTGCTCTCGGGCCGCAGGAAATGAAGCCATTTGACCGTCAGTTTGTCACCATAAGTGAGGGACGAAGTCTCCAGCAAATGCACTTCCAAGAGCGGTCGTGACGTCTGCTCTACCGTCGGCCTCAGCCCGTAGTTGGCCACGCCTTTCAGAGGGTGTTGCTGTGCCGCCAGAACCTCCACGACATAGACGCCATAGGCCGGCCTGAGTTCGGGCGCCCAAGCCAAGTTTAGAGTCGGAAAATCGATGGTGCGGCCGAGCTGACGACCCCGCTCCACCATCCCCTCGGCAAAATACGAATAACCGAGCAGCGCGTTCGCCTCAGCCACAGACCCGGTGGCCAGGAGTTCCCGGATGCGCGAGCTGCTGATGGGGGCGCCGTTGTGGTTGAGCCGCGGCGCGCTGAAGACCGCCAGGCCGACCTTGCGTCCTTCCTCAACCAGCAGGGCGATATCCCCCGCCCGGTCGCGGCCAAAACGCCAGTTCTCCCCCACATACACCGCCGCCAGCTGCGGCAGGTGACGGCGGAGAAACGCCACGAATTCGCGCGCATCGATCCCGGCAAACTCGCGGGAGAAATTCTGCTCCACCAGAAAATCGATACCCAAGCCGCCCAGGACCCGGCGCTTCATGGCTGGCGACTGCATGAGCCGCGTGGGCTGGTCCGGCCGGAAAAGGGCGCTCGGGTGCGGCCAGAACGTCAGCACACCGGCCTGGCCGCCGCTGCGGCGGGCCGAGTGGATGGCCGACTCGATCACCGACTGGTGCCCGAGGTGGACGCCGTCGAACATCCCGATCGCCAGGTGCACGGGCTTCGCCGGCAGCGTCGTGCGCTCGAGGCCGTCGAACTGGAGCAACGCGCTCACTGGGCCACGCGGGGCGCCGCCTCGTAAATGGGGATCAGGCGCTTCTCGATTTCCGGGAGGGAAAGTTTCTCGATCTCGTCCAGCGGGAGGCACTGGGCGATCTTGAACTGACCGCTGCCCGTGCGGCGCAGCGCCGACAGGTGGGCGCCGCAACCGAGCTTCTGCCCGAGGTCGTGCGCGACGGTGCGCACGTAGGTGCCCTTTGTGCAGTGCAGGTCAAAGGAGATCTTCGGCAGGGCGAACGACAGGAGGTCGAACGCGGTCACGCGGATGAAGCGCGGCTCGCGCTCCACCACCTCGCCTTTGCGGGCCAGGTGGTAGAGTTTCACGCCGTCGATCTTGATGGCGGAATGCATCGGGGGCAGCTGGTATTGGTCCCCCATGAAGGTCTTCATGACCTCCCGCACCTGCGCTTCGGTCAATTCCGGCACCGGACGCGTCTCCATGATCTCGCCCTCGGCGTCCTGCGAGTCGGTGATGACGCCGAGCGTGGCCTCACCCTCGTAGCTTTTGTCCACGCTCATCAGGTATTGGGAGATGCGGGTGGCCTTGCCGATGAGCATCACCAGCACGCCGGTCGCCATCGGGTCAAGCGTGCCGGCGTGGCCGATCTTCTTCATCTGCAGCTTGCGGCGCAGGCGGTAGACCACGTCGTGCGACGTGAAGCCCTTGGGCTTGTCCACGAGCAGCACGCCCACCATTTCCTTGGCCTGCTGGAGACTCATTGCGGCTTGGCGTCCGCCTCGGCGAGGCGCTGGTTGAGCGCCGCGAGCAGCTTCGGGTAGAACTCGCCCAGGGTGAACTGGCAGTTCAGCCCGGCCGCGCTGGCGTGTCCGCCGCCGTGAAACTGGGCCGCGAGCGTGTCCATGCGCAGACCGCCGTGCTTGGCGCGCAGGCTGGCCTTGATGACGCCGGGACGCTCCTCGATGAGCACGCCGATTTCCACGCCCTCGATGGAGCGGGCGTAGTCGACCAAGCCCTCGGTGTCCTCCACCGAGGCGCCGATCTCCTCAAAGATGCCATGGCGCAGCACGCCGATGCAGGCGCGGCCGCCGCACTCGAGTTTCAGGGAGTTGATGTAATATTGCAGCAGCTTCAGCTTGCCGAAGGACTCGCGCTCGTAGAGCTCATGCCCGGCGAGCGCCGGCTCGGCGCCGCGGGCGACCAGTTCCGCCGTCAGGCTGAAGACCCGCACGGAGGTGGAGGCGAACCGGAACTGCCCGGTGTCCGTCATGATGCCGGTGTAAAGCGCCTGGGCCGTCGTCTGGTCGATCGGCAGCCCGGCATCCAGGAAGAGGCCCGTCAACACCTCGGCCGTGGCCGCCGAGGCGGTGTCCACAAAGTTGTGCTGGCCGAAGCCGTGGTTGGACAGGTGGTGGTCGAAGCAACCGAACGCCTCCGGATAGAGCTCGAGAATCTTGTCCCCCGCCCGGCCATGGTCGGCGCAATCGGTAAAAAGTGACAGCCGGCCGTCATGCTGGACCTCATCGCGTTGGAAGAAAGGAGTGTCGCCGATGAGGAACCGGATACGCCGTGGGACCTTGTCCGGATTGACGCCAATCGCGTCGATCCCCTGCGAGCGCAGGACGCGGCACAGCGCCACCTGCGAGCCGATGCAGTCGCCGTCGGGACGCTGGTGGCCGATGACGACGACCCGCTTGCCCTTGAGCGCCTTGAGCAGGGCGGCGAACGGGGCGGCAAACTGCGGGTAATGGGGCCTCACGTCGACTTGGTCTCGCGGTCGATCTCCCCCAGCAGGGTCTCCACGCGCAGGGTGCGCGGGGCGTGGTTGTCATGCACGAAGGCCAGCAGCGGCACGTGGCGGATGATGACGTTCTTCGCCAGCACCTCGCGGATCTCGTCGCGGTGCTGGACCAGCCATTTGCCGGCCTTGGCCGCGTCGTCCTCCTGGCCCAGCACGGAATAAAACACCTTGGCCTCGCGCAAGTCGCCCGTGATCTCGACGCCCGTGATGGTGATGGCCACCGCCTCGCTGCCGTGCTTCCGGCGGAGATGCGCGCTGATCTCCCGCTGCAGGAGCTCGTTGACGCGGAGAAGGCGGTTGCTGCTCATGGCGTGGGCGGAACGGGATAGAACCGTGGCCGGGTCATGCTGCCAAGCTTAGAGCGAGGCCCGGACCTTCTGGATTTCGAAGCACTCGATCTTGTCGCCCGGCTGGTAGCCGTCGTAGCCGTCGAGGCGGATGCCGCACTCAAGGCCGGCGCGCACCTCGTTGGCGTCGTCCTTGAAGCGGCGCAGCGTGCCGATCTTCCCCTCGTGGACGGAATCCTTGCCGCGGCGGACGCGCGCGGTGATGCCGCGGTTGATCTTGCCCTCGGTGACGAGACAGCCGGCGACGAAGCCCTTGGCAACCGGGAAGACCTGGCGCACCTCGGCGCCGCCGAGCTTGTTTTCCTTGAGGTCGGGGTCGAGCAGGTCGGCCATCAGCTCCTTCACGCGGTCGCCGAGCTCGTAGATGATCTCGAAGCTCTCGATCGTGACGCCGTGGTGCTTGGCCAGGGCCGTGACCCCGTTCTCCTGCTTGGTATTGAAACCGATGATGACGGCCTTGCCCGTGCTGGCCATGAGGACGTCGTTCTTGCTGATGACACCCACGTCCGCCGCGACGATGTCGAGCGAGACCTTGGCGCTCTTGATGCCCTCGAGCACGTTCTTGACGGCCTCGAGCGAGCCGAACACGTCGGACTTGAGGACGACGCGCAGGACCTTGGCGGTGGTGGCGGCAATGTTGGCGAAGAGGGCGTCGATCGAGATGTCCTTCGGGACCGCATCCTCGGTGACGGTGGATTTCTTGAGCAGGTCCTCCGCCTCCTCGGCGAGGCGCTCGGCCTCGCGGGCGTTCTTGACGGTGATGAACTTGGCGCCGGAGTCCGGCGAACCCGACCAGCCGATGACGCGCACCGGCATGGCCGGCGGGGCCTCCTTGATGGTGTTGCCCTGATCGTCGAACATGGCGCGGACCTTGGCGTAGTGCGGGCCGCACACGAGGGCGTCGCCCACGCGGAGGGTGCCGCGCTGGACAATAATGGTGGCGAGCGGGCCGCGGCCCACGTCAACCTGGGACTCGATGACCACGCCACTGGCCTCGGCCTTCGGGTTGGCCTTCAGTTCCAGCACGTCGGCCTGGAGCAGGATCATGTCGAGCAGCTCGGGGATGCCCTGGCTCTTAATGGCGGCCACCGGCACGGTAACGGTCTCCCCGCCCCAATCCTCAGGCGCGATCTGGCGCTCCTGCATCTGCTGCTTCACCCGGTCGAGATTAGCGCCCTTCACGTCCATCTTGTTGACGGCAACCATCAGGGAGACCTTGGCATCCTTGGCGTGCTGCAGGGCCTCGTCGGTCTGCGGCATGAAGCCGTCGTCCGCCGCGACCACGAGGACCGCGATGTCAGTGACGGAAGCGCCGCGGGCGCGCATCTTGGTGAAGGCGGCGTGGCCCGGGGTGTCGAGGAAGGTGATCTTGCGGCTGTTGTGCTCGACCTGGTAGGCGCCGATGTGCTGCGTGATGCCGCCCGCCTCGCCGGCGGCGACGTTGGCCTTGCGGATGGCGTCGAGGAGCGAGGTCTTGCCGTGATCGACGTGACCGAGGATGACGACGACCGGGGGACGCGGGGCGAGGTTCTTGATGTCCTCCTCGCGTGCCTTCTCCTCCTTGTTGATCTTGGCCTTCTCCGGCGTGACCACCGGGACTGCGGCCTCGCCGCGGTGCTTGATGTCGAGCAGGAAGCCGTGCTTCTCGGCGACCTTCGTCGCGACGGTCTCGTCGATCGACTGGTTCATCGACGCGAAGATGCTCATCTCCATGAGCTCGGAGATCAGCTTGAACGGCTTGAGGCCGAGCGCCACGGCGAACTCGCGGACGATGATCGGCGGCTTGAGATGGATGATTTTGACGCCGCCCTCCTCGGTGACGGTGATGTTGCTCGCCGACGGGGCGGGCACGGCGGAGGCCAGCGGCGGGGCCTTGGAAATCTGGGGCGACAGCGCGGCCGGGCGGGTGGCCAGCGGGACCGGCGGCGGGGCGACGGGGGCCTTGTTCATCGGCGG
>Ga0163153_10000879_pt1 | contig 49572 bp, 55 predicted proteins | sample OliLakLV19MP6IB1_FD_148629 | JGI IMG/M metagenome (GOLD analysis project Ga0163153, IMG submission 148629) | Freshwater microbial mat bacterial communities from Lake Vanda, McMurdo Dry Valleys, Antarctica - Oligotrophic Lake LV.19.MP6.IB-1 | ecosystem: Environmental > Aquatic > Freshwater >... | reverse complement strand
CCACATTATGGGGTCACTTATCGCGTCCCCCAAGCGTGGGGTGTTGAAATTCGTAAATGGAACGACTCTCAGCTCGATAAACAGTATTTGCGCGATGGATTGATCCATTTGAGTTATGAGGACGCAGAAGCCCGCCGTAAGGCATGGCTCTTGTTGGATGAAGTATAATGGCCATTGAATACAGACATTTAAAGCAGCGTAATCTTTTTTATTCCAATCCTACTGCCATGCGATGGCGGGTTGGGCATGATTTAATTACGGGGTGGTCCGAGTGGTTTTCCGGCGTAGACCACGAACCGGATTGGTATCCTTTAAATCGGTACGAAGTCGAATTGGCACACACACTCGTGTGCTATCAGTCGCGCATTCGAGTACCCACACCGGAGATGGTAGCTCCCTCTGCAGGAACCAAATATTACAGCTATTCGGTTGGTGTGAGGCGATATGTTTGGTCTGATTGTAGATATGACAGGAGGCTTTTGCATGAGGGATTGGTCTACCTGACAGAAGTAAAAGCAGCAGAACGCTATCAGGCATGGCTTAAGTTGGAGGAGGAATGATGGGTATTGAATATACGCACCTAAAAGAAAGGCTAATGTTTTACTCCGACCCAACGGGCATGAGATGGCGAGTTATGTATGACAAGGATACGGGGTGGTCGAAGTGGCTCTCTGGCGCAGACTACGAACCAGATTGGTACCCGTTAAGTAGATATGAAGTTGAGCCTATCCCCACACTCGTGTACTACCAGCGACGTATGAAAGTACCGACCCCGGAGAGGGTAGCACCGTCGTGGGGGGCCGAGTATTACGTCCCCCAAGAATGGGGTGCTGAATCTAGAAAATGGAACGACTCTCGTTCTGATAATCGGCTTTTGGCTGATGGGATGGTATATATCAGTTATGAGGACGCAGAAGCCCGCCATCAGGCGTGGCTTAAGTTGGAGAAGGAATGATGATTAACCCTCGATATTTGGGAGACGGCGCATACGTCCACCTTTCACAAGATGGGATGGTGGTACTCACTGCCAACTCCCACGAAGTTTCTGAAGCATCTGATGTGGTCTACTTAGACGATAGAGCAGTAGTTGATCTGGTCCAGTGGATTAAAGCGCTCTGGCTGGACCTAGGAAAGGAATACAAATTATGACCGTTGAATACTCGAACATAAAATCACAGCGACTTTTTTACTCAAATCCCTCCGCCATGCGATGGAGGAAGATGTCGTATCAAGGAGTAGTAAGTGCGTGGGTTCTTGGTGCAAATCAAGAGCCAGATTGGGTTTCGGAAGCTACATACCAGGTTGAGCCTATCCCCACACCAGTGTGCTATCAGGCGCACATTCTAGTGCCGGCCCCGGAGCGCGTAGCGCCAATGAAAGGTACCGATTATTACGTCCCGTCTAACACCTGTGTCGAACGCTGGAAGTGGTGTGACATTGAGTGTGACGAACAGTTTTTGAGTGCTGGATTGGTTTATTTGACAGAAATAAATGCAAGGGCCCGTCGTCAGGCATGGCTTAAGTTGGAAGAGGGATTATGAAAGAGGATTGGGACGGCTACCCTGCCGGTGCCATAGTACTGGCACCTGGCTCGGGAATCATACTAGAAATACAGGGGCCAGCTAGAAGGTGGACGGTGAAGGGGTTAGTGAGTCAGCGTACTTATTCTTCATACGCGCAACAAGGTCGTGTGATAGGGGCCATACACGAAAAAGGCTGGCAGCTAGTAAAATCCATAGCTGAACATAACATCGTCAACGGTCGTGAAGCTGACGATGCTGTGGCCCCGTTGGGACAATTCGTATTCTACACAGGAGAAACGGAATGAATATTAAGTGGACGTTATCTAATCTTGAGAAAGTGAGAATCGCGTTGTACCGGGAATTGAGGATTGATCCGTCTTTTAGGTACGCTGATGATTCTCACCTGTCTGCCTTGGTTTCTGCGATTGAGGTTTTCCAAGATCTTGCGGATGAGAACGCAGCGTGCGCGGGCGTGTGGGTAGACGCAAAGGAGCGAATGCCGCCGGAGGACATGAGCATGGTATTTTGCTATGTGGCTGATGGCTGGTCTCTTGCCAGAGAGCTGCATTTGTACAATGGGAAATTCTCTTTTTGGGAGGACGGCACCGAGGCTTTCCCAACTCACTGGCTTGACGTGCGTCCACCACCGGGAGCAACGAAGTGAAAATCTTTGAAGCTGCGCAGGTGATGTGGACAGGTGGGTTTGTCAAGCGCGGCGACCGTAGCGAGAAGTACTTTTCAGATGGTTATGGGGTCATCCACGCAATGACGCTTAATGATAAACTGGTTCGTGCCTCCGTAAACTTAGATGACCTTCTTGCCGATGACTGGGAGATTGTGGAGTGACAACAATAAAAACTACAAGACCAATTGACTATAGATTTTGGTCCTTAATATATTATATAATATCTTATAATTGATGAAGACACATTTAATACGTTTAGACTTTTGGGCAAATAACAAGGAGATTGTGGAGTGACTGACAAGATCGACACACCGGAAACAATGAAAGAGCTGATGACGGCGCTAGACAAACAGTGGCCAGATGAAGAGTTGATCACTGAGACGATTGTCGTCCTTTCCAGATACGGGCGATTGTTGGCTGTGGTGGCCGCGATGGAGGTGATCCAAGACCTTGTGGACAATATATGAGTAAGCAACTTCAGGACGCTATCGACTTGATTGAAGATCCGAATAGGTGGACTACGGGTGCGGAGGCACGTGACACTGATGGGGAGCGTGTAGATGCGAACAACATCCGGGCGGTGCGCTGGTCAGCTTTTGGAGCGATGGTTAAAAAGCACGTTAGCATTACACTACGATTGCGGGTTGTCGCCTATTGCCGGTTCGTTCTTTTGTCCCCCAACGGGGTCGATTACATCAACGACGGTGATGACGGGCATACTCGGGTGCTCGAGGTGATGCGTTCAGTAAATCGCGGGTGGAAAATTCGGAGAGTAACGACATGACCGACACACCGGAATCCTTGCGTGCGATGGTGCGGCTACTTCATGGGTACACCGGTCACTGGGATTTGAATCCGGCAATCTCCGCCCTCACCCGATACGCCGAGCACCTTGAGAAGTGCGCAGGCGTTTGGGTAGACGTTAGAAAGCAAATGCCGAGTGATTACAGAGGCATGGTTATTGGCTTGGAATCTGCCGGTTTTGCTAGAGATATGGAGTGGTGCGACGGAAGGTTCAAGTATTGGGATGACGGTACTGAGGCTTACCCGACACATTGGCTTGCTATGAGAACACCGGGAGAGGGCAAATGAACAACATTATTGAAGCTGCGAAGGCGTTTGGAAGGGTTGAGGTTAATGCATTTGGGGTACATTACATACAGTTGTATAGTGCACAAGAGGTTGACTTTGCAATAACAGCATGTGCACAACAAACAGCAGCAAGGATAAACAAAGCATTAGATACAAGAGTCATGGTAGTAGCTGTACTACAAGGCGCATTAGTTACAGTAGAAGCCTTTACAGAGGCACTTAAGAAAGCCTTAGATCTATCAGAAATACAAATTGGGTTTATAATAGCGAAGTCCTATGGTGACAGTGTTGAATCTGGGCAGCCCCAGAAGCCTGTTCAAATACAAGGCATTGAAACTCTTACATATACACATACACATGTAGTAATATATGATGACGTGTTTGACACTGGGAACACACTTATGTCTGTGGCTTCAAACAAGTATATTGTTAATAATGCATCTTCAGTTACGACTTGTGCCTTAGTTTATAAACCACGAGGAATACAACGCCCTCATGTATATGGGTTAACAGCACCATGCAATGCTTGGTTATATGGGTCTGGGATGGATCACCAAGGGAGAGGTCGTACTCAGTCAGGAATCTTTGCTGTGGTAAACAATGCATTTTCTTAAATATTAGACTAATTGACTATAGATTTTAGTCCTTAGTATATTATATAATATCTTATAATTGAAGAGGAACATTATCGTGGCAACAAAGATAAAATTGAACAGAATTGCATCACCTAAAGGTTCGATCTTTGAAGATCGGGGTAATAATGTTAAATGGCCGACATTACGAAAGGGTTATCTTGTACCTGAAGCGATAGAGCGTATTAAAGCTAGAGCACAAGGTCCGGGGAAATCAATTGTCTTTCTGGTAGGGGAATATAAGACTAACTTCAATAAGTTCGTAAATTTGCCTCCAGAGGAACCTGCTGTATTTTTTGAATGGCTTATCAGGAGTCCGAAGAACATTGGTGGTATCTATCTTTTGTGTTGGGTAGGGCAATTTCATAATGGTTCTATCTTTCACTGTTCATATCAATATCCACAAGTGCTTAACTGGACAGAAGAAAATGGTGTTGATTATTCGGTAAATTATTTGGAGTATTGTGCGTCAAAGGTTTATCTTACAGTGGCTGATGCTATTTACAATACAGGTGAAATGGATTCAGAGGTACAAGCGTTCAAGGATGAATTTCTTAAGAGACGTATGACTGATAGAGACACATTTAATACGTTTAGGCTTTTAGGCAAATAACAAGGAGACTTTAAATGTTTAGATGTCCGGACTGTAAGAAATGGTTTGATGAATTTAAAACCATACTGCATTCTAAGGCAAGAGGTGAAGATAGGTTGTTTGCTAGTGAATGGGGATGCTTTTGTCCAAAATGCGACTTATTTGCAGGTACACTTGAAGATACGTCTAGTGACTTTGTGGGGGGACAGCCCTGTGAGGAATGTGATGAACCAGCTGTTTTAAATTCGCACTTATGTGCATCTTTAGATTGTCTTGCAAAACAGGAAGGGGGTGCGTAAATGTAATATTATTAAATTGCCAATTGATTTATTATTAATGTACTATTATAATAGTGATACATTCACAATAACTGAGGACTGACATTATGGCTTCACAAGCAGTATCAAGTCATACTGAAAGTGGGTTGACGCAAAATGAAATTAGATTGAGGATCTTGCATATCTTAGGGATTTATCCAATTATTTCCCCAACGATGTTACAAGGTGGCTTAGGACCCTTTTGTCGTCCAGCAGATTGGAGACCCATACTTTCGGAATTACTTGAAGAGGGTGTAGTCATCCGAGAGGAGGAACAACTTCCTACTACTCAGGGACGATCCAATTCATATTCGAAATTGCGTCTTACAACCACGGATTCGAACATTCGAAAGGATTAATAGGTGTCTAACGTTGAGTACTTATATAAGTTTGAGCAGAGAGTAATCCAGGACTTAAATAAGTCGGACTTAACACCTAATGATTTGTCATTGAGACCCATCTCAGGTTCGGAGGTATCTGCATGCAATATAAGCAGCGGATTGGGGGGCCTGACACCATCTGGGTATGTTATACCATACTTCAATTTGGAAGGGGATCCATTAGCATATTATAGGGTTAAGTTACTTGATGGAAATGTAAAATATAAGTCACAGAAAGGTGTTGAAAACCATATCTATTTTCCGATAGGTTTTAGGATATTACTAGATTCCATGGCAAAACTACCTGAAAGTCAACGATATATTATCGTGACAGAGGGTGAAAAGAAAGCTGCTTGTGCAGTTAAGAAAGGGATTCCATGTGCTGCATTACCTGGTGTAAACAGTTGGAAGTCTCGGTATATAACTCTGCCTGGCGATACGACTTTTGATAAAGTAATTCGTGGTAAAACTGAAGTTATCAAAGCTCATATTCCCAGAGGCGATAGTAACATTTCAGTGGTTGAAGGTTCAGGAGTAGTAGCTACAGGATTATTACAACTAATTGACTATGTCGTAAAGTATAAGTTCAATGTCATTATTATCTTTGATACAGACAAAGGAGGAGTAAAACCTGAAGTACAAAAGGCTGCTGCAGCGTTTGGATATGAACTTAAGTATAAGGGAGTCACAACATACAAGATCCGTAATCTTATTCTGCCTTGGACATCATCAGGAATAAAGGTAGGATTAGATGACTTTCTTGTAGGAGCGTTTGGACCATCATCTGGTGTGGAATCATTTAGGCGATTGATATCAACTAATTTGGCTAAGCCAAATGCATTTCCAAAACATCCTAATCCAAAGGCATTTATTAGTGGAAAGTTAGCAGGACAGAATACTAGGAAGGAAAATCAAGAGATTGCACTTACTGTTCTAATGGAACTAGAGGCTAGAGGTAAACGGTTAATTGATGAAGGGATCAACCAAGTCTATTACTTTGATGAAGAATCCTATACATTAATGCCTGTGCATTTACAGAACCAACGGATAGGCTTACATGAGACCTATTTCGGTGGGCATCTATACAAGAACTTTGATATTTCCGCTGCGGATTCAAAGGTTATCCAATGGTTGGCTACACAGTATTTTGGTGAGGCTGGTATTACACCTGTTAAGACAGCTAAGCTCTTTGCCTTCCCTCAAGGTAAGGAATTTGCGAACTGCATTGCATATCAGTTGACAAGCTCTAAATTTGTAATCATTACACCTTGGCATGATAAACCTTTCGTCATATGTAATAATGGCGATCATGGTGTACTCTTTACCCAGGGCACAGTAGATGATGATTTGGATGTTAACTTGCTGGAACAACGTTTGAATAACGATATGGCATTGCCATTAGTTGAAACACCGTTATGGTTTAACGTGCTCTCAAAGTTCAACATTGACATGGATACACCTGTTGTCGATGTTGATGGCAACATAAAGACAATGCCAATTAATAAGGTACAAGCTTATTGGACTATCACACTCTTGTACTATCTAAGTCCCTGGTTATTAAGGTGGCGTGGAACACAATTACCAATCGAAATGATTATTGGAGAAGCTGGGAGTGGTAAAAGTTCCTTATATGAACTGAGACAAATGATTCTTTCAGGTAAGACACGTTTATCTAACATGACCAATGACATTAAGGATTGGTATGCTGGTATAACATCAGCACCAGGTTTGCATGTGTTGGATAACGTTCATTTCACTGCTGGTGCTAAAGACTATAAGCAACGTTTGTCGGATGAATACTGTCGTTTAACTACGGAATTATCACCACATATCGAGATGCGGAAGTTGTATACAACTAATGATATGCAATATGTTCCAGTACATGCAGTCTTCGGTGTAACAGCTCTTGAACAGCCTTTTTACAATACAGACTTCTTACAGAGGAGTTCTATTTTTCAGGTTAAGTCTTTATCGAAGGATCATGATGCAAAATGGCTACAACGTCAAATTGAAAACGGGGGTGGAAGAGTTGGGTGGCTAGCCCATCACCTTGTAGTAATCCACAAGTTTCTTAACCTAGCCATAGAACAGGGCCAATGGAATAACGAATACAAAGCAAAACATAGGTTAGCGAATTTCGAACAGTGCTTGTTGTTAATGGCACAAGTGTTTGGTATTGATAGTAGCTTCATTATAAGCACAGTAAACACACAGATCGAAAAGGCTATAACAGAATCAGATTGGGTATTACAAGGATTAAAAGACTTTTGTCAGGAGCTTAAGGAAAAATATCCTAAAGACTATATGATGAAAACGTTCGGAGTTAAGGAGTTATCTCTTTGGGCTCAAGCGTCAGATCAGCATAGCAGGAATATAACTTTGATCAACCCATGGAAGCTCGGAAAGTATATTAAGACACATACTTTCTCGTTGGAGAAGTCTTTACATCTGAAGTTATACCAACACGTCAATAATAAGGCGATGTACCAAGTTGCTAATTAAGCAAATAATATAAAATTCTTATTTTGACCATTGATTTTATTATAGAAGCATGTATAATAATCTATAATCGCTGCAGAAGAATGAAAATGCGCGATTGGAACAAACCAACTTAAGGAACAAAAGAAAATGGCTAAGAAGAATGCACCAGCACCAGCACCCGTAGATGGGGAGATTACAGCAGAAGTAGCACCTACGAAACCGAAGGGTCAACCAGGTATTCTGTTGCCGAACGGCGTACGTCGTGTAGACTTCATTCGTAATGCATATTACAATGATCCAAAGTCAACGCGCTCGGAAATCGTAAAAACAGTTAACGCAATGCTGGTTGAAGCTGGTCGTGAAGCTGAGAAGATCCCATTCCAAATCGTATTCGCAGCAACCAAGACGAAAGAAGATCCTCGTATTAAGGCTCCTGCCGTGGTAGTTGAGGAAGCTGTTGGTGAAGGTGAAGGTGAAACTGCTCCTGCTCCTGAATAAGTTTGTTGGGGGTAGTATAGTACGGATATGGATGCTTATCACGATGATATCAAAAACTTCCCTACAATGGTAGAGAAGCTAAGGGTTGTAAAGCAGTTAAACCCGGTTGATATTTCTGAAATGAGCATCCTATCTTTTGATCCTGGCCACACTACAGGATGGGCGTATTTCCAAGGCACGTCACTAATGGAATGTGGTCAGATTGAAACTAAAGCAATTGAAAGTGCAGTACCTCAGATAGGTAAGCTTTTTTTAAAAACTAATCCTGGCATCGTCATAGCGGAAGATTATCGTGTGTACAAATGGAAACGTGATGAACACATTGGGTCGGATCTCTTGACATCTAGGATTATTGGTTGTATTGAGACTATTATCGCCTTACAATTAAATCCACCATTCCTTGTGAAACAGGGTGCTAATGTGGGAAAGTCGTTTTGTTCGGATGATAAGTTGAAAGCATGGGGGTTTTTCCGCCCAACACAAAGACACGCAATGGATGCTGTAAGGCACGGAGCACATTTTATACTCTTTGGTACAACAGCTCCATCAGGTATGAAATACACTAAATCAGGCAAAACAGTGGGATAACATCATGGCACGTTCGAAAAAAATAAGGCTTAAAGATTTTGATATCTTTGAGGATGCTGTACAACATGTAGAGACAATTAACCCAGCCCATTATAAGGGTGTGTATATTGAAAATATGGAAACAGGTAAAAATGGTACATTTGAAGTAGCTGATATCGTTTACGCATTTGCAAGTGAGAACCTGTGTCGAGGGACAGCCCTAATATACTTGTTACGTGCAGGAAAGAAAGAAGGATCAAGTGTTGACGAAGATATCCAGAAGGCAATCTGGTGGTTACGCCGAGAAATAGGTTTGACGTACGATCCATCAAAGTAATGTATGAAAACCTGTGTTGGGTGCAATATTTCAAAGCCGTATACTGAATACTATAAAAGTACGACAAGTAAGAAGGACGGATATAACAGATATTGTATCCAATGCTGTAAGGTTAATAGATCACTAGAAGCAGTCCGTAAACGTGATCGTACTAGCAGAATCTCTTATCGTCAGGAATATCGTGCTAAAGAGTTAGGTATTCATTACGAGGAAGGGATTCTCCTAGTAGAAGTCTTTAGAACACATCGGGGGATATGTTATATATGTGAAAGTTGGGTTGCAGCAGGCCATGCCAGCTTAGATCATATAAGGCCCTTATCTAAAGGTGGGACACATACTCACGACAATATTGGACTTACACATATAAAATGCAACTTACGGAAAAGTGATAAATACAATGGATGAGCTACCACTATTTCCATATCAGGAAACTAGTGCTCAGAAGATAGTTCCCAGAAAGAAGACAACATTAGTAGCACCTCCCGGAGCAGGTAAGTCTCGTACCATTATTGAAGGTATTAAACGTTCTTTTGAGGGCAATCCTCATTGCATACGTGTGCTTGTTGTTTGTACTGGACCTGCTTTAGCTACTTGGCTTAGAGAACCTGTTACTTGGGGCCTAGCAGAGCCTGAACGTATTATACATATTACAGGAGATGCATATACTAGAGGAACATTATGGAACCAAGCAAGGACAGAAAAGCGTCCCGGATTCCATGTCTACATATGTAATAATGCTGTCTTTGTACGAGACTATAATACCTATGTAATGGCTCCACATGAAAAGAGTTCTTGGGTTAAAGTACTTATATGTGATGAATACCATAAGTACATGACTAGGAGACAAAGTTCAACATATAAGTATATTGCACGCTTAAGTAGGTATATTGACCGTGCTATTTTATGCACAGGAACACCAATCTCTAAGGATGCATCATCCTTATGGAATATCTTCCACGTAGCAGCTCCAAAACTATTCGGTTCTTACCATAGGTTTGTGGCTACATATTGTATCACGGAAGAGAGCAGTTGGGGTGTTAATGTAATTGGGATCAAGAACATTAAAGCGCTTCGAGCTATCATTGAACAATACTTAATTGTTATACCTGAAAGTGTTGTAGCAGGACAATTACCGGAAGGTAAGAGAAATACAATACCTGTTTCAATGAATGAAGTACAACAAGAAGTATACGATAAGCTCTGCACAGACCTCATATATTTTGTACATAATTCCGAAGGTGATATAGCTAGTATAGTTACTTCACGTTATGGAGCAGAGCTGCTTATTAGGTTAAGGATGTTATTATGTTGTCCTAAACTTATTGACCCTTCTCTAGGTATGGGTGTTGGGTTTGAAGCTATTGTTGATATGCTTAGTTCTATGGACAACCCTACGGCAGCAATCTTTGTACCATTTCGTGACGCATGTACATATGTAGCAAATGCATTAAATGAACTGGAATATAAAGTATACGTACTTAAAGGTGGTATGACACCTCAAGATACCAAAACGGTAATTAACAACTTTGATGCTAGTTCCTTTATACAACCTACTGTGTTAATATGTACAATTGACTTTGCGGAATCGTTTGACCTTAATACTTGTAATACGTCATTCTTTTTAGGTTATGGCTTTAGAGTCAAGCAGAACAATCAGGCAGAAGGGAGGACAAGGAGAGCTTCTAGTTTGTCTAAGTTCGTAACGTGGAACTATGTCAAGTACATTAATACCATAGACGAGGAATATGCAGCTGGGATTAGTGCTGAACGTCAAATCATCCAACGTATACTTCAGCATGATAAGTCTACAAGGGGTTGAGTCGCTAGACCCCACGCCTGGTTTAAAAATTGGACCGTGGTTAATTGGTCAAATTTTAAATGACACTTGATTTTCAATTAGAGGTAATATATAATGATTAGATATTATATATTTAAGCTGATAATTAAAGATGATACCACCCAAACCACATTTTTATACTGTTGAGCTGGTAGAAGAGCCTTCCGAACTAATAGCTGGTGATCTACCAATAGCGTATATACGTACGTCAGATCGATCAGCATTTAAGCGGTGTAGACGTAAGTGGGGTTTCCAATCAGGGCTTAAACAAAACCTTGACCTTCGAGATAGACCCATATACTTCTGGATTGGGAGTGCTTGTCACTTCGCACTCGAAGATTACCACGGTTATAACTTTTATGGATCACCAATTGACGCATTGGGTGCATACGTAGAAGCACAGAAACAGTTTTCCCGAGCTAACAAACTTAAGATGCCTGATAGCTATGAAGAACAAGTAGCTATTGGTGAAGGTATCCTAACACATTATCTTCAGTGGGTTCAAAACCGTGGCTGTTATGATACGTTATGGATTGACGGAGAACCGCAGGTTGAAGTTCGTTGTACCGTCGAATTAAATATTCCTAAGGAATATCTGAACTATTGCGGCTATAGCAAAGCATTCTATCAAGGTACTTTGGATAGGGTAGCAGTAATTGATGGACAAATTTGGGTTCAGGATTGGAAGTTCTATAAGAGCATAAGCGATATGCCTCACTTAGACTTCGACCCACAGATGGGTGCTTACATTTGGTTAGGTAATGCTGTTTATCAGCAACCTATAGAGGGAGCGATCTTACAACAATTCCGTAAAGATCTTCCTAACCAACCACGCATCTTAAAGAATGGCACAATATCTGCAGCACAAAATCAAAAGACTACACACAGTCTATACCGTGATGCACTTATTAAAATGTATGGTAATGTAAACAAGGCACCACCAGCAAACATTACATTACTAGATGAAATGGCTGCACAAGAAGGCCATGATCGTGATGATTTTATCCGCCGTGATAGAACAAGGAGAACGCAAAATCAGCAGGAGTCTGAAGGTACGAAAATCCTGATGGAAGTCATGGATATGATTAACCCGGATATAGCAATGTATCCAAATCCAACTCGTGACTGCTCGTGGGATTGTCAATTACAAGACGTATGCTTGATGATGGATCGTGATGATTATTGGCAAGATGTACTTGAAGAATTGACAGCACAACGTACAGCAGATTCCGATGATTGGCGAGACTATTTACCTACATAGAGATATAAAATGGCAGAAGTACCAAAAAAAGCACCAGCACCAGCACCAGCACCAATGCCTGTTGTTCCCAGACAAACAGCACCGACTGTAACGACTTCTGGAGTTAGACCAGGACAAGTAGTTGGCTCAAAACCAGCTGTTCGTGCTGCAGCATTTAAAATTGAACCTGTATCACGTAAAACCAGGTATCTTAAATTGTTGGTCTACGGGCCCTATGGTGTAGGTAAGACACTATTAAGTGCTACATCTGCACTTGTACCTATAATGCGTGATGTTCTGATTATGAACGCAGAAGCGGGTGATCTTACGTTAAGTGACTTCCAGGATGATTACAATGTATCCCTTGATAATATCGAAGTGCAGGACTTTCATGCTCTAGGTCGAGCAAATGAATACCTTAAGAGACACTGTCAATTTAGGGATGCTAATGATATAGAGGGACTGCGTAATCTACAGGCGCAAGTCAGTGGCGTACCCGCAGAAGAAATTGCTGATGAGGATATCAAACAATATCGGACAGTAATTATTGATTCCATTACGGAAGTAGAACAATATTGTTTTAACCAGCTGCTTGGAATTACTTCGTCAATGCGATTAGACGAAGAGGGACAATCAGCAGAATGGACTGAATATAAAAAGAACCATAACATGATGTTGCGTTTGGTACGAGCATTTCGTGACCTTCCAATGCATGTTGTCTTTATCTGTGCTGCTTCCTACGTTCAGGATGAACTGAAACGTATGAAATATTCTCCAGACTTAACTGGTAAACTATCCAATAAAATCCAGGGCTTTATGGATATGGTGGGTTATTATGTTAAGATCAAGGATGATGCTGGAAAGGAAGAGCGTAGATTGTATGTCACCAGTACACCTCGTTTCGATGCAAAACATCGTTATACGGCGTTTAAAGGTGACTATTTTGCGAATCCTACCATTGGGTCGATTCTTAAAGAAGTGAATCTTCTCAGTGCGGATGGTGCTACACTAAAATAGTGATAGCTCCCAATTAAACCAACGAGGAATAGAGAAATGGCTAAGAAAGGCAGTACTGTAGCATTGGATGCTGATGAGACTGGTGTGGACTTTTCGACGGGCGAGTCGTTTGTAGTTGACCTTAACGGTGTTGAGGATTCTACATTTGAAGCGATCCCGAAAGGATACTACAATGCTAACATCAACGAAGTCGAATTTACCTACAGTCAAGCTAGCGGTAATCCAATGTGGTCTCTGAAGTATGAGATCGATAGTGGTGAGTATGAGGGACGGACGTTATTCAGTCATATGGTATTTGCAGGCAAAGGCTTGCCGATCACCAAGCGGCATTTGTCGCGAATTGCACCTGAACTGTTGGAAGGGCCTTTCGACCCACAAAACAGTGAAGTTATTGATTCGTTGCTGAACCGTCGTGTCAAGCTGAAAGTCACCATTCGTCCGTACGAGGGTGAGAAGCGTAATAACGTAGCTGATGTATTTGCAGCAGCGGGCGATGACTTCGGTTAATAGCTAAGCTAAGCGAAGCGAAGCTAAGTTAAGCTAAGCTAAGTTAAGCTAAGTGATCGTTTAGGGCCCTCATGGCTGTTACAGCAATATGTGGGTGGACTTGTGGTTTTTATTGTTGTACGTGGGGCCCTCTTTTTATGCAAGAAATAGCAGTGTTATATTACAAGAAGAAAATATCCTTAAAAGGATTAGCTGCTTTGTGTGGTGTTAGTATATTACATGATAATGATATCCTGTATTACAGGGGTGGTGAACCAACCTTTGTAAGGCATGAAGGGGTTGTTATAGGAAAATACCGTATTTTTCAGATCCACCATGTTTTACGGGTCTTAGCATTACGGGCAGATAGTACAGAGTTAGGCTCATCAAAACGTAAATTTGCCTCAAGTACATTAGAAATGTGTCATATGTACGATAGGCATTTAAAGACATTAGCATTGGAGAATCAGGGTGGCTAAACTATATATGCTTTTAAGTGGTGGTCTAGATTCAGCAGTTGCAATGCACCTGTTGGTGGTACAGAAGGAGTTAGACGTAGCAGATGTACAACCTGTAAGTGTACATTATGCACAAAAGAATTCGTTCTATGAAATGAGAGCTGCACGAGAAATCTGCATGCACCTTAAAATAGTGGCCCCACTACACATTGATATGACAAGTGTTATGGGTGTAGGTGGGCTGAATGATAAAAAGTTTGAAGTACCAAACCAATCCTATCAGGAGATGGGTTATGGTATTTCTCCGACATACGTACCATTTCGTAATGGTTTAATGCTGAGTATGTTGGCGAGTCAAGCGATGGCGGACCCTGAAGCAATTATGATAGGTTATGGTGCACATTCAGAAGATGCAGAGAATGCAGCTTATCCTGATTGTTCTGTAGATTTCCTTGATGCTATAGACTCTGCAATATCCATTGGTACTAATTCAAGGATTGCAGTGGAAGCACCCTTAATTACCATGATGAAAAAGACTGTTGTCTTAAACGGGTATTTATTAGGTACACCAATGCATCTGACGCGTTCATGTTATAAAGATCAGCCTCTACATTGTGGTATTTGTCCTACATGCATTTCTAGACGCCAAGCATTCATTGATGTTGACATAGACGATCCAACCCAATACGAGGTATAATAACATGAAAATTACCACTGATGAGATGCTTGATGCCTTTAATGAATTTAGCAACAAGACGGCATTCTATCAAGGATATGGCAAAGGTAAACTAGATGAACTTGCTTACTTAGGATTAGGTGTTGCAGGTGAAGCAGGTGAGGTAGCTGATCAGATTAAAAAGGCTTTAAGAATACATCCAATTGACACAGGTACCCTTCAAGCTCTTGGTGCACCTAATTTAGTTAAGTTATACCTGGAAATGGGTGACTTATTATGGTATTACAGTCAATTAATGCGTGTAATTGGTGTTGATCTTAAGGACATTATGCTGTTAAACATGTATAAACTTTTCCTTAGGCTAAAAGAAGATGGCAAACTTACTGATGCTGATTGGCCTAAAGACAAAATTTCCTTAGAATATGCCAAATTCTTTTATGAAAGTACACTTCAGTCAGGTGTAGAATGAAATACATATCCACTAAAACTTACCCTAATTTAGGTCCTGTAGCTTATAGACAATGGCGAGCAGATTCACACTGTAATTTAATTCATGGTTATGCATTGTCATTCCATTTTGAATTTGAGTGCGATACCTTAGATGCGCGTAACTGGTGTGTGGACTTCGGTGGGCTTAGGGATCTTAAAGGTAAATTAGAAGAATGGTTTGACCATACACTCTTAGTTGCAGAGGATGATCCTCAAAAAACAACATTGATAGCGTTACATGAAGCAAAGCTTGCTAAGGTTGTAATGTTAGACAAAACAGGTTGTGAAGGGGTTGCTGATTGGCTTTATCAGTATATAAATGAGATCTATATTCCTGGTTGGGGTGATTACGAAGCTGCAAGGGTATGGTGTTACAAGGTAGAAGTTAGAGAGACACCTAATAATATGGCTGCAAGAGTGGGGCATAGAAATGATAAAAGTATCGACTAGTAAAATAGATGTACTTAATACAGGTTTTGTAAGATTGGTTAGTTGTATGCAACCTGTGATTCCTGGGGACGTAGGTCGTGCAGGTACAGATCCAGATCCAGATCCAGATGAGATTAGCATAGGACAATATAATGATCTCGAAGTAGTACGAGTTCCTAAGCCAAAGTGGACAGGTGATTTAGAAGTTATCCGAAACGCAAGAGTATCTTACGATGCAGATTGGCGTGACACTACTGATTCAAGTGCGAGTGACAAACAAGATTCCAAGCTGATTAAGTACCTCCAAAGCAATCAACATACTAGCCCATTCGAAGCAATGGTGTTCACGTTTGAGATCAAGTGCCCTTTGTTCATAGCTCGTCAATGGCATCGTCATCGTACGTGGTCATACAACGAGGTTAGTGCTCGATATACTGAAGTGCCAAATGATATGTTTGTGCCAGCTAAGGAAACAATTAGTTCACAGCATTCATCCAACAAGCAGATGCGTACTGATATTACACACCCTAATGCTGATACCTTACATGCAGTAATTGAAGCAGCCAATGTACAAAGCTTTGAACATTATGAAACCCTGTTGGCTATGGGCTGCCCTAGAGAATTAGCAAGGGGCGTATTACCTCAAAATACATACACCAGATTTTTTGGTACGGTAGATCTGCACAATTTGTTACATTTCTTAAGGTTGAGGTTACATGAGCATGCACAGTATGAAATTCGTGCATACGCTGAAGCATTGGTACTTTTAACAAAACAGATCGTACCAGTTACAATGGAACATTTTCTTGCAGGACAAAAAATATGACGACCACGACCACGACCACTGACTTAATTGAAATGAATGAGATCCTTGACATCCAAGAAATAAAGGAATCCAGGTTTCCTGTAGTAGAACTCTTTGGTCCTACGATACAAGGGGAAGGATTGATGTCAGGCACAATTTCCCACTTCCTTCGTTTTGGAGGTTGTACTTATCGTTGTACGTGGTGTGACTCAATGCATGCTGTTGAACCTAAACAGGTTAAAGCAAACGCGCGGAAGCTTACTATAGGTGAGATCGCAAATGAAGTCTCTACACTAGGTTTAGCTCCATATGTAACCTTTACTGGTGGTGACCCATGCATGTGGAAAGGTTTAGAGCCCCTAATTAATACTTTAAATATCCGGGGTTATCAAGTAGCAATTGAAACTCAGGGTGTCTTGTTTCCTGATTGGTTGTCAAAGGCAGATGTAGTTACATTTTCACCCAAACCGCCATCTAGTGGTAATGTTACTGATATTGTACCTATACTTAACTGGATTAAAGCACATACTCGTGATGATTTTAAGCGCCAATTTAAGGTATGTATCAAGATTGTTGTAGCAGACTCTGCTGATTGGCAATATGCATTAAATGTATATAATACAATGTCACCTATTTATTATGATGCGTTCTATTTTACAGCACTAACACAACTGACAGCACCTGAAGTCACTGGTAATATAAGTATTGACGTACTCACTACAAACCTTAGGACTGAATATGTGCTGGCACATTACAGACAATTAGCAAATAATGTACTCAGATCAGGTATATTCAATACAAAAACACACGTAGGGTGTCAATTGCATACACTATTGTGGCCAACCGAAGATAAGGGAGTTTAAATGAATGATCAAGATAAAATCCTGTCTATTGAGGATGCGTTTATAAATGTTGGTCTTCCTTTAGAGGACGAAAACTTCAAGGATACACCTAAACGATGGTTTAAGTTCATCAAGCATTATATGCAACCATATGACCCTACACATGACTTAAAGGCTGCTTTCACACATGATGAAGGTAAGCTATTTGCAGATAATAAGCAGAAGTATGGGCGACCCTTAGTCTTACAACGCAATATTCCTTTTAGAGGCTTATGTGCACACCATTTATTACCTATTACAGGTCATGCACATGTAGGATATATACCTAACCAGTTTGTTGTAGGATTATCGAAAATCTCTCGTGTTGTATATGGTGTATCCCATAGTACCCCTTCATTACAGGAAACGATTGGTAATAAGATTGCAGACATTATGTACCACGACCTTGGTTCTCATGGTTCAATGGTCATTATCAATGCACAACATGGATGTATGGCTTGTAGAGGTATTGAAGAGCCTGGAGTAGATACAATCACGTCACATTTACGTGGTGTATTCAGTCAAAGTGGTGAAGCACGTAGTGAATTCCTTCAATTAATGGATATGCACTAATTTTATAAATTATAAAAAATTGCACTTGAAAGAGCCCATATATTTCCTATATAATTATAAAATGCTAACAACAGAAGAGAGTGTATGTACGCACCAGTTGCACCAGTAAGGATTTTGGAACAATTAGCATTACACAGCGTATTACCTAACTACATGATGATCATTGGTACAGATGTGCATGATGCAACAGTTAAGAGCTATACACACCTGTTACGAAGTTACCCAAACAGATTCGTTATCATGGATAATGGCGTAGCTGAACCAGGTGGTAGAGCACTCAGCTTCGATGAACTACAATATAGAGCACATCATTTAAATGTAGATGTTGTAGTACCGCCAGATGTGTTAGGTGATCGGGCACGAACAATTGATTCATATAAGGAATGTATTGATAAAAATGTATATCAGCGCCCCTTGATGCGTGTAATTCAGGGTAATGATGTTGATGACGTAATGAAATGTATTAACCAATTTAATCGCCTAAACAACAATTATGGTTATTGGGGCATACCAAGATGGATTACGAATCAATTCGGATCAAGGCTTCAATTCCTACATGAAATTCGAAATGTCGATCCTTTAGGTAAGATACATCTATTAGGGATGTCTACAAATATCCATGACGATATGTTATGTGTCGTACAACCTAACGTAATGGGTATTGATTCAGCCAATCCAATGGTAATGGCTAGAAATAAGACACCTTTCTCTTTAGATATGTATACACACTTCCCAAGGGATGATTATTGGGAAGATGTATGTTTATATGAGTTGAGTGCGTACAATGTAGATAAAGTATCACGTATAATCAGTCAGCGTAAAGATAGACGTAATGTTGAAGAAGTACGTGTTAATGTCTTGGATCATGTTCAATGACGGATTTTCATAAGCACAGGTTAAAATGTGAAGGATGCCCTTTTAGAGGTCCTAGATGTGGTTCAAAAGGGGCAGAAGATGCTCCTTTCGTCATTATAGGCGAGTCACCAGGGGCTATAGAGGTTGCTAAGAAGATACCTTTTGCTGGGCCATCTGGTAAGCTCATAAATTCTATTGTGCCTATAGGTGCAAATATACTTTACCTAAATGCATTGGAATGTAGCCCACCAAATACATCTGGCAAGAAAGCTAAGCTGTTAGCACAAGCTACTGCTACATGCTCGTTACATCTATTGGAAAAGGTTAAAGCATATCCACGAAAACTTATCATAAGTTTCGGTAATGCAGCTACATGGGCTCTTACAGGTAATTATGGGCTCAAGATCACACAGATCAGGGGTCGATTAATAAAAAGCCCTCTTGCTTCCATTGGTATTTTACCAATTGTACATCCTGCTGCGTTAATGAGAGGTACTGGAAACTACAGACAATGGAAGGAAGATGTTGTATATGGTTGGGATCTAGCTAGTGGTGGACAACCTAAAGTACATAAAGCAGGAAAAGTTCAAGTAGTACCTATTTTTAATAGTCAGGAGAAGATGGAGCGTGAAGTTGATTCCATAATGGAGTTGATCACCCAAATATCTCCTGAATTGACATGTGACATAGAAACCACAGGCTTAAACATTAAAGAGCTTGTCAATGTACCTCAAAAGACTAAAGCTAAATCACGGGCTAAAGATGCCAGTACAAAAGATGAAGGTAAAGCTAAGGAACGAATATACTTAAAGAAACCTGAAGCACAGATTCTCACAATTGGTATTACTCCAGCATCAGATACTTCAATCAGCTATTGCTTTAGGCCTGCACATTTGCCGGCACTAAAGAAATGGATGGAAGATCCACGATTAAAATGGTGCTGGCATAATGGTAAGTTTGACATAAGGTTCTTTAGGAAACATGCTTTAGCTATACAGGCTAAGGTTGATGATGATACAATGTTGATGTCATATACTCTGGATGAATCTGGTGGTATACATGACCTAGAAACAGTAAGTACAGATGTATTAGGTGCTCCGGATTATAAGTTCATGGTTAAACCATACTTGCCTAATAAGGATTCATCGTATGCATTGATACCATTTGATGTCTTATCACAGTATCAAGCCTTTGATACATGTAATACGGCTCAAGTTAGAGAAATATACCGTAAACGAATTGCTGCTGACCCTGTCTTGGAAAAGCTATATACCAAAACTTTAATTCCTGCATCTGCTATGCTTGCGCAGCTGGAACTCAATGGAATTCAAGTTGATCCACACAGACTAAATGAAAATGAAAGCTTATTTACAGGTGAGATGAATAGGTTAGCAAATGAAATACAAAATACGGTTGGCTATCAAATTAATCCAGGTTCATCAATGCAAGTTAAGGATCTTGTATATGGTAAGCTCAAGGTTAAGGATCTTTATAAAGGATCTACAGATGCAGCTTCGCTTACGGATATGTATATTAAGACTGAAAATCCTTTGTTTCAGCAACTTATCGAATATAGGAAGGTTCAGAAGTTTTTAGGTACGTATGTTATTGGACTTCGTCGATGGCTCACCCCAGAAGATAGAATCCACGGCACATATTTATTACACGGAACAAAAACTGGACGATTAGCTGCAAGACAACCAAATATGCAGAATCCTCCTAGGTTGGCTAGTATTAGAGGTTCATTTATAGCGCGAGAAGGTTGTATATTAATTGAAGTGGATCTATCTCAGGCTGAACTCAGGACACTAGCATGTATCTCTGGTGATCCAATACTGTGTCAGGTTTATTTAGATGGGCTGGATTTACATAGTGACCTCGCGAGATTCTTATTTCCTGGGTGGGATGATTTTGATCCGGTAAAGAAGAAGGAATCAAGGGTAAAGTGCAAGAACGTAAACTTCGGGATTATTTACGGAATTACAGCATACGGCTTATTTGATCAGATAGGTGGTTCATTAGTGGAATGTAAGCGTCTTATTGATGGTTGGTATGCGCGCTATCAGGTAGCAGGCTCTTTCATTAAGAAATGCAGAGATGCAGCTGCACACAATCAAGTTATTACCACACCATTTGGTAGGAGAAAGCGTATTGGTGTTGTATCACGACAAAACTTGAGGTTCATGGAAAATGAGGCAGCAAACTTTCCGCCACAATCTATTGCAAGTGATATTACATTACACAGTGCAATCAAGCTTTATCAGCTTCTTTGGCACAATTATCAGGTTAAGATCGTAAATTTGGTGCATGATGCTATTATTATGGAAGTTCCACCGATACATACAAAGGAGGTTATCGACATAACAGTTGAAACAATGAGTATGGTGCCACGTGAATGGGGGATCAAGAAAGTACCATTTGTAGCAGATGCTGCAGTGGGGGAGAGATGGGGGTCATTGAAGGAGTTATCCGCGTGAAATGGGAAAAAGTAGAAGGTGCAGTAAGTGCATACTGGAAGGTGGCAGTAGCTTTACGTAGGAATCAAGGTATAATAACAACATCAGAAGCAATTAAAGCTTGTAATACAGGTTTATTTATAAATCCAAAGCACAAATCGTTAATTGTATTATTACAGGATATTCAATCCGTTATCGTTAAAGGTGGTAAAAAATGCGTAGATCAAAAGAACCAAAGGAAAGTATCTTCAGTATCGACCCTGTACATCATAAAGTCGATATCTATAACGCAGAATTGTCAGGAACACATAGACTAATAAATGATATATGGGCTGAAAAATACCGCTTTGGTAATGAAGAACATCCTTATGTTTCAATGCGTAGGATGGTTGAAGGTGTTTATGCTAAGGATAATTCACCTGAATGGAAGCAGAAGACACTAGATGCTTTAAGGTTAGGCCTTTGGGTTCCTGGTGGAAGGATACAAGCAGGTGCTGGTACACCAAAAGTTGTAACAATGCTTAATTGCTTTGTATGCCAAACCATTGATGACTCGATGTCTGGTATAGCGGAAGCAATTAAAGACGCGATGTTAACAATGCAACAAGGTGGTGGTATAGGGATGGATTTCTCTACATTACGGCCGAATGGCGCAAAACTTTATAGGACTGGTGCAGTAGCTAGTGGGCCACTACCATTTATGGAAATGTGGGACTCAATGTGCAAAACTATAATGTCTGCTGGCGCACGTAGGGGCGCTATGATGGCAACTATGGATTGTGAACATCCAGATCTCCCACGGTTCATCACCGCTAAGGAAGAAGCAGGTAAGTTAACTAACTTTAACCTCAGTGTCCTAATCTCAGACGCTTTCATGGCTGCGGTAGATGCGGACGAGGATTGGTACTTAGGGTGTGGTGTACCACGTGCAGATGATGTACATTACTTCGTCGTAGAACGGGATGATGAACACTTTAACGGCAAATGGTATGCTTATTCTCGATGGCGTGCGCGTGAACTATGGGAACTAATCCTTAAGCACACATATCAATACTCTGAGCCAGGTGTTATCTTCATTGACAGGATTAATAATGAAAATAACCTGAAATATATTGAGAATATTCGTTGTACAAACCCTTGTGGTGAACAGCCATTACCACCTGACGGTTGCTGTAATTTAGGCGCAGTTAATTTAGCACGAATGGTAAAGAACCCATTTACTTCGAAAGCAACCTTTGATTATGAACTCCTTGCCAAAACAATTCAAGTAGGTGTAAGGTTCCTTGATAACGTGATTGATACTACAATCTATCCGTTAGAGTCCCAAAAGAAGGAGGAGTTCGATAAAAGACGTATTGGGGTTGGTATCACTGGATTAGCAAATGCGTTAGCACAGCTTGGAATGGCTTATGGCGCTAAAGATGCTATGGTTACAGTTAGTGCGATCATGCGTATCCTTAAGGAAGAGTCATATAATACATCTGCACTCCTTGCTAAAGTACGTGGACCTTTCAAACTGTATAAGGCTGATAAATGGGGTGATACACCTGTAGTTAAATCCTTACCTACAAATATACGACAGAAGATCAAGAAGTATGGAATTCGTAATGGTGTACTATTAACCATTGCACCAACAGGAACTACTTCAATCTATGCAGGCAATGTATCATCTGGTTTAGAACCAGTATTTGCACATAGCATGAAGCGTCGGGTACGTCAATTAATAAAAGGTACTTCAGATGAAACGCTCGTATTCTACGACATCTATGACTATAATGTACACCTGTATGCTAGTGTTAATGGTATTACTCCTGCTGCAGCACTGGAACACTTTAAGTTAAATGGTCATCTGTTTAATACACATGAAACCTTAACAGTACAGCAGCATCTTGCAGTTCAAGCTGTTTGCCAAGAACATGTTGATGCATCTATATCCAAAACGATTAATTGTCCAGAGGATATGACTTATGAGGAATTCATAGAGGTATATAATGGTGCATACGCATCTGGGTGTAAAGGTTGTACAACATATAGACCATCAGATGTACGTGGTTCAGTCTTACAATCTTCTGATTCCTCGGGACACAACGGTAACAGCAACACTAATGCTAATGCGAAAGCTAAAGCGGATGTGATACTTAGGTCCAGACCAAACATATTATATGGAATGACACATAAGATCAAATGGCCAGCAGAGAATGCTAGTTACTATGTGACAATAAACCAAGATGATTCCTTTCAGCCATATGAGATCTTTATCCAATCCACAAGCTCTAAATACGTTGACTGGACAACAGCATTATCACTAATGATCTCAGCTATAATGAGGAAGGGTGGTGATATCAGCTTCATACCAGAGGAACTACGAAAGGTAGTCAGTATGAATGATACTGCATGGATCAATGGTAAATTCTATGGTTCCCTTGTTGCCTTGATAGGTGATACTATCGGACAACATTTAGATACCTTAGAAAATAACCCTGAAATCGGGATCAATGTTGCTCTTGAACATGCCGTTGAGCATGAAGAAGAAGCACCCCAAGGTAATTTGGAAGTGTGCCCTCAATGCAGTCAACCAACGTTGAAACACGAAGAGGGCTGTAAGAAGTGTCTTAACTGCGGTTATTCCAGCTGCTGATTTAAGTCCTGTGTTGTAAGGGGTGGTGCAAGCACTCCTTTAACCTCTAGGCCAACTGGTGATACAGGTTGATGTCCCGGTACAAATATTGGAACATCAATACCTATATTATCAAACTCTCCTCCCATATTAGGGAATGAATCTTTCTTCGGCTTTACTGCCTTAGGAATTTTATTTACCTTGTCACCATTTACAAGCACTTTTCCCATATTCTTTTCTTCTGCAGTAAAGCTATCGGCTACTTCATCCCTTTTTAGGATGACATGCGTATCTATAACTAAAACAGGATCCTTACCTTCTTCAAAGATCGGCCGTTGAACTGGTGCAATCCTACTGTTTCTGGTGGTAGCCCGTGAGAGAATTTGTGGCGCATCAGGTATTACCCTATAAAAACCTTCCTCTGCTTGTAGCCACTGATTACCAAACCATTGCCCTGCAGCCTCCATCTTTGAAAAGTGCCCTTGTGCTCTATGATCAGGATGGATTGCGGCATAATGGGTATACATAAACGTCTGTGTTGCATCATAATGTGTGTGCTCATAATCACATATGAAACATCCTTTACGCAACCCATCAGCAGGGTCAATGTAAAGCATAGTAAGGAATTTAAAGGGTGGTATAGGATTCTGCTTAAATATATCATCAGATATTGCCTCACACATATCTACCCAAGCACGTACTCTTTGCCTAGAACCCCATGAACCTGTTGGGAAATCCTTTAGGCAGCTATACAGCCATGCGATATCATCTTCATTATACTGTGCCTTACGTAATATAAAACCTGTACCTTCTATTTGGAACGCCATACTATTTCCCCACGTCGATTAATCCTGCAGTAACTACACCTGTGTTAATTACCTTAAGAGTTATCTTCTGCCCTGTAGCAGTATGTGTGATAACGATATCATATGAACCTGTACTCCCACCATATTCGGTTGACAGGATTACATCATATGTGCTACCAGATGTATGCTGAGTTCCTGCCCACTTATTCTTACTTACACTTGCCATAGTAACTGTAAATTCACTGTCAGCACCAGGACCAGAAGAGGATCTCCAGTATGAACGTGCATATGCAGCACCTACACGCGAACTAGAAGATTCAGAGCCATAGTTCTGTAAATGTACAAACGTGAAGTCCCTATATTTAACATTACCCTTAAAGAAGGTAACCGTATTAAGTATCCAGCCTGGATCACTTGCATTTCCACCGTTAGTATGCTTGTATGTACCACCGGCATCATATGTATAATACCAAGCATCAGTTCTCTTAGGTTGATAGTTACTACTACCATCAACGTTAAAACCCACGACAGCATCACCAGATGTACTGAACACGTTAACAGGCGCATTATCAATGGCAATTAGTTCTATATAACCTACATCGATCTCACCTGCAGCACCAGAGTAGTTAAGGATCATTAAAGGCGTGACATACTCGACTAACTGGTGTAGTTTCTTTGGTGCATACATTGTACCTGCAGGAGCATTATCATATGCTACACCGTCATTCATGAAATATGCTTCATAGAAGTTAAAGCTGGTGCCTGCAGGCATTACTCCGTTAAGTGCGAAATAATGCTGATTGCTGTTTATAACTGTGCCACCCACAGTATCAGCACCAGAACCACCACCATTGTATACATCACCTTTCCAACCTGTAACCCCTAAGAATGCAGTTCCTGCACCAGAGTTTCTTCTGATCCAGAAGCTTACGCGATATACCTTATTCTTAACAATTGGCATAGCTCTTCTGCGACTGACGGATCTCCAGAAACCATCATCACCAGAGTTATTACCTACACGAAGAGCAAATGGCCCAAAGGGTGTAGTTGTACTTACCATTGACAAGTCGTTACCTGTAACGACTATCTCATTAAACAGTGCTAACACCCTTGCAAGGTCATTAATACCGAAGTCTTCCTTCTGGAATATTTCTCCTTTAATATTATCGTTAGATATTGCTCCGTACGTTGAGACAGTACGTACCCCAAACCAATCTGCCCTCGCAGCATTGACAGTAGGTTGCACAGCGATGGAAAACCACTTAGCTGTAGGTGTAGGTACATAGACTAGAGACTTAACTAACGTATAAGTCGTAGTAACAGATTGAGGAGTATTCCCTGCTAAGTTACGAGTACGAGTTACTAAGCCAGTTTCGCCCCCAGCTTGTCCTATGTATTGATCTACTTGACCTAATAAGTCGGTATCATACTCATCGATGTATAATGCTATTGTAGAGTTACCTGAAATAGCTTTAAACAAGCCCGCTAATTCATAACGTGTTTCAACGTTAATCCTAATAGCATGACTACTCATTATCTGGCCAACAGGGATTTCACATTCATCGAAGAAGTCTGTGGTTCCAATTACCCAAGTAGGATAGAATGGTAATGCACCAGGTGAAGCACTGTTAGAACAGAACCATCCTGCAGGTCTGAGTGCAAAGTTAGTAAACGGGAACGTTAATGTACCTGTAACTCGTGGGATTTCAAACCCAGCATTAGTGTTAATAAACCCGAGGGCTTTCTTAACGAGTTGATCATTACGAAGATCCATACTCCCCAAGAGGCGCCCTGCATCATCATAAGTATCCGTACCGATCTTAGCACCAATGGTTGATCTGTCTCGTATCCAGATGCTATCAATTTCAATGTGCTTACTTGTATCAACCACAATCATAAGTGCAGCTACAACCTGGTTCGCACTAGGTATATAAGTCCTAGAATAACCTGTCATTGAGCCTGTTAACACAAGTGAAGCTAATGCCAGTTCAGATCCTACACTATTAAGGATCTCTGTATCATTAAATGTACCTGCCGCAGACAACATGAACGTTAACTTATTATTAGGTAGGATTGTACTACGCTCATTCATGTAGAGGGGAATAGTGCTTGAACTACTGCTCCTAGCAACAATAAGAATTTCGTATTCAGTACGTGGGTTTATAGGAAATGCTGTACTAAGGAACGCAATCGAATCCCCACCAGCATGGGTGAGATTAATTGAATCCCTGGTAACGTTAGAATACAGTAATACACCTTCATTTGCTGCACGTAAGAACCAACCAATTGGTCTAAGTACTCCTGGTACCCCTACCTTTTCACGTGCGAAGTCTAGTGAAGGGTTGCCTACTAAGGATCCACCAAAGATGGAACCAATTAACTGATCGTTGCGTACATCAACGTCTAAGAGGATATTACCTGCTGCGTCAGTTAAGTTGGTACCTGCTCTAGCGCCAAATGTTGATTTATCCCTAACCCAGATTTGATCAATTTCAATGTGTTCGCCAGAGTCAGTATAGATTGAAAGACACGCTATAACCTTACCTGCTGTAGGTACATATTCACGGACATAGGCTACCATAGATCCAGTTAACACCATTACAGCTAAACTTGGGCCTGTTGTACCAGTAGACACTGCAATTTCAGCGTCAGTAAAGGTATCTGCCCCATCAGTGATGAAACTAAGTTTACCTGCAGCTAGACGCGCTGTATGTTCAGACATCTGAACAGTAATTGTATTGTTAGTATCGCTCCTGGCGAGAATGATAATTTCGTACTTGGAGTTAAGTTCTACAGGGAACGCAATACTAGCAAAAATTGTAGGGCCTGTAATATCAATTGAGTCTCTAGTACCGTTTGAGTATGACAGGTTACTTTCAGAAGGACTTCTTAAAAACCAACCTACGGGCCTAAGGAGAGCACTTCCTACCTTTCTACGAGAGAAATCCAATGCCGGGTTGCTAGTAAGTGAGGATCCCAAGATAGAACCCATAGCCTGATCATTCTCGACATCTACATCTAATAACAGGTTACCTGCATTATCAAACAGATGTGTTCCTACATTAGCACCATATGTTGCGGCTGAACGTATACCTGCCCAATCACAAGCAAATCCCTGTGTGGTAGATATGATGGACATACTAAACCATTTGGAGGTTGCAGTAGGTACATAGAGGCCAGTTTTCAGTAGAGTATAAGTAGTAGTAATACCTGCAGTACTGACACCTAGGAATTCACGTATACGAGTAGCTCCTCCTGTTTCTCCAGTACCTACACCTATATACAATTGTCCTTGTGTTAATGCGTCAGTGTCATATTCCTCAATATAGATTGCAATCGTGGCTGTAGCGGTAAGTGCTTTAACCAATGCACTCAATTCATAGCGATCACCGGGGTTAATCCTGATTGCACCACTAGTCATCCTTTGCCCTACTACCATCTGCACTTCATCTCTGGTAGCATCACTTACATAGACAGGACGGTTAGTATCTGTTGCTGAAGTAGAACAATACCAGTTAGCAGGCCTTACCTTATAACTTCCACTGAGAGTGTCCGCACGTGGGAAGTCAAAACCAGAGTTGTCATTGATGAAGCTGAGGGACCTCTTGACAAGGGCATCATTTTGTACATCAATATCCGCCAGGATTCTGCTTGCCGAATTCTTAAAGTCTACCCCTAAGGTTGAACCAATAGTTGCTTTATCCCTAATCCAGATGCTATCGATTTCCATACTTTCTGCTGCATCGAACACGAATTCAATACAAGCAATTAAAGTACCAGCAGTTGGGACATAGTTACGAACATAAGCAGCCATTGCGCCAGTAAGCACTAAGTTAGATAGAGCTAATGAACTCCCTGTACTTATAGCAACTTCTGCGTCTGTAAAGGTACGTGCTATAGAATCAATGAATGCATATTTACCTGAAGCAAGCTGTGCTGTGTGCTGTTTTACGTTAAGTCCGATAGTGTTTGAACCAGCACTGCGTGCAACAATGATGATTTCATATTCAGTCTTATCTGTGACCTGAATTAATGTACTTAGGAATGATAATACAGCAGCACCACTGCGTGTCAGTGTGATTGTATCCCTAGTAGCAGGTGTAGTGTAAGCAAGTTCAGATTCAGCATTACCACTTAAGAACCATGCTATAGGACGTTGTCCGGAACCTCCAACTTTAGTCTGTGCGAAATCCAATGAAGGATTACCCGCTAAGGAACCCCCTAAGGCAGTGCCTAGTACGGCATCATTAAGGATATCTACGTCATTAATAAGTACGTCAGCAGAAGTATAAAGGTTTAAACCAGCAGTTGCACCCCAAGTTGCTAGGTCTCTAACACCTGCCCATTCTACCCAAATATCCTGTACAGTAGGTTGAATTTGAAGGGAGAACCATTTAGCAGTTGCTGTTGGGATAAATACTCCAGTTACAAGCTTATAGGTAGTGCCTACAGCAGCATCAGTTACTATTGTAACTCCTCGCGTTCGGGAAACAAAGCCAGGTTCAGCCGAAGCACCTTGTGAAATGAACTTTGTACCTGAAGGTAACAAGTCAGTATCATATTCATTGGCAACTAATACAACTGTTGCAGTACCAGTAACAGCTCGTATTAGAGCAACGAATTCATAACGTGATTCCTGGTTGATCTTTAAGGGAGCATTTGCATACGTATGTGCGGCAATTAATACTACTTCATCACGGGTAGCATCTAAGTAGGTAGGCCTGTTAGCATTGGCATTAGATTGATACCAAGCTGCGGGCCTTGTAACATAGGCACCTGCTGCAGGATATTCTAGTGCACCACCATCTAATCGAGGTACATCAAACGATGCATTAGAATTGATGAACTCAATTGCTTGTCTCAGGAGTAAATCGTTACGGATATCCATCCCGTACAACAATGTACCAAGGTCATCACTTAAGTTTACACCTGACTTAGCACCAAAAGTACTAGCATCCCTTAACCATATGGATTGGATATCCATCACTTCAACATCCAACATAAGGATCAAAGATCCATACTTGGAACTGACTGGAGGTGTAAATGTCCTTGTGTAGGCAGCATAACTAGTTGTAAGTGCTAATGCTGTTAATGTATTATGAGATCCTGTAGAATTAGCGATTTCCGCATCAGCATATGCACCTGCAGCACTATGGTTAATTGCGAGTTTACCAGGAGCAAGTTCAGTTGTAACAGTTGTAATGCCGAGGCTAATGGTATGACTTGAGTCACTTTTGGCAATAATAAGCAATTCATACTTTGTATCCGGGTTCAAAGGAAAGAACTGTGATATAAAGGAACATACACCTGTAGTGTTTATTAAAGATACACCGAACCGTGTACTATCAATATAACTGACAATTGATTCTGCTGCACCACTTAAGAACCATCCTAACGGACGTAATCCAGGTCCTGAAGAGTACCTTCTAGCGATATCCAGTGATGGGTTACCTAAGATGGAACCTGCAAGTGTTTTACCAGCGAACGCCTCTGCGAAGGCTAGCCCGTCAACATAGTAATTGGTAGTTGCTGACCATGCACTCGTTAATTGACCCTTACGCGAACGGATACGTACTTGATAATTAGAATAGGGTTCAATATCAGTTGTCTGGATGATTGACTGCTCTGAACTTATTTCACCTCGATTAACCCATGGGCCAAAATAGTCTACAGCACTGAATGTATCCTTACGCCGTATCTCTGCTTCTACCGTTACACCAATATACCCAGGGAGGATATAAAATGCAATATTCAACCTAAGTTGTGGTAAACCGGAAGAATCTGGTAGGCTGGTTGTGTTATTAGCTGTGACACTTAAGATAGTTGGTGGTGGTGGTGTTAAGAAGTCAGGGTGTGGTGCAACAGTAATTTGAGGTACATAAGCTGGAATACCACCAGTCCACGCATCAAAAATATTGTCTGCGGCAGGTACAGCCATAATTCGAGCTTTTAAACCTGCTTGAGGTTCGATCCGGATTACTTTAGCTTTGATCGTTTCACTGAGGTAGATACCATGTGTGAAGAAATCGCCTGCTGCTACACCGCTAACGGCTGACAGAAATGTAGGGTTTGTAGTAGATGGATCAACAGTGCTAATACGTGCTACTACGATAGATCCATCTGAGGCTTTCTGGATCTTCAATGCATAGTTAGTGCCTGTAGTCATATACAGTGTTTCATCAACCGTACATGAGAGATTGTTCCCTGCTACAGTTTTGATCCTACCACTTACAAGGCCAACAGAGATCACATCGGATTGAATTTCTACAGCATCCCCACGATCGAGGATTAATTGGCCAATATCTTGTTGCCAATAAAAACGTTCGGGTCTTAATACAATTTGTGCTAAGTGATACCGTGCAATCTTCCAAGCCTGATCTGGATCTGTGACCCCTACGGTTTGTAGTTGATCAAAACGTGTAGCGTTACCTGCATTATAAGTATCTGCATAAACAATCCTTTCTGTTTGTTCCCAGATCGTATTATCAATGAACTGTACCCTTAAAGCATGGGGCAAGTCAGGCCAACTATACTCACTTTCAAATTGTGATACGTTAGCAGAACCTATAAGCATCTTTGGAGTTAGAGCCTGATCCCGTACAATGGAAATCTTGGCTGCAGGTGTAATTGCCCAACTACCTAAACCAGTTGATGCTACATCACGTGCCCTATCTAATACTGTACCGTCATCTGTAATGAACATATCACAGTACAGGTTATTAGATGCACACCAGTTAGCCCACGACAATAAGGCTGCAGTATCGATATAGGATGTAGCTAAAGCTTCTTTTGTTGCAAATCCTGTAAATACGTCAGCATAAGCCCATGCAGGATTACGAGTAGCTGCAGCAGCCCACACAGAGCCATCCCATACTTGTACAACACGTGTTGCTTCAATACTAAGCCTTTCAACTCTACCGCCAAGCTGTTCGCTTGCCTTCATCCTAAGCGCCATTACAACGACATTAGGTACATCGAAGGGTTTTTGGTTAGTCTTGATTGAACGAAGAGCCGTCCAAGTACCGTCAGTAAAGAATTGTGCTTTACGCCCAATAAATGTACTTACCCTAGTTAATCTGATGTCCCATTGTGCTCTTGATGGTAGAATGTAACGTTTTCCTTGACGTACAGGATCTCTTTCAATACCTTGTACATACCAAGCGCTATCAAGCATTGTCCATGCACCACCTGCACCAGTGATACGACATTCAACTGTAAACAATACACGCGCTAAACGAGTATTACCACTCTTGGAGATACAAAACAATGCAGGGAAGAATACGTCTAAGGATACTTCATCTGTATTAGTTGCAGTTGCTCTGGTATTCTGGCTGCCGTCAGCTATCGTTTGTTCATCACTGCTTGGGGTAGCACCAGTACGAGGAATTGCAATATTAACATACTCTTCCGACACAGAATCAGTAAACAAAGTTACTTGTGCGGGAGTACCGATTTGGAATTCATAATCCACATAGGATGTAATTGGAACATCTGCAATACGGATTGGTGTACCTGAAAGTGAAGTTGCTTGTGTTATGACTCCTGAGGACGTAAGTACCCCACCAATAGATAGTGGGCCATAACCAAGCACATACATAACTCGAATATACTGATCATCACCTACAAGCTCAGTAAACGGAAGAGCAGTCATTGGGATAGGTGGCAGATAACGCATCAACCCATATCCAGCTGGTACTGGGGTAAATGCACCTATCTGGTTTGTTGCACCATTAACGAATTGTAGCTTTTTAGATTCAGTCGTTTCTAGCTTAGGTATCGTAGGAGGAATAAAGTGGTTAAGTAATAAATTACCTACAACACTAACACCAGCGGCAATTGAAGCACCAGTGAGTGATGCTAAACCTTGAACACCACCATAATAGTCACCCAACCATAAGGCAACAACAATGATAATCAGAGAGCCGATAATCCTTAAGGTATTATTATTGCCTGGGATATTGTATATGATCAGTTCATTTGAAGGTACAACAGTTGCCCAATCCTGATATTCAATTACCTTACCATTCGCGAAGCAGATACACTGATTCATTACCTTAAGGAATATTTCATCCTTAATATCTAGCATACCTTCACTGTTATAGTCGTCTAAGCATAAGGGCCTATCTAACAAGACTTCAGTAATAGACATGCCACCTGGTGCGATGGCCATAACCGATTCACGTGTATCAAACGGGTTCGGATATAAACGGACGGTAATAGCCTTGAATTCTGTTTTCCCAACGGTGGTTGCCAATGTTTTCTCTGATGATGCCAAATTCGGTGTCATGGTGCATGAACTCCTTTGAGTTATACATTATTCCAATATGTCGTGGTATGCCAAAGAACTTGATTAAAATGATATCTAACCTTTGGAGTTGAATATGACCATCAACCTTTGAGGCATAATCATGTATGTGATTCCTCAGTAAGTAGGCACGTTCAGCATTTGAATCCGAGACTACAAACTCAGGAACATATAAACCCGCTTCAATAAGTACATCCCTGACAAACATAAAGCACGCAGCATTACCTTCGTACTTCCGTCCAAGATACTTATCTAACTGGTAATGAGTTAAGCTGTGGAGTTCCATGGTGCAAACTGGTCCTTAGGGAATGCATTATTAAGGATATTCAGTTTGAAGGCAACAGTTAGAGTGATAGTCTTGATGTTAGACGTAAACTGTTGGCAGATAAAATCCATTGGGCCACGTTCGATAACGTTAGGAGTATCTGCTAAAACGACTTCATAAGCAATATTTGGTTTCCCAACCAATGATCTCAAAGCCTGAACAATCCTCTGATCCACGTTGCTAACAGTAATGGTGGCGCTTACAGATTGATCATCCGAACGAACAAAATCCTGGAACTCAAAAGGAAATGCGATATAAGTTCCTGCAGAACGTACAAGATCCTTCTTATCATTAACCAACCTAAGGGTACTAATTGAAGCATGCGTCAGAGTTAAACATTCTAACCACACTTGTGAGGTCATTTGATCTAGAGCACTTCGTAAGCCGATAGAGGATAGTGCCATTATGGTATGATATCAATTGCAAGGTTAACTTGAATTAATTCCTTTGATAAGGGTACAAACACTGGAGGTGCTTTAAACCTAGCTTCAACTGTTGCACCTGTTCTAGGGTGTGTCCAGTTAAATAATATCGAGCCATATCGCGATGTAGTCTTATAGAATGTTTCTAGAGTTGTTACTTGTGCAGTAGTAAGATACATAATCCCTTGCGTCTGGGTTTCAACTGCAGTAAAACGTTGCCTAACATGTTCAGGGCCGCTATCCATCTCTGTACGAATAAGAGGATCCTGGTTACTTTCGTTATAGCCACCCATGATGAATTTCTGTGGAAAACTTCCTGATGTTGGCCAAGTGATTGCTGCCATATTAACGAGCTCCCGTTCTTCGTACTGGCATATTATTAGCAGCAAATAAACGATCAACCCTACCAGAAGAGAATTCGTTTGCAATCTCCCCTCGGATAAGTACCTTAATCATTTCTAATCCACCAGTTTGAGATCTGGATACTTCAACCTGATCAGCATTAGCACCACGTTGATCAATGATTTGTACTACAGTACCACCGCCGCCGCCGCCACTCTTACCTAAAGGTGTGATATCAACCTTTTCACCAGGGGTTGCCATAAAGGAAACTAACTGGGAATCTGTACCGCCAAAACCTCCAACACTCATAGAACCACCATGAGCTGCTCGAAGTAATGGTGCGCCCGTAGATGGATCTGACCCCAAACCTTTTCCAGCTTGTGGGCTTCCTCCAGTGTTACCTAAGCTGTTCATACCTCTAGCGAACACACCACCTAAGGCACCTACAAGGTTATCAATGATAAGCTTGCGGATTGCCATTTCAATAAGAGCCTTGGTCAGATCCTTAATAGCATCTTTGGCATTCCTAGCACCAGTGATGATATCTAACAAACCATCACCAATAGTTTCTGCAAAGCCAGTAGCCAATTCCAGATTCTTAGTCTTCTGGAATGTTTCGTCCAAGACATCTTTATATTCATTGCTTAAGCGTATAATATCCACTAATGCAACACCACTGCCAACTAAACCTTGTTGGAACTTATTTACTTCAGACGTTACAGCTCTGAAGTATTCCTGTTCTTGTGTAGAACCACTTAACACTTGAAGTTCTAGGCGTGCATCACTGATAGTCTGTGAAGCCTCATTCATAACCTCGAGCATCTCCCCAAGGCCTTCAATCTTGTTCATTTCATTTAGGAGATTGCTAAATTCCTGAACAAGTGCAGATGTTTCCGCTGTTGTGAGGCCTAAGTCCTTGAGCCCACTTTCAAAGTCTAAAACCTTTGACGTTATTTTATCGAATACTTCCGCAGCTTCAGATCCGCCTTGCATAGCTTGAAGGCGAAGACGCATTTCACGTAACTGCTCGTTTGTTGCAGCTATACCCTTAACATTACGTTGGGAAGCTACAAAAGCACGACGTAGTCCTTCCTCATAAAGTTTTAATGCATTTAACTGTTCAGTGTTTAATCCACCTTTAGAAATCCCTTCCATTGCCCTTCGAGCGTCGGTAACCTTAGCGGTTACTTGATCAAAGAACTTAGTGGCAGATTCACCTTTACTGAGGACAGCAAACCTATCACGCATATCCGTAATTTCGAGGTTCAGATCATGGAGGTTATCTGCAACAGACGTATCCGTAAAGGAATCTGACCAATCATCAAAGGCCTTTTGTGCTTGATTAGTTTGGGTAGTTAAGAACAACATAGCAGAAGAGATAGAATCCAAGTTTGGTTTAACCGGGATATTCAACACATTGCTAAGTGTTTTAGCCAATCGCTCCATATCGGCAGGAACTGCAGTTTTTACGGACTCAATCATCTCCATGAAGTCTTTAAACTGTTCAGGGGTTCTGCCATTAGCTTCGCCCTTATTACTCATTACCTTCTGAAGAAGTAGCATCTTCTGACTCATCTCTTCGATGTTATTGCCTGAAGTTTTAAATCCATCCGAAAACTCAGGTATAGTCAGTGTAAGGTTTTTTATCTCCTTATCAAGCATCTTAACAACTTCAGCCGAAGCAGCAACTTCCCTTGCTGCATCTCTAGAGCCTGCAAGAAGAAGCTTTAAGAGATTAGGCAACACAGCACTGTTAGCAGCATCAACAGCAAATGACCAAGCATCACCATTCTCAGTTAAAGTATCAGTAACCGTATCAAGTACGCTAGATATTCCTCTAAAAACAGTAGCAAGATTGCCTGTAAGGTTAAAGACTGTATTTATACGGTCAGCGAAGAGTAACCAGGAATTGGATAGGTTATTTAAGGAACCTTGATAGCTCTTAACGTTTGCTTTAGCAGCTTCACCAAATATATCCGTAAGTAATTTGGCAAACTTAGGAAGGAAGTCGTCTGAAAGGACTTCACCATTCTTAAGCATTTTGTCTAGTTCTGAGGTAGTAACACCCATTGCATCAGCTGCTTTTCGGAATGCACCAGGGAGTCGTTCACCTAACTGACCCCTAAGTTCTTCTGCTTGTACCTTACCCTTAGAGATCATTTGTTCAATGGCTCTAAAGGAACCTTCTACTTCTAGATTACCTTGACGTAATGCTGCAGCAGCATTAGATATACCCTCAAAGATTTTCCTAGTCTCTTCACCCTCTAGAGCTGTACCAGCAGCTGCGGCAGTTAATCTTGAATAGGAGACAGCAGTATCTTCAACACGTAAACCTAAACGTTTGGAGACTTCAATTACATATTCAAGTTCCTTAGCTCCTTGTACGGAAGAACCTGCTGCAGCTGCAAAACGTGCTTGAGTTTGCTCCATCAACCTACCGGCACGAATAGCTTCACTGCCGAGAATACCAACACCTACTGCAGCGCCTGCAACACCAACAGCAAATCCGGTAATTAAGAGGCCAGATCTTCCTGCAATAGAACCCATTGCATGAATACGAGAACCAACACCACTTAATGGACCAATTGCAAAGACTGCAGAGGATTCCATATTCCGTAGGAATGCAGTAAAAGAATTATTGTCTTTTGCAGCTGCTTGTGCAGCCTTAAAATCCAATAAGGCTCTTCGTGATCTACCCATACGAGTGTTGAATGCATCTAAGGCTCGAGTATACTCGATAGTAGTGAGCTTACCACTTGTCATCTCTTGAGTAAGACGCGAAAATGCCCTAGTTACAATACCAACCTGACTAGCATTCTGTCCAGCATCTCTTTGTGCTCGTTGTAGATTAAGAGTTTGTTGGTATGCACGCTTAATAGCGGATTCTTGTCTGGATAAGGCAGATGCAGTAGCTGCAGCCCCCGCTTGTTGCGACTTGGCAGTTCTGTTTACTTGATTGTGGAACTGATTTAAAGCAGTAATTGCCTTTTGTAGGCCAGCAGTATTGGCATCAACATTAAAGTTTACCCCACCAATATTTAATGCCATACCACTAGCCCCTTACTACTTTGCGCCTTTTGCATAACTCTTAGCACGTTGCTGAGCGTTTTGATGGCGCTCTTCCTCCCTTAGTATCTTCTTATAAGCAATAAAGTTTACAATGTCCTCCAATGTTGCTTCTTCACGTACTTCATGGAAAAATTTCCCGTGCTCAATAGCATACTCCGTGGCTATTCGGATAAAGGGGTGTCTTGCATTACCTCTATAGCTGCTTCAATATTAAGGCTTGACAGGTCACCTATTGTCTGTTGAAGCAACATTAAGTCGGCACTAAACGGCCAACCAAGGATTGCATCCATATCACCTTCTTCAAAGATTCGTTCATTAGTACCAGGAATATAAGCATAGTTAATGATCAAATGTGCAGCCTGCACTTTTGTATCCTCAATTTGCCTAGCATCCATGATATCTCCGAACGTAGGTTGCTTAAGTTCCATTTCAAAGCCAAAGACAGTAATTACCTTTGATTTAGCCTTGATATTGTTCCCAAGCAACCCACTCCGAAGCTGATCTCTAGTCAGCTTTTTCTTTTCTCGTACCATTCTCCCTTCTCCTTATCTACCTATTAAAACTTATACGACAGTATAAGCACCAACACCCATCAGTTCAAGCGTGAACACGTTCATGTTAGATAATCCACCAGAGAGTGACACGTTTGTTGCTACGAATTGCCCTCTGATACCATCATTTGGCACTTGACCTATTGCACCTTGTGGCAAGTAGCGTACATAATACGTAGACAGTTCATCTTGCCATGATTTGATAGCATTCTGTATTGCCACGTTTAAAGTGGTAGAGCTATGTTGCCAGCTAAATGGCAGATACAACAATGCTGTATCGGGTACGTTTAATGCGAAGGTTGCGGTTTCACTTTCTAACGCACCTACATCACCTGAAGCATTATCACTCATTAAGCGGAAGTAACCACGTGCGATTGAGGAGCCATCACCAACTGGGTCAATCTCAATGATGACTTCAGTTCGTGCAATAAGTGTTGCTCTTAAGTCTACAGTAGCGTCGTAGAAACCACCGAGCTCTAAAGAAACGCTACGCAGACCAGGCTGGAATACTCGATGACCACTGTTACCTTGTGCAGTAGCGAAGTCAGTCTTATCAACAGGATCTGCCGTCATCGTCAGTGAGTAAGAACTGGCTTTACCTAAGGTCGACGTTGGAATATAAGTGATGTCAGCAGTTACAGGGCCAGCTACAGTGTAGGAACCCTTAAATTCAACCCGACCATGAAGGAAGTCAACCCATAATAGTTCTGCGTTACGGTTGACAGCATTATCCTTAATAGTGTAAGATGCTGTACGCGACCAAAGGTTTTTAGCTGCATTAGTAATCTTGAAAATCTTACCTGATACAAGAGTCATGCCTTCAGCAGTAGTTGCTACTGGAGTACCACCTTTCTTAATTTTAGCTAAGTAACCCGCAAAACCCTTAAAGATACCATCCGTCTTAATGGACCACTGTAATAGACCTGTAAGGGCAGAATCAAAGGTAGCACCAAGGATAGTATCATTGATAGCTTCACCTTCAACAGACCACTCACCACCTGAACCAGGAACATTTACATACGTAATGTTATCAGTTGAAATTTGGAGGACTTTAGCCGCCATATCGAACTCCTTATAATACTAACCTGTTTGTTTCTGTTGTTGCATCCGGTTCAGTAATGAATGAAAAGTTCAATACGAACATTGGACGCTGCTTTTCATCAATCCCAATTGAACCTAAATCCCCTTGCTGTAAAACGGAAACCCACCAAATATTATTCACATTTTGGGATTGAATCCCTAACAGTACATCCTTTATAGCATGAGCTATACGGTAAGCTTCATTATACTTACCCGTAGCACCTCTTACAACAACCTGTACACTTGGGAAATCTAATAGCCACTTAGGATTAGGTGTAGCCCCAACCGTATCAATAATGTACACAACAGTATCCGGTTCAGGAGGCATTCTACCAATCTCCACAACATATCCAGCCGACGTTACGGCTGTAATAGCAAGGATTTTAGTTTTCACACCCGCTGAAAGAGGATCGTGGGCAGCCATTATGAAATACCCGTTTGGCGTTTGATAATATCTGCATACCGTATAATGATCTGCCTGGATTGCCTGTTTATAGGGTCAGACAGGAATTTAGCTTGTGTGATTCCTCTGTGAGGGATCCATGTTGCCTCATGCACTAAACCAGCATAAGATGGAGAACCACGAAATCCATAACCTAAAGCTGCAGATGCACCAGTAGCTGTCTTAACTGCTTTTAAAAACCCTGATCTCTTAAGTCTACCTGTATCCACAGGAACTAACTTTTGTGATTCCTCAAAAACGGGTTCAAGAGCCTCTACAAGAGCCTCAGGACTGATGTTACCGATATAACCTACTAACTTTAATAGGTTATTCCTAATATCAGACATTTCCTTCTGTATAGCAGTAACATATTGTACTTCATGTGGTAATATACGTGAACCAGCACGCTGCCTACCAACACTAAGTCTTAAAGGTGCAGACACTCTCATAATGTCACCCACCTAACAGAACGCAACCCCCTAAGATCAGTTTGTCTTTGGAACCTTTCAATTTGATAGGCGTCATCAAAACTGGAGGGATCTTCTATAGCAGTATGATTACCTAAGGCAATATAATCACCTTCACTTATGTCTTCACTGACATAAATCTTTGCATTACTTATCTGAGCATCTTCTTCCAGGCGTGTAAGGAATGCAAGGTATTCATGCCATCTAGCATTAACAAGTTTAGGTGTTCCAAACAGATGTCCACCGAAACCATTAGAACCTAATCTAGGCCATACGGTTGCAATATCTGTTAAGGCTGTTATTTCAACGGCCATTATACAATCCTAAACTCTGCTTTCTGTTTAGCAGTACCTAATCGTGCTAAAGTACCGGAGGCATCAAAGAAGATTGCTTGCTGCCCAAAACGCGTAGATCTTAATCCTGACTCATAGATATCAGAATAAAGTTCCCGTGCACCCGCAAACTCCGCTTCTAAGATACCGCCACGTTCTTCCACAATGGCAACAAAGTGTGCTGCAAGGAATAATTCAACAAATCGTAATGAAACAGCGGTCATACCCACATTGGCTAAATGAGTATTTACAAAGTCATTAGCCATTGCGATCATCGTCTCAGTTATCGTCTCGGTAGTTAACTTCGACGGTACGAGTTCGAGTACATCTGGTGCTTCAACACGAAAAGCCATAATTATTTGGCCTTACCAACCACCGCTACTACTGGTTTTACACCCACGGTTTTGGTTTCGGAGGTTTTAGGAGCCCTATCACCATCTTTTCCTTCCAGGTTATCTACAAGAGCTTGTGCTGCTACAGCTTGAGGCTCAACGAGTTGATCCATAAATGCCTTTGCAGCATAAATTGATACTTCAACCGTTTCACCAGGTGCTGCATCACGCCGGATAGAGTCACCATTTTCATTAATTTCAACCGCACTAAAGGATTTTGGGCCTTTAACTACTCGTAACACACGTTCATGATCCAGATTCATAATTACCTTCCTTTCATTGATGAATGCCGTCGTACGGGGCAGCAGGAGGGGGAGCATACAGTAACCACCCCGCACGACAACAACTTTTTACACCATTAGGAATAGTGTGCAACTCCGGACTGTGTGGTAACAGTAGAACGTATGCGTGGGATCATGATTGCCATAACTTTGAAGTTAACAGTCATCCCGCCGTTGCTTTCCCACTGAACCATCGTAGGCTGAAGGCCCATTACTTCATCAATTACGTCAGCAGTAAGCTGTACCATAACTACGTGAGAAGTAGCCAGATCCTTCGTAGGCTTAACGAACGCAATACTAGGAACAGCAAGCACGCGATCCATGATAGTACCACCAACTGCTGCTTTGTAATCTTCGCCCATATGCACATAAGCATTGTAGGGAATGAAGATACCAAACGGGCCATACATGTTGTCTGTATAAGCCTTATCAACCATCGCAAGGACGTCGGTAAGGATCTGCGCACCAGTTGCGGTTGCCCAGTTAGCAGTAACGGAACCAGTATTACGATTCGGCTCGGTAGTCAAACCATAAATACGGGCGTTACCTTCACGAGTAGCGTGACCCAAGAATACCATGGACTCAACAGTCTCAGTAACCAGAGTAGCTGCCAGAGTAGCTTGTGCTACATCCAGAGGCTGACCACTTTTACGTGAGGCTTCCAGTTTACGGATGTTGATGTTGAAGTCTTTATGGATGATCGGCAACGGCATACTCTTAAGCGTGAAGTCACGAGTATCGTTAGCGCCCTCACGGACACCACTCATCGACACTTCAGCGGGCGTCATATCAGTTACTTGTTCCCATTCAAGGATCGTAGTACCGAGCCCATTAGGGATATTGTACGTCAAACCACGTGATACCAATTCTTGAACTGCTACCAAGCGGTTACGTGCAACATCAATCAGAACGTTATCCAACAGTTTCCATTCATCCTTACGGAGAACATCCAGAGTACGGAGGCCGTTCACGTTAAAGTTATTGGCCATGAGTGTTTGTGCAACACGCCCACTACCAATCAGTTGGCCCTTAGAGGCCTGAATGATTTCGATATCAGCTGGCATAATATATAAATTCCTATTTAACTGTTTGGGTAATTAAGCGATTTCAATGAGAAGGCGTACTGCAGAACCGCCACCAGAATTATCCACTGCTTCCAGTGCATAACCCACGATGTTATCCGTGTATACACTGCCGTGGTTGGTTGATCCACTTTCGTTGACGGCAAGCGGCGTGTGTTTGCGTACAGTGCCGTCACCAGCACTTTCAACTGCATCACCAATTACGACTGCTGATGCTGATGCTGCGACAAGTGCATTAATTTCTGAACCGGATTGCACTGCTTCAACCAAGCAGGTATCGTTCGCTACATAAGCAACTGCAATACCCAAACCAACGACTTCATTCTCTACAGCAAACGTTTTTGATGCATTGCCTGAAGCAGTAGAATGAACAACATATTGGTTAGAGGTATTACGCTTTACCAAATGCCCTGGGGTAATTGCTCCTCCTGCGATAGCTTCCTTTCGGATACCTCGCCCACGGACAACGATTGTACGATTAACGGCCATACTATGATCCTCTTATTCGGTTATTAGCGCTACTTAAGCTGCTTGGGTTTGAAAAATGTTTGGTGCAGGCATGAACGTTTCTTCTGCCGAAGAAGCATTCGTGGTAAGCGCAGCACCAGCTACATAGGTCGCATCAACGGCCAAAGCACCAAGAGCTTCCAGCATCGGAAGTTCCATAACTTCCAGCTGTTCTTTGGTAAACTTGTTACGCGTATTTGCCATGATGTTGGTGATAAGTTCATTCTTCTTTGCCGTATAAACGTACATCGAAGCAGTCAGAACTTGTCGGATTTCTACGGGAGCTTCTTTCAGATAAGTTTCCAGATCCACAGTGTGGTTCTCCTGAGCTATTACGGGGGTAAGTTGAGATTGAGATTGTTCCAATTCCTTAGGTTTTTCAACAACAGCATTTGCCGTTACATCCTTACCTTCAGAATCACCTGCAATCTCAACAGGTATAAATTGTGTGTGTGGCCTTACTTTCGTGGGTTCACCAGTTAAAGCAATTACGTTGTCATTGATACTGAATTCCTGCGAATATAGTTCAAAGTTCCAACCTTTCTCAAAGACTACACGACCACTATCATCTGTGCCATGAAATACAGCAATGACGTAAGTAGGGCCATCAGCATACACTTCACTGAGTGCCATACTTACTGCTGTGCGTACATCCTGATCAGATACGTTAGAAGCATCAGAAGAGGATTTAAAACCGAACGTAGCTTTTAATGCACTATTCATTAATCGCTGGAAGAAACCTTCTTTAAGCTTTGCACCTGCTTCTGCTTCTGCTTCATTATCTTTTGGTGCGCCTTCGCATGCACAATTGGAAGTAGGCTCCATACGAGAAGCTTCCATTGCATTTACACGAGGCGCACCACAACCATCTTTAACGCTACAAGCACCAATAACGCCTTTAGAGAGAACTGCAAGATGGTCGGGTACACAGTTAGTCCATACAGCGGAATAATCTTGATCACCGTATGTACCAGATTGTTCGTTTTGAACAGTAAACAAACCAGTGGAAACTTCTACTACTTCGTCACCATCGGTAAAACGTTCAAGGGTTTCAAGGAATTCACCACCCAATTCCTTAATTCGTGCATTGTTAAGCCACAATTCCGTAGTAAGTTTCTTGTCATCAAGAACAGTATTAAAGATCTGTCCAATCTGATAGGATTCTAATACTGAGGGGTGACTAGCAGAAACAGGAATTCCATCAATTGTAGGATGGTTTAATACAACAGGACGACCGTTCCAGCTTTCTGGGAATTTACCAAATTCACTTGCTAATGCAAGTTCAGGTGCCGGAGCATTCGAGGGGTGCAAAACACCTTCTACTAACGCAATACACGGAACTACTGTAAATTCCTGAGACATCAGCTGTGCTGTACGGATATTCTTCTTGTCAGCTGTCGCTGCAATTGATAAATAGTTCCGCATCACTTAACCCCTTGTTTGACTGGTCTACACATTATTCATATTTTAACTGGATTCCAAGAGGAAATCACTATGACCTTAAAAAATTTTTGTACTACTATATTCATAAGATTAACTCTGTATTTTTACCCTAACTGTAAATTTCATAGGCTGCATACTTCTAAGTACTAAGCCCCCAGAATCGACTATCTTTACCTCAAAACGCATGATATTAGGATATAGCTCGCCCGCAAGAAACCTATATGATACAACTCCTGCTGAAGGTGGGTTGTCAATAGTCATACTCTTCTCAATAACCGTACCACTAGCATTCTTCCAAATTAAGAATGCGGTTTTACTTACGAGGGTTAAAGGACTACCATCACTAAGATTCTTACAACTCACCCTTAATATTGAACCCGTATCACCTTCTACAAAGTCAATTGACATTCAACCCTCCTTATTATTAGTGTGTCATCAAAATGAGGCTGTTACTTTTTGTACGTCACTAACCATTAACTCTATATTTAATATGTCTGCTAGAATAGTCTCTGCTAGTACAAATACCATTAAAGGTACGTCTTGAGCAACTAATACACCTGTACCAGTAATAGTTAATGTCCCATTACTTGACAACTGCCCAACTGCATTAAGCAATGCTGCTGAAGTAATGTATAATGTGCCAGCACTTGTAAGATTACCTGAACCTTTAAGTAGTGCTGTCGAATTAAGGCTTAATGTACCAGCACTTAAAAGCTTACCAACAGCATTAAGTACACTAGTACCTGTAAGGCTCAATGTGCCTTGACTATTTAATGCACCTACACCTTTAAGTAAAGCTGCGGAGGTAATACTTAAATTACCTGATGATGTAAGTACTCCTAATCCTTTAAGTAACGCTGAGGAGGTTAGACTTAAAGTACCTACCCCTACAAGCTTACCTGGACCATTTAACAATGCAGCACTTATAAGACTTAAAGTGCCTACACTATTTAATTTACCAATAGCCTTTAATACTGCCAGTGAGGTTAGACTTAAAGTACCTGCTCCTACAAGGCTACCTATACCTTTTAATGCTGCATCATTTGTTATGCTTAGAGTACCTTGCCCTACAAGACTACCCAACCCTTTAAGTGATGCAACTGACGTTATACTTAAAGTACTTTGACCTACAAGATTACCTATACCCTTTAATGAAGTAGTTCCAGTAAGACTTAAAGTACCTACTCCTACAAGCTTACCTACAGCTTTAAGTAATGCGGCTGAAGTAATACTTAATGTACCATTACCTACAAGATTACCTACACCTTTAAGGATAGCAGCGGATGTTAAACTAAGAGTACCAGCACTTACTAATGGACCAATTGCAGTAAGGAGAGCATTACCTGTGATACTTAGAGTACCATTAGCAAACAACTGGTTTGTAGTTGCACCTGTTAGGCCTGCAGCTGCAGTAATACTTAATGTGCCTTGCCCTACAAGGTTACCTATAGCATTCAACAATGCAGTGGAAGTAATACTTAATGTACCGTTACTTACCAAACTACCTACAGCTTTAAGTAATGCAGCCGACGTAATACTTAATGTACCCTGCCCTACAAGGTTACCAGGAGCATTTAATGTACCAGTACCTGTAATACTTAATGTACCATTACTTAGGAGATTACCTAATCCCTTAAGTAAAGCTGCCGAGGTGATACTTAATGTACCTTGGCTAGTAAGGTTCCCTGCACCTTTAAGTAATGCCGCTGTAGTGAAGCTTAATGAACCAGAACTAGCTAGTTGGCCAATAGCATTAAGTACAGCAGTACTTGTAATACTAAGATTACCTTGACTTGCTAAAGCCCCATTACCCTTAAGGATAGCTGCAGCAGTAAGACTTAAAGTCCCCACACTCGTTAGTGGTCCTGGAGCCCTAAGAGCAGCAATACCTGTAAGACTTAAGGTACCATTACTGTTTAATAATCCAACAGCCTTAAGTACTGCTGCAGATGTTAAACTTAATGTACCATTACTTACTAAGTTACCTATACCCTTAAGTAATGTAGCACTTGTAAGACTTAAAGTACCTACTCCTACAAGATTACCTATAGCTTTAAGTACAGCCGTAGACGTAAGACTAAGAGTACCTACCCCTGTAAGATTGCCTGTACCTTTAAGTAACGCAGCTGCAGTAATACTTAATGTGCCTTGAGCAGTGATATTCAGTTTCGAATTTAATGCACCAGTACCAGTAACACTTAAGGTTCCCGCACCACTTAAAGTACCAATACCATTAAGTACTGCTGCTGTTGTAAGACTTAATGTACCATTACTTACTAAGTTACCTACACCTTTTAATGCCCCAGTACCAGTAAGGCTTAAAGTACCTTGGCTTACTAAGTTACCAATACCATTAAGTACAGATGCTGATGTTAAACTTAGTGTACCTTGGCTTACTAAGTTACCTACACCTTTTAATTCTGTAGCACTTGTAAGACTTAGTGTACCTTGGCTTACTAGCTTACCTGGAGCATTTAATGCTGCAACACCAGTAAGGCTTAAAGTACCTTGGCTTACTAAGTTACCTACACCTTTTAATGCTGCAGCATTTGTAAGACTTAGTGTTCCAACACTACTTAAATTACCAGCACCAGTTAATACTGCAACACCAGTAATTCCAAGCGTACCTGTAGCAACAAGCTCCATATCAAGAACAAGATATGGTACTATCAGCCGAGAATTTGGCTTAGTAGTTACACGTCCATTGCGTGGTACACCATAACTTGCCATCAGAAACGCCTTGGCTGGATGATGTTACGATTGGGCATCAATACGCCGCGTTCACGGGTGAACGGGTTTGGAGTATCAAGTGCGATTGATGCCATTTCATCATTCGACAAACGTCGCTGCCACAACGCAGCCCATGCGAGATGTCCGTACATATTGGAGCCAGAGTTTGGCTGTTGGAGATGGCCAACTTGCGTCATGTTCGTGAGGCCCGACGTGAAGTGGTTTGCCATGCTTGCTTCTTGAGCACCATTCCACCATAACTCGGCATTGCCAGATCCGTCATGCCGAACGGCAATCACAGCCTCTGTGTTCACGCGATTGGTGGCTGTGCCTGTCATTGACCGCGAAGAGCCACCAGAATCCCAATGGGTAAAATAGGCGTAACCATTGGTCGCGGAAAAGCCGATGGTCACGCCTTGCTGCCATGTGGCGTGGTACTGGAAGCAAACAGCAGCCATTGTGGAACCCTGCACAGTCACGTTTTTTACACGGGCTGCAAGAGTGTATGCGCTTTGCGGAAAGCTAGCTGAGATGCCGCTTGGGAGGTTTGGATTCTTAAAGTAATAACCATCCTGCCATTCGTCCTTTACAACGCCTTGGTTGCTACCGTCCATCGTGGTACGTGAGCGCGTGCCACCTGTGGCTGCGTCATCATCGGTAAGTGCCTTCTTGATCCAGCCATACAAATTGTTTTCTGCCGCTCGTCCACGAGTTGAGCAATCAGTTTGCATAACCAATGAATCAAAGACTGTCATAGTTTTGCCGGGATTGTATCTAGCCCCATAACAGGATCGTAAACAGCAGCCATCAAGTCATTGTGAAGAACAGCAGCACGGTTTATGCCTTGATCATCAACCACGTTATATTTTGGAAGCGCGGCCAGCAACCGAATGACAATGGCATCAATGCGCGTGCTGCGATTGTCTTGGTACGCTACCTTTTCGTCAGCCAAGATGGTGGCTGCAACAGCGGCATCTTTCTCAACAAGCAGATCGGTGTATTCCTTTTCTGTCCTCGCCATGATTACTCATCCCAGACCATGTGGTAGTCAAGAAGTTGCCCGGTGCCTGTTGGGCAGATGACGCCAATGCCGTTAGCCGTTCCCTTCAGGATTCTGATTCCATTGTCACCAAACGTCCAGATGATCCCATTGCCTACTGCTGCACCCAGTGCCGCTTGAACAAAAGGAGATCCGACTGCTCCATCAGCAGTGTGACCAGCAAAGCCAGTCATCAGCGCAGCGCTGTCAGGCTCCCAAGGAACTTCTGTCAACCCAGCACCAACGCCAGTCGCATTCGTGAATCGAACCAAGGAAACAGCAACAGCAACAGATGTCGTGTTGAACACACCGAACTCACGCAGTACTCCACCAGTGTTTGCAACAGCAAACAGTGAAGCAATAGCGCGAAGCGATGTGCCTACTACGGTTGAACGCCCCGCTATGGAATATCTCATGTTATGAACCCTTAAACATTACCGTACCATCACGCATTTTTTGAGCCTTCATCTCGTCTGCGTTAGCATCGGAGAGTGTACCAATCCCATACATAAATTGGCCTTGTACACCAAGGTTACGTTTAGCTTGCTTTCCTGCATGATGCAAGAAAGCAGCTAATCGTAAAGCTGTCTCAAAATCCATTCGGCAGAACTTTGTACCTAACTGCATTACAACAGTGCCCCCCTCTGCCTTGGTAGACACTATCGCACTTTGTAATATTTCCATTATGCTGCAAACCAATCCAATGCGCCGATCGCAAATTGTGGGTTAATTCCGTTGTTGATCACAAGGGAACAAGTTGCATACATACGTAACACATCACCAGTACCAATTAAACCCAAACCAACATGTGTGGGCGTATCTGGGCCACCTGCAGACATTTCACCAAACGATACAATTGCAGCATTAGATGCATTATCTGCAGCAACAGTCCACCCAGCACCAGAACGTGCAATAGTAGGCCGTACATAACCTGTATATGCAATCTCAAGTGCAGTCAACAGAGTATCCGTATCGGACAAACCCGTAGACAATGCTAATTGAGCTGAACCTGCGGTCACACTTTGAGGCAATCCGCCAGCATCACCTACGTTAGCTAATGCAGTGTTGTTAAACAGCAGTAGTAACAGTTTGTTTTCGAAATCATTTACCATCGCAGTCATATTGAACTCCTAGTTAATTACTTTAATCGTCTGCGGCACTGCAAGCCAATCAGAGATTTCACCATCACTGTCAAGCACACGAACCCTCACACTGTAGTCACCTACACCCACTCCAGCCAGCGTCACTGTAGTATTAGTATTATTATATAAGGCATCCTTAATAGATTCCTGGCTAACAGCAGTTTTATAAGCTACCTGCCATTTCAAAGGTAATCGTAAAGCAGATCCATCCTCATTCTCAAGAGGCATCCCAATATTAGGTACGATCAATGTGTTGTTATCGGTAACTAATTGTGATACCAGTATGGTTAGTACCCAATCGTTTTCATTAACAGCATTACCAGGAGGATCAAGTTGAACGTTTATACCACGATTAACAGAAAACTCTGTCCCATTGACTCCAGATCGAGGATCAAACCAACGACCCTTAAGATCACCTGATGCCAGAAGCGTGGTGTTTAGTTCAAACGTACGTCCATTACCTACGTAAGCGTATAAAATACGACTGTCGGTAGAGCGCATAGCTGACACATAATCAAAACCATTGGGAAAGAGACTACCATTATTAACCACAAGGTTTTGTGCGGAGACATTAGCTTCGTTATGTGCAGTGCCCATGAACTGCTGATAAGGGCCAAAGACTTGCTGCGCCCCCAAAGCGTTGAGTGCTGCCTGCCAGCCTGCTGCGAATGACCATATTAGTCCGTGGCCGTAGGTGTAGCCTGCACCGCCGGTGAACGCCGTGTGCCACGCATACATCCGTTGGTACCACGGGGTGTCCGGTGCAGCTATGCCCTCATAGCCTGATTCGCCGTTGATCGCGGGTTTCGTGGGAGTCGCTGCCCTCTCGGCTTCCAGACCTCTGATGTGCTCGCCGACGTTGCCGGACGGTTGCAGCATGTAAGCGACGTTC
>Ga0163153_10000878_pt1 | contig 49606 bp, 47 predicted proteins | sample OliLakLV19MP6IB1_FD_148629 | JGI IMG/M metagenome (GOLD analysis project Ga0163153, IMG submission 148629) | Freshwater microbial mat bacterial communities from Lake Vanda, McMurdo Dry Valleys, Antarctica - Oligotrophic Lake LV.19.MP6.IB-1 | ecosystem: Environmental > Aquatic > Freshwater >... | reverse complement strand
CCACTTGGGCCTTGAATCCAGGTGCGTGGTTCCTTCTCGTCCTTCTCATGCGCTTGCTCCTCTGTTGGCCATGCGCTACATGGCTTGGGTTGAGCAAGACTACCACTTATCGACCTGTCCGAATTTCCGGCACCACCTCTTACCAGCGTCGGCGTCGCAGAGAGGGCACCTATGCCCACAGCCAGTGCCATGGCAGTCGTTCCGAGAATGAGTTTTCACTGCATAGAATTTATCTCGTTCCCTTTCGCTGATTCATCGTCGCAGGATGCTGAAAAAGTCCGTCAGCTGTCTTGTTCATTTGGTCTGTCTGGTGTCTTTGGTTAGTCTGGTTCAACCAAATGGACGAGACAGACCAGATACTACGACTCCGTTGGCCGTTCAGGGCAATCGATGAGATAGCGAGGCAGCGCTGGCGGATCAATGGCGATCTGTTGGGCATGGCAAGGAGGGATATCTTCTTTCAGCCGCTTCAGGAGCCTGAGGACCTTCATGCTGGGAGGCACCTCGCATATCCATAGGTGTGTGCCGGACTCCAGTTCTTCTATGTGTCGTTGCACGCGAAATCCTGGATACTCCATGAAATAGGCGGATAAGAATCCCCCGATGGCTTGCACCACCCAGGGATGCGCGGTGGCATAGCGGTAGCTGATTCGAATTTCAACCACCTGCATGGGCTCTTGCTCATCCATTGTTATGGGAGAGTATAGCCTGTTTGCGACGGTGAAACCTCAGTAGGATGCTAAAAAAGTCTGCTAGTGTAAAAAGATCGTTATTTGGTCTGTCTGGTCTGTTCGGTTGCATGAGACTAACCAGTTAGACCAGATGAACCCAACAGACTAGATAGACCAGACAGACCACACACGAAGAGGACGGCTTGCTTGACCCGCTTCGCATCTGCGTGTAGGGTCCCGCGATGTGCTTGGCGGGCGCGCGAGACTGGCACGACGCATTGGGAATGCTGAATGTTGAATTGTCAGGACTGACGAGACGGGGGGAGAGTTCCATGTTTTCGGAACTTCGAACCCAGAACTTCGAACTTCGGAGCGTGACCATTGTGCTTCACGTTTCACGAACGACGCTTCACGGGGCACACACAGTGAGATGCACATGAAGATCGCCATTATCGGTGGAGGACCGGCCGGACTCATGGCCGCGGAGGTGGCGAGTGCTGCCGGCGCACAGGTTGATCTCTATGACGCCATGGCCTCGGTCGGTCGCAAGTTTCTACTGGCGGGGAAAGGCGGCCTGAACCTCACACACTCGGAACCGCCGGAGAAATTTCTTTCGCGGTATGGGGCCCGTCGCGCGCAGATCACGCCGCTGCTCGCGTCGTTCGGGCCTGATGCGCTCAGGGCTTGGGCTCGCGGACTCGGCATCGACACATTTGTGGGTTCTTCCGGGCGCGTGTTCCCCACTGATCTCAAGGCCGCGCCGTTGCTGCGCGCCTGGCTCCGCAGGCTGCGCCAGGCTGGTGTGCGATTCCACATGCGCCATAAATGGTCCGGCTGGGACGAGCAGGGGGCTCTGTATTTTTCCACGCCAGAGGGAAACCGCTTTGTTCAGGTCGATGCCGTAGTACTTGCGCTCGGCGGCGGCAGTTGGCCGAAGCTCGGCTCCGATGCCTCGTGGGTGCCGCTATTGGCAGGACGCGGGCTGCACATTGTGCCGTTGCAGCCCGCGAACTGTGGCTTCGATGTGGGATGGAGCGAGCATTTTCGGACAAAGTTTGCCGGGCACCCGGTCAAGTCAGTGGCGGTTGTTGTGCGGAATGATGCCGGTGCTGAGTCCTGGCATCCGGGGGAATTCGTGATCACGGAGACTGGTGTGGAAGGCGGCGTGATGTACGCGGTGTCCGCCTCTCTTCGCGACGAGATCCTGGCGAAGGGAGTGGCGACCTTGCGCCTTGACCTGGCGCCTGATCGCGATATGCCGCGCTTGACTCACGATCTGTCGAGACCACGCGGCAAACGTACGATGGCGACGCATCTTCAGCGGCAAGCACATATCGAAGGTGTGAAGGCGGGCTTGCTTCGTGAAGTGGTCTCGAAAGAGGATTTTGCGGACCCGGCTCGGCTGGCCGCTGCGATCAAAGCGTTGCCACTGCGGCTTGTCGCACCGCGCCCGCTGGAGGAAGCGATCAGCACGGCTGGTGGAGTTCCATTCGAAGCGCTCGACGAACGGTTGATGGTCCGCCGGTTGCCGGGACTGTTCTGTGCCGGCGAGATGTTGGATTGGGAGGCACCGACCGGAGGCTATCTTCTGAGTGCCTGTTTCGCCACGGGGTGCGCAGCGGGTGCCGGGGCGGCAGCATGGGTCACCAAGCGCGGGACGCGCGGGGCAGGCTGAAGGGGGTAAGGCCGAATTATTCAGAACTCCGACCTTCAGCCTTCTGGTCGTGTCCAGCACGTCTCGCTCGGCTTATGGAGGAGTGGCGACCAGCCCGTTGACGGCTCCGATGGATCGGTATTTCTGGTCGCGTTGACTCAACAACTGAGGGAGGGAGAGGTCATTGAGCTGGGCGAGTTGGTTGCTGAGGGATTTGGCGACTCGTTCGGTGATGGCATGGAGGTCCCGATGGGCGCCGCCGAGCGGTTCCGGAATCACTTCATCGACGATATGGAGGTCGACCAGGTCTTTCGCCGTCATTTTTAAGGCGGCAGCGGCATCGGGAACTTTTGCCGGATCGTCCCACAGGATGGCGGCGCAGCCTTCCGGCGAAATCACCGAATAGACACCATGCTCCAGCATGAGGACGCGATCTGAGACGCCTAATGCGAGTGCTCCCCCGCTGCCGCCTTCACCGATGACGATGGAAATAATCGGGACTGCGAGCCGGGACATGACAAAAATATTGCGGGCAATGGCTTCAGCCTGGCCACGCTCTTCCGCGCCGATGCCGGGATAGGCGCCCGGCGTGTCAATAAAGGTGACGATCGGACGTCCAAACTTCTCGGCCATCCTCATGAGGCGTAGAGCTTTTCGATAGCCTTCGGGGTTCGGCATCCCAAAGTTCCGTTGCATCCGTTCTTTGAGGGTTTTCCCTTTTTGATGGCCAATGATCATGATCGACCGGTCGTTGAATCTCGCGAAGCCTCCGACGATGGCACGATCGTCGCCAAACGAGCGGTCCCCATGGAGTTCAAGAAAGTCCCTGAATAGATAACTAATGTAATCGAGGGTGCTGGGTCGTTGGGGATGTCGGGCGAGTTGCGTTCGCTGCCAGGGAGTCAGTTTGCTATACAGCGTATGTTCGACCTGGGCCAGCTTCATCCGCAGCTTGCGGATCTCGTCCTGGGGGGACGATTTCCCGGTAGGAGCGGCCGCGAGCTTTTCGATCTTTTCTTCGATCTCGCGGATCGGCTTTTCAAACTCGAGGTAATCGCGCATAGGGCGTCTGCAGGCTACATGTCATGGTTCATCCGGTTTATTTGGTTTGTTTTGTCCATCTGGTTGCTCTGGCTCTTTGGTTGAACGAAACCAACCAGATGGACCAAATCAATTTGATCAACAAAACAAACCAGAGCAACCAAACAGACCAAATAAACCGGACAAACTGAGTGGTCAGGATAGCAGAAAAATGGCCCCTTTGCCTAGCACTTCTTCAACCTCTGCGACAAAGCCTTCGCTGGGGGTGATAGTCAGGTGAGGGAGGGGGGCTGTCTCGGCTTCCAGCTCTGAATCCATTCGCAACGTGAGAGACACTGTCGTGCTTCCCGGATGTCGCTGTAAGACCTCGCGGAGACGCGGTAACTGTCCCGTCACGCCGGGATGATCCGTCAGCCGAATGCGGACCCGCTTGATCGTCTGCGCTTGAACCTCGGCCAGCGGCTCAATCTTACTCCCTCGAATCTTCGTGCCTTTATCTCCCCGGTCCACCGTGCCCGTGATGCGTACGAGGCGTTCCGGCACTATGAGGTCGGCGGCATTTTTGTAAAGATCAGGAAAGACAATGATTTCCACCACGCCCTGGAGATCTTCCAGGGTGAGATAGGCCATCCGATCGCCCTTCTTGGTCAGCATGCTTTTGACGGTCGTAATGATGCCACAGAGTTTCACTTCCCGACCGTCCGACAATTCTGGCAGGCTGATGGTCGAAGCCGTGGCGAGCGCCTGGATAGCGGCCTCATAGCGCGCCAGCGGATGCGAGGAAATATAGAAGCCGGTCAGTTCACGCTCGTGTTTTAATCGCTCGCTTTGGTCCCATTCCGGAATGTTGGGCAGCGCCGGCATGGCCAGCTGCTCCGCAGAGTCTTGTCCGGTCAGCTCGTCGCCGAAGATATTGGTCTGTCCAAGATCCCGTTCGCGCTGCGCGGCCGCACCGTCCTCGACGGCTTGATCCAGGACCGCGGCCAGTTGAGAACGTTTCGCGCCGGTCGAGTCAAACGCGCCGGTCTTGATCAGCCCTTCGAGCATGCGCTTGTTAACTTTGTGTAGATCGACGCGACGACAGAACTCAAAGAAGGACTTGAAGGGGCCGGATTCATTCCGAATCTCGATGATCGATTCGACGGCGCCTTCGCCGACATTCTTGATGGCTGCCAGGCCGAACCGGATTGCGTGATCCACCACGGTAAAGTTTTTATGGCTTTCGTTGACGTCCGGAGGCAGGACCTTAATGTTGAGGTCGCGGCATTCCGTGAAGTAGCCGACGATTTTGTCGGCGTTGCCCATGTCGGTGGTCATCAGGGCGGCCATGAACTCAGTCGGGTAGTGCGTTTTTAAATAGCCGGTCTGGTAGCAGACGACGGCATAGGCTGCGGCGTGCGACTTATTGAATCCGTAGCCTGCAAACTTCTGAATCAGTTCGTAGAGTTTTTCCGCTTTCTTGTCGGGAATCTTGTTCGCCTTGGCGCCGGCCAGGAACTGCGCGCGCAGCTTCTCCATCTCCTCCGGCTTCTTTTTGCCCATCGCGCGCCGGAGAATGTCGGCTTGGCCGAGCGAGAAGCCCGCCACCTTGTTGGCAATCGCCATCACCTGTTCCTGATAGACGATGACCCCGTAGGTGTCCTTCAGGATCGGTTCGAGTTCAGGCACTTCGTACGCGATCGGAATCTTGCCCTGTTTTCGTTTGATGAAGTCGGGAATCAGATCCATCGGGCCAGGGCGATAGAGCGCGATGATGGCGATGATGTCCTCGAAGCGGTCCGGTTTCAGGCCGGTCAGGAGATCGCGCATCCCGGAGCTTTCTAACTGGAAAAGGCCGATCGTCTTTCCTGAGGAGAGGAGGGCAAAGGTCTTGGGGTCGTCGAACGGCATCTGCTCCATGACCAACGGGGGATCGCCAGGATGTCTCTCATTGATCAGATTCTCGGCGCGTTTGATCATCGTGAGGGTTTTGAGGCCCAGGAAATCGAATTTGACGAGCCCAATCTTTTCGACGTCTCCCATGGAATATTGGGTGACGATTTCGTCGTTGGCTCCTTTGTAGAGCGGCACATGGTCGGTGAGCGGCCCTTCCGAAATCACCACGCCGGCGGCGTGAGTCGAGGCGTGCCGGGCCAGTCCTTCGAGAGAACGGGCGATGCCCATCAGCTCTTTGACCCGGGTATCGGTCTCGACGAGATCGCGCAGTTTTGGTTCTTGATCGAGTGCCTGCTGGAGCGTGATGTTGAGCTGATTCGGGACGAGCTTGGCCACGCGATCGACTTCGGCATAGGGAATTTCCAGCACACGGCCCACATCCCGGATCGCGGCTTTTGCCCCGAGCGTCCCGAATGTAATGATCTGGGCTACATGGTCTTTGCCGTACTTGTCGACCACATAGTTGATGACCTCGCCCCGGCGTTCCATGCAGAAGTCCATGTCGATATCGGGGAGGGACACGCGCTCGGGATTCAGGAACCGTTCGAACAAGAGCGTGTAGACGAGAGGATCGAGGTCCGTGATACGCAACGCATAGGCGACGAGACTCCCGGCGGCGGATCCTCGCCCCGGTCCGACCGGGATGTGGCGCGAGCGGGCAAACTTGATGATGTCCCATACGATGAGGAAATAGCCGGCGAACCCCATCGAACAGATGATCGTCAGTTCTTCACGCAAGCGCAGCTCATAGGTGGCTGGCAGGATCTGGCTGGGCCGTTCTTTGAGTCTGGCCGCCAATCCCTCCAGCGCCAGGCGCTCCAGATACGTTTCTCGTGTAAAGCTTTCAGGCACTTTGTATTGCGGGAGATGTGTCTTGTTCAGCGCCAGTTGAAGGTCGCAGTTGTCCGCAATCCGGCAGGTATTAGTGACGGCATCGGGGAACTCAATAAAGGCAGCTGAGACTTCCTCTGTCGATTTCACATAGAGTTGATCCGTATCGAACTTCATGCGATTCGGGTCGCTGATCGTCTTGCCGGTTTGCAGGCAGAGCATCAGCTCGTGCGGGCGGAAATCTTCTTTCTTGAGGTAGTGACAATCGTTGGTGCCGGCCAGGGGGATGTCCATTTTCTTGGCGATCTCGAGCAGGCCGCTATTCGCAACTCGCTGGTGGTCCAATCCGTTTGCCTGCACCTCAAGGTAGAAGTGTTCCTTTCCGAAGATTTCCTGAAACTCCCCAGCCACAGCCATGGCGCCACCCATGTCCTTCTGGCCAATGAGGTAGGGGATCTCGCCGCTTAAGCAGCCGGACAGGGCAATCAGTCCCTCGTGATGCTCTTTAAGAATTTCTTTATCCATCCGTGGCTTATAGTAGAATCCTTCAAGGTATGCCTTACTAACTAGCTTGATCAGATTTTGATAGCCGGTTAGATCTCGAGCCAGGAGGATTAGGTGATAGTAATCATTGTGGGCGAGGCCGCTGTCTTTGGCAGCTAAGCGACTGCCAGGGGCCATGTAGGCTTCGCAACCGATGATGGGTTTGATACCTGCATCTTTGGCTTTGCGGTAGAACTCGATGGCCCCGAACATGTTGCCATGGTCAGTCATGGCCACAGCAGGTTGGCCGAAGGTCTTAATCTGCCGGACGAGCGGCTCGATTTGATTCGCGCCGTCCAAAAGACTGAATTGGGTGTGGAGGTGGAGATGCACAAAGGACGAAGCCATGGCCGGATTCTAGGAGTGCGGAGAAGGGGAAGTCAAACAAGGGAGCAGGGGAGCAGCCAGGTGCCCTTTTTGCTCGCAGAACGCGCACGATAAGAATGTGCTCGTTCGTTGCGCGCAGTAAAGGGCAGCCTCGGCCACTCCCCAAAAGAGAGGGATGAAGAATCGGAAGATCTGCATGGAAAAGTGCGAGCAGGGGAGGTCATTGGCGATGGTCTCTCCTGGTCGCGCAACGCGCGGCTTCGGAAAGCCCTCGTTGGACGCGCGCAATGGGAGACTATCTAGCGAGCCTTCAAGAGAGACAGTAGAGGACTAGTGTCTCTCTTGATGCCATCTGGGTAACGACGTAGCCTGTCACGCAGATCTTGCCCATCTCGCTCACGTGTCATGCGCAAGATTGGTGTATCGGCGGTTGCCGTAGAAATCTTTGTGAATGAATGATGCGGGTTACGATCAGGCCGCTTCGTCGATCTGCTGCGCGACAGCTTGGGTGTATGCGGCTTTGAGGCCCTCGGAGTCCCCTGCTTGTTCCCTCAGCTGCTGATGGAGCTGCTCGAGTTCGCGGATACGGCGATCTCGTTTGGCTAGCTGCAGCTCGACTTCTTGGAGTGCGGTCACCGGGCTCTCGGTGGCCTGCAACTTCGAGGCGGAGTCTCTCAGCTCATGCCGGGCCTTCTCCAACATCTGCTCTTTGAGGTGCATCATGGCGGTGACGTCTGCGAGTTGTTGTGTGACGGTGCCGGCGGATACGTTTCGCAGCAGCCAGCCTACTGCGCCGCCAATTCCAGCTGCGATAATGAGACATCCCAACATTTGGTTGATGAACATGGTCATAGGTCGGTCTGTCCTTTCACTTGTAGTTCGATGCGCCGATTGCGTTGGAGGCCGGCCCGATTTCCCGCCACAGATAGCGGTTGTGAGGCGCCATAGCCGACGGCGGTGAACTGCTTGGGCAGGCCGTGTTTGGTAAAGTAACGCCGCACGGTATCAGCACGATGCTGGCTGAGTTCAAGATTATAATCTGGCTCGCCGTACTTGTCCGTATGACCACCAATCTCGATGGGCAGGGGAGGGAACTGTCGTAATTGGGCAATCAGCTGGTCCAGCGTGGCAAGACTACTGGGCGTGATCGTTGTGCTTTTTGATTCAAACTCGATGGACGCGTGCGCAAGAATTTCATTTAATTTTTTCTGGAGCAAGGCAGGGGAGGCCTTCGCCAACGATGGAGCTAACGGGGATGGGGCCACCGGCAGGGAGGGAGGCTTCGGGGATAGGGCCGCCGGCAGGGAGGGACTCACCTTGGAGGGAGCCTTCGAGGACGGACCCGCCAGAATACGATCTTCTAGTACTAGCCCTGTCTGTGTCAGAGGGGCAATCTCGTGTAGCACGGTAGCCTTGGCACGATTGCCGGCGACTTGGCCGCTGAGGACAATCGAACGGCCGTCGATGATGATGGAGCCTCGTTCCGTCATCTGGCCCAAGACGGGGAGGACCCTGGAGATACTGTCGGCCCAGGCGACAGGTCCCACTCTCGGATCTACCACCAACTCATCGACGACGTTGCCTGGCGTGGATCCGTAGAGTTCTTGGGCTCGCTGCAGGATTGCGGCCTTGCTGGTCTGACTGGGAAGTGAGCCACGGAGTATCAGCATTCCATACTCTACCCGTGCATGAAAGTTGGCAGGAGTAGGGGGGGCCGATGTCGTTGATGGGGGAAGTTGGTGTGGAAGGCAGAGAATGGCAAGGAGGGCAAGTGCAACAATTCCAGCTGCTAAAATCGCTGCACTCTTCATGGTTTACCTATTGGACGGACAGGCGCCTGCAACCCTCAGTAAAATCTATCATATAATTGCAAATGGTGTCGGGAGCCATACTAGGAGGGCGGGTAGGGGAGGGGTGCGTTCCTCGTGAGACTTGCGAGAAAAGCGGGACGGGTGATACGGACGACAGTGCGAGGTCAGAAGTTCGACGTTTACGGAACTTCGAACCCGGAACCTCGAACTTCGAGTCGCGCCTGTCGCGCGCACAACGCACGAACGATGCTTTACGACGGGAGTGTGCCGCGTTAGCAGGATGCTCAAAAAGGCTGTCCAGCAAGGCCGCAGCGAGCGAAGAGGCGAGGAGGTACCAACTGCACTTCGTGCGGGCCGTTCGCCCGCAGATTGGATCTTGGCGAACGGAAAAGCCCCTCCAGTGCTTCCGATCTCCGATGGACTCCCCCTCACGTGGAGTTTCTGAGCGAAGCGGGAACGAAGCTGGCGGATTTTTTCAGCATCCTGCTAGAGCCGCTCGCCGTACTTGCGATAGTGCTCTTTTTTGGCTTCGTCGATCCACTTGTCCCGTTTGATCCGGTCGGGGGCGGTGTAGAGCTTCTTTGCGACCTTATTGATATCCTCCGACGTCCAGCGCGCAATCTGGCCAAAGCTGTGCAACCCCATCTTGTTCAGGGTCCGCGCAAAGACGGGACCGATTCCGTGAATCTTACTCAGGTCGTCCGTCTGTCCGTTTTTCGCCGCTTTCGCCTGTTCCATCTGTAGGGATAGTTGACTGCCATTCTGACGGGTCTTCTGGCGAGGAGCCACAGTTCCTCCATCAGTTTTGATACGGAGTGCGGCCCGCACTTCGACCAGGCGTTTTCGGAGGCGGGCGATTTCCTCTTGCTTTTCTCCCGCCGTCTTCGCCTGATCCGCCAAACCTTGCTGGTGTACTTCGAGTTCCTGAATCTGGTGGAGGAGGCTGTCGATGCGTTCGTTTCGCTCGCGCAAAAGTTGTTCATCAAGCAAGAGCTGGGCTCGGAGTTGGTTCTGTGCCGCGAGCTGTTGTTGTAACGTAGCGATCTGCGCTTCGTGTTGGATGAGAGTGTGGGCATACTTCGTTTCCCACTGTATCCGTGCCGCTTCTTGCTCCTTCAGCTGCGGCTGAAGACATTCGAGTTCGCCGATTCGTCGCTCCCGCTCGGCCAGTTGGCCTTCCAGTTGGTGCAGTGCGGTTCGATGCTCGGTGTCTTGATCGCTCAGTTGTACCTCCAACCAATGGACCCGTCCTTGAGCCGGTTCGAGTTCCTCCACGCGCGCGCGGAGCCGCTCGGCCTCTACGACTGTGGCCTCCAACTCGGCGATACGACTTTGAAGATTATGCCGTTCTTGTTCTTTAGACTCGAGTGCCTGTTGGGCAGCCTGGCGTGCGAGATGACATTGTTGGATTTCTTCCCCCTGTGCCGCGACGGCCGCGTCATACTCGCTCGCGCGCTGGTGAACAGAGGCTGCTTCCGCTTCCAGGACTGTTAACCGTTGCGTGCGAACGACCAACTCTTCTTGAAGCGCCTGGAGGCGGTCGTTTCGCGTAGAGAGTTCCTGTCGGCTGGATTGGTCGAGCGCCTCGGATTCGACTATTTTGCTTTCGAGCGTCTGCATCGCAGCGGCTTGGACTTTCATCTCATACTGCGCCTTCTCCAGCCGCTGTTCTTTGAGGCGCAGGGTAGCGGTGACGTCTATGAGCTGTTGTTTGAGTTGGCCGACGGACAGGTGTCGCAGCAGCCATCCGACCGCCCCGCCAATGCCTGCCGCGACGAGGAGACATCCCACGATCTGGCCGATGAGTATGGTCATAGATCACGAACTCCTTTCACGCGCAATTCGATGCGACGGTTGTGCTGGAAGCCGGCCCGCGTCTGTGCTACCGACAGTGGTCGTGAGGCGCCATAGCCGAAGGCGGTGAATTGGTTGGTCAGGCCATGGCTGATGAAGTAGTCCCGGACGGCTTCAGCGCGGCGGCGGCTGAGTTGAAGGTTATAGTCCGGCTCGCCGTACTTGTCCGTATGACCGCCAATTTCAATGGCCGTGTGGGGGGCACGACGTAATAGGGCGATCAGCTGGTCTAGTGTGGCGCGACTACGGGGGAGCATTGTCGAGCTATTTGATTCAAACTCGACGGAGGCGTGCGAGAGGATTTCATTCAATTGTTTCTGGAGCGAGGAGGAGGGAGCCGGGAGCCGAGCCGCTAGAATATGATCTTCCAGTTCGAGCCCTGTCTGAATAAGAGGGGCAATATCTTGCAGTACGGTGGTTTTGGTACGATCGTCGTTGACCCGGCCGCTGAGGACAATCGAGCGCCCGTCGATGATGATGGAGCCTCGTTCCAACATGTGCCTTAAGAGGGGGAGGGCCCTGGGGACATTGCTGGCCCAGGCTGCCGGTCCCACTCTCGGATCCACCGCCAACTCATCGACTACGCGACCCGGCTTTGTTCCATAGAGTTCTTTGGCACGCTGTAGGATTGCGGCCTTGCTGGTCTCACTGGGAAGCGAGCCACGGAGGGTCAGCGTCCCCAGCTCTATACGCGCGTGAAATATGGCAGGGGTGAGGGAGCTTGATGCTATCGGTGTCGGAAGATGGCGCGGGACGCAGACCACGCCAACAAGAGCAAGTGCGACGGCGCCTGCGCCTAGAATCGCTCTGCGCATCATGAATCAACTCTCGAGCGGAAGGTGGCTGATAGGCCCCAGTGACCCTACCATACTGCGTGGGCTCAAGCCAGACAGGATTTGTGGGCCTATCACGCATGATCGCCGCGCGCCAGGCGGAGGTCGAGGCAACGGAAGGTCGAGGCGGAGGCTAAGGTTGAGCGAAACCCTAATCCGGACTGAACTTCAGCCTCGCCCTTACCCGCAACCTTAACCTCAGTCTTGGGGATTTCATTCCTCTTGTAAGGTGGATATTCATTTGTTATTCTTCGCCGCGCCTTCCGAGCCACGAACCAACTATCGACTGTCTTCCAAGGAGTTTCTATGACCAGCATCAAACGGGCATTGATCAGCGTGTCAGACAAGACCGGTGTCGTAGAAATGGCGAAAGGGCTCACGGCGCTGGGGGCTGAGGTTCTCTCGACCGGAGGAACTGCCAAAGCTTTGCGAGATGCCGGTGTACAGGTGACCGATGTGGCGGTGTATACAGGCTCACCGGAAATTCTCGATGGCCGTGTCAAGACACTGCACCCCAAGATTCATGGCGGACTATTGGGACGGCGTTCGGTGCCTGCCCATGTTGCGCAGATGGAGCAGCATGGGATTGGACCCATTGACGTGGTTGTGGTCAACCTCTATCCGTTCGAGGCCACGATCGCGAAACCGCACTGTCCCTTTGAAGAGGCCATCGAAAATATCGATATCGGCGGGCCGTCGATGCTGCGCTCCGCCGCTAAAAATCACGAAGATGTTCTGGTGGTCGTAGATCCAACGGACTATCAGCGCGTGCTGGATGCGGCGAAGGCAGGGACGGTGTCGCATGAGTTACGGCGTGAACTAGCGATGAAGGTGTTTCAACACACGGCCCGCTACGACAGTCTGATTGCCGGGTATCTCGAAAAGCAGGTGCAAGGCGGCGCGGGTAAGTTTCCACAAATATTGTCCTTGCAGTTCGAACGGGCAGAGATGCTCCGCTATGGGGAGAACCCACATCAGCAAGGGGCCTTCTATCGGGAGCTACATTCGACCGAGCCATCGGTATCCCGTGGAAAGATCCTGCACGGCAAGGCGATGTCATATAACAATTTTCTCGATGCCAATTCAGCGCTCGAGCTGGCAAAAGAGTATGATGAAATTGCCGTCGCTATTATCAAACACAACAATCCCTGTGGTGTGGCACTGGGGACGACACCGGTCGAGGCCTATGTCAAAGCCCGGGAGACCGATCCTATTTCGGCGTTCGGCGGCGTCATCGCCTTCAATCGCCCTGTAGATCTGGCGGCGGCGAAGGAAATCACCTCCACGTTTGTGGAAGTGGTCATTGCGCCAGGATTTGCAGGCGATGCGCTCGCAGAATTGAAGCGCAAGAAGGATCTTCGATTGCTCGATGTCGGACCGCTCACGAAGGTGAAGCAAGAGGGCTTCGATCTCAAGAAATTGGTTGGGGGCTTGATCGTGCAGGATCGAGATCTCGGTGTCTTGACCGATCTGAAAGCGCTTAACGTACCGACCCTGCGCAAACCGACGGACGAGGAGTATGCGGCCTGTGCCTTTGCCTGGAAGGTCTGCAAACACGTGAAGTCGAACGCGATTATCTACGCGAAGCCTGGGCAGACGGTGGGGATCGGCGCCGGCCAGATGAGCCGGGTTGATTCGGTGAAGCTTGCGGTGATGAAGGCTCAGATGCCGATTAAGGGGTGCGTGATGGCGTCGGATGCGTTCTTCCCGTTCCGGGATGGATTAGATGCTGCCGCGCAGGCGGGGATCACGGCGGTCATTCAGCCGGGCGGCTCCATTCGCGATGCTGAAATTATCAAAGCCGCAGATGAACAGGGGTTGGCGATGATTCTCACGGGTATGCGCCACTTCCGCCACTAATCGGATGTTGAAACAGGTCCGCAACGTCGTTCTCAGTTGTTCGAGACCCTCAACGTACCTCCGCTCAGTACGCTTCGGGCCTCTCGCTCCTTGCGGCCTTGTTGGATGACCTGTTTGAGCATCCGCAAGAAGGTCGTGCTGGAATTCAGAGAGGTTTTTCCGTGAAAATTCTTGTCGTCGGCAGCGGGGGACGCGAGCATGCCATGGTGTGGAAGCTTGCGCAAAGTCCCCGCAAGCCTACGCTCTATTGTGCGCCTGGCAATGCAGGGATCGAGTCACTCGCGGCCTGCGTGGCGGTCAAAGCCGACGATATTGCCGGTCTGAAAACATTCGTGCAGTCGGAGAAGATCGAGCTGACGGTCGTGGGGCCGGAGGCCCCGCTCGCGTTGGGCATTGTCGACGAATTTCGTAAATCCAAGCTCAAAATATTTGGACCGACGAAAGGCGCCGCACGGATCGAAGCCAGCAAAGTCTTTTCCAAAGAGATTATGGCGAGTGCCAAGATACTCACGGCGAAGGCGCAAAGTTTCGATCGGGTCGCTTCTGCCTTGGCCTATCTTGATCACCATGAGCTTCCCGTGGTGGTGAAGGCGGATGGACTGGCGCAGGGGAAGGGTGTGGTGGTTGCGACGTCGCGGGAGGAGGCGAAACAGGCCGTCCGTGACTCGATGGAACAAGCGGTCTTTGGTCAGGCCGGTCAGCGGGTATTGATCGAACAGTTTCTTGACGGCGAGGAACTGACGATCATGGCCTTCACGGATGGCCGGACGGTGGTGCCGATGCTGCCGGCGCAAGACCATAAACGAGTCGGGGATGGCGATACGGGGCCTAATACCGGGGGCATGGGCGCCTATTGTCCTGCGCCGCTCGGGACACAGGCGCTGCGTGAGCAGGTCACCCAGCAGGTCCTCTATCCTGCCGTCGAAGCCCTGTCTCGCATGGGCTGTCCGTTTCAGGGTGTTTTGTATGCCGGGCTCATGATTGTGAAGGGGACGCCGTACGTTTTGGAATTCAATGCCCGGATGGGAGACCCGGAAACGCAAGTCGTGCTCCCGTTACTCAAGACCGATTTGCTGGAGGTCATGGAGGCCGTGGTCGAACATCGGCTTGATCAGCTCACTGTGGACTGGCATGATGCGACGGCGGTGTGTGTCGTCATGACGTCGGGAGGCTATCCTGGTGCCTATCAGGCCGACCGGGTGATTCACGGATTGCCGACTGCGACTGATGCGACGGCCGTAGTGTTTCATGCCGGTACGGCACGAACAGGTACCGAGGTGGTGACGGCCGGGGGCCGGGTGCTGGGCATTACGGGACGCGGAAAGACCTTGGCAGATGCGCAAGCGGAAGCCTATCGTGTGACCAGGTCGATTTCATTTGAAGGCTCTCACTATCGGACGGATATTGCGCATCGTGCGTTTACACGGCATGCGTAACGCAGCATGGGGTTGCCCCGCACTGTTCATGAACGTTTCTGCTGCAATTGCCGATCCATGACTCAAGCGAGACGGGCGAAACTGGCGGGAAAAGCGCGACTCGAAGTTCGAAGTTCTGGGTTCGAAGTTCCGAAAACCTCGAACTTCGGACCTCGAACCCTCGTCCGGCTCACGCGTCACGCGAGTCTCGCTCCGCGCGCCGGTCGCGCGACGCGGCTCAGCAATTTCGTGACGAATCGTCATGAATAAGGCGGGGTAACGGTTCCTGCCATGGCAACGATCGAGCGCTACGCTGCTTCCATCGCCCCGGGGCTCGCTGATCGGGTGCGGCGCGTGCTCGGAGAGAGCGGCCTTGTCGCCCTGCCGACGGAAAGCTTCTACGGGTTTGCAGTGGCTCCGTTCGACGAACAATCGCTCGCCAGATTGTGGCGGCTTAAAGGCCGATCAGAAGGAAAACCGATTCTGGTGCTGATCGGAGGCAGGCTTGATTTGGAACCGTTCGTTCGAAGCATTCCACCAGCGGCCACCGCATTAATGGACGCCTTCTGGCCTGGGCCTCTTACAATCGTCTTTCCCGCTGCCGTTGGACTCTCCAATGCGGTGACTGCAGGAACCGGCTCCATCGGCATCCGTCTCAGTGCCTGGCAGCCGCTGGTTGATCTCTTGCGTCGCGTCGGGCCGGTGACCGGGACGAGTGCGAATCGTGAAGGGATGCCGCCGCTCCGCAGTGCTGAAGAGGTACAGCACAGCTTTGGAGATGCGGTCGATCTGATCATTGATGCTGGACCGACCCCCGATGGGTGACCGTCCACCGTTATTGACGTACAAGGCCCGATCCGAATCATTCGCGATGGAGCGATCGAACGAGGTGTCCTCGCGGCACAGTTGGCCGCTCACGACCTTCATCTCGACGCAGATAGTCGGTGAAGTCGATTGTATCGTTCACACTGAAAGGAGAATGCCGATGACTCGAACAGTGATGGTGCGTAACCTTGTTGCGGTGGCCGCCATAACGATCGTCTCGGTGGGACTGTCCGGGTGCGATTATTGGCCCCCGGCACTTCAAACACAGATAGAACAATTGCACTCCGAGCTGCAGACTGTGACAATGGAAAAGACTCAGTTACAGAATCAGCTCGTCTCGATTTCAAAGGTGAAAGATGATCTGCAGGTGCAAGTGGACGATCTCACTCGGGCGAATCGCGATAAGTCATCCATGATGAACAGTCTTCAAAATAGCCTGGCGGCCTCTCAGGAACGGTTGGCGAAGTCGGCGAAAGCCGCTACGGCAAAGGCGGGCACAGTCAAGCCCTCTGCAAAGGTCACGAAGAAGGCTCCGGCCAAGAAGAAAGCACCGGCCAAGAAGGCCACCGGTGCGCGCTAGGCCGCCGTATTTTCGCCGCCTATTTGGTGGGAGAAGACGATGGCGTGGTCGTCGCTGTGCTTGAGGTGCTTGTGGTCGTGCTCGAGGGGGTGCTTGCCGGCGCGGACGTGGAGGGAGAAGCTGGTGTAGCAGGAGCCGCAGATATTGTCTGGTTGGACGTGCTGGGCGCGGTCTCTTTCTTTTCCTCAGTCTTAGCTATTGGTAGCTCACTGCCGGGGGAAGGCTTCATTTTGTCGGAGTAGTCCGTCACGTACCACCCACTGCCTTTGAACATGATGGCGGGCGATGAGATAAGTCGCTGTACGCGCTTCCCGCATCGCGGGCAGGTGGTGAGGGGATCGTCCTTCATACTTTGTTTGACTTCGAATTTATCCGCGCAGTCTTCACATTGGTACTCATAGATTGGCACGATTCATTTCCTCCTGCTGAAACAGAAATCTGATGTCATTTTACACTGAAGGGGCCCTCACAAAGAGGGACTTTATTCTAGCACGCTGCGGAAAAACTCTGTGGGCACGCCGAAATTTTACTGGTCTGCACGTCTGGGACAAGCCCTGTCTGCCTGGTCCATCTGGTTGATCTAGTCTATCTGGTTTGTCTTATTGCTTGACCAAGAGAAACCAAACAAACTAAATAAACCAAATAAACGAGACAGACCAGACAGACCGAACAGACCACATGAACAGGACCGGAAGGAGGACTTTTTCAGCATCCTGCTAGGTGAGTTGTTTGAATGCCGTGTCGAGGCGATCCATTCCCCGGACAATCGTCTCCATGCTGGTCGCATACGACAGTCGAATATGCTGAGTGCTCCCAAACGGCTCACCGGGAACCACAGCGATCTTGGATTCCTGCAACAGGTAGTTCGCGAGGTCGGTCGGAGTTGCGATGGTTCCGCTTGGACTTTGCCGTCCGAGCAGCCCACTCACATTGGGGAACGCATAAAATGCTCCAGTAGGCATTCGGCAGCGAACCCCGGGCATCGCATTCAGGCGCTCGACCATAACGCGCCGCCGCCGATCGAACTCCGTCACCATCTTTTCTATGAACGCAGCACCTTGGCGCAAGGCCACGACGGCCGCCTTTTGTGAAATGGAACAGGCGTTGGATGTACTCTGGCTTTGAATGTTCGCCATAGCGGCCAGCAGGTCTTTGGGGCCAGCCGCATAGCCGATCCGCCAGCCGGTCATTGCATAGGCTTTGGAGACACCGTTGATCACGACGGTGCGGGCTGCGACCTCCGGTCCTAACGAGGCAATACTCGTGTGTGTCGCTCCGTCATAGAGAATTTTTTCATAAATCTCGTCTGAAATCAGAAGGAGATCCTTGCGGAGAGCCAGATCAGCAAAGCATTCGAGTGTCTTCCTATCATAGGTCGCTCCCGTTGGATTGCCCGGGCTATTGACAATAATCGCTTTGGTGCGGGAGGTGATGAGCCGTTCCAATTCATGGGCATCAATGGCGTACCCATTCTCTTCACGGGTCGGCAAGAACACCGGCGTGGCGTCGTTCAGCAGGGTTTGGTCGGCATAGGAGACCCAATAGGGAACGGGAATGATGACTTCGTCGCCCGCTTCGAGGAGCGCTTCGGCAAGGTTGTAGAGCGAATGTTTGGCGCCACAGGAGACCAGCACTTGCGACTTCTCGTACCGGAGCCCTTGCTCCGCTTGCAGTTTGTCGATAATCGCTTGGCGCAGTTCATCGATACCGGATGAGGGTGTGTATTTCGTAAACCCCGCACGAATTGCGGCTTCTGCGGCGGCTTTGACCGGATCGGGTGTATCAAAGTCCGGTTCTCCCGACGAGAAATCGGCGACGTCGATTCCGCGAGCTGCCATCGCCTTTGCGGTTGCGGCCATGGCCAAGGTAGGGGAGGGCGTAATTCGCCCAGCTCGTGCAGCAAGCTTCATGTTTTTAAACTCCTGATCCGTTCCTGCAGTTGGCGCGCGACCTCGGGGTGCAGAAATTCCGTGAGCGCTCCGCCGTGGGAGGCCACGTCTTTAATGATGGTTGACGAGAGATAGGAATATTCTTCGCTGGTCATCAGGAATACGGTCTCAACCTGTTTGGCGATTTTGCGATTGATGAGGGCCATCTGGAATTCATGTTCGAAGTCCGAGATCGCCCGCAAGCCACGGATGATGGCATGGGCACCGTATCGCTGAACGTAGTCCACGAGCAGGCCGTCGAAGTGGGTCACTTCGACCTGTTGGATGTCCTTCATCACGACTCGGATCATTTCCAGCCGTTCGGTCAGGCTGAAGAGCGGATGCTTGGATGGATTTGGCGCGAGGGCAACGACCACTTTATCAAACACCCGCAAGCTTCGGGTAATGATGTCGGTGTGTCCATGGGTAATGGGATCGAAGGTTCCTGGATAGATACCAATTTTCATGATGCGGTCGACGCTGAGGTGGATACACCGTACAGATACAGTGCCGTATCGCCATACACGTATCGCCTCACAAGATCGGCATGGTCAATCGACGCAGGCAGTTCGGTGCGCGAGTCTTGTTCAATGATCATGGCAGCATGTTCCGACAACAGCCCAGGCCTCCAGGCATGGATCAGAGTTTCTAACTCATCCAGAGCGGCATACGGCGGATCCGCAAAGAGTACGTCGTAGGGGCCATCCCACCAGTCTTTCCGCGCGAGGAAGGCGGCTGCCTGTCCTACATGCACCTGCGCTCGGTCGAGCAACTGACAGGCCCGTAGATTTTTCTGTAACAGCTGTACGGCTTTGTGGTCTGACTCGACAAAGGTGACGGCTGAGGCTCCACGGCTCAGCGCTTCAATCCCGACGGCCCCTGTGCCTGCATACAAATCAAGAAAGCGGCCTCCTGACACGTGGGTCCCGAGAATCGAAAAAAGGGCCTGACGAACCTTGTCTGATGTGGGACGCAGGACAGTCCCTTCTGGCCCACTTAAGCGTCGACCGCGGTGGGATCCGGCAATGACACGCATAATTTAAGGTGAGAGGCATTTTGAGAGCTCCTGACTCTAACATAGCGTTTTTGAAGGGGTCAAGATGAGGGCGCTGAACCGAGGTGCGAAATGATGAAGTGGAGCCGGCGTGGGAGCCAGGGAGGATGGAGGGAACGAAATGGAAGTGTTTTGACGACCTTCGAGCTGGTGACTATAATGCCGCCTGATGAACGGATCGCGTAACGCTTGAGCGACGGAGTATCAGTGCGGCTATGTTAACCATCCGGACGATCGAGAGTGCCGACCAGTATCTGGACGAATCGTAATTGTTCTAGGGGGTCGACACTGTTTGGGGCTTGCGAGCGGCCAAGCTCTTCCGCCGATTATTCGAAATGGTACGATCGATGATCGCGCCGCAGTTGATGCATTTCCAGGCGTAGAAGATTAAGAAGAAATCAGAGAACCGTTCGAGCATCATGAGGCCTTTACACTTCGGACATTCCATCGGATCCTCCCAGGTTGCGATGTGTACTGCTGCAGGCGTTGCAAAGCAAATACTGCACCAATTTGTTGCTATACGTAATTTCAACAGTTTAGGGGCTACGTATTTGTTACCAAGTGCTGACCGAGGGGTTAGCGCTAGTACAAAAACGTTCAGGGTGTCATATTTTGTCCGGGGAGGGTGAATGGCCAGCAAGAAGGGAAGGCACAGCATCTCGCAATGGCCTGAAACGGAACGACCGCGCGAACGACTGCTGACGCAAGGCTCGCAAACGCTCACCAATGCTCAACTTCTGGCCATTCTCATTCGAGTTGGCCGTCACGGGTCTTCAGCCGTGCAAGTCGGGATGGATATCCTGGATCGCCTCGGGGGGGTGGCCGGACTTGCACAATGCGGAATTGAAGAACTCTGTGCAGTCCCGGGGGTGGGGGAGGCCAAAGCGGCACAACTGAAAGCGGCTCTTGAATTGGGGAAGCGTGCCCTCGCTGGTCCGCTGACCACAGGAACCAAAATCACATCCAGTCGAGACCTTTTCACCTATTACCATCCGACCTTGCGTGACTTGCGTCACGAGGTCTTCAAAGTCATTTTACTGGATGCCAAGCATGCCATCATGCGTGACATGACGGTATCGGAAGGCAGCCTGACGCTCAGCATTGTGCATCCACGCGAAGTTTTCACACTGGCGGTAAAAGAGTCTGCTGCGGCAGTGATCTTTCTGCACAATCATCCGAGTGGTGATCCGACGCCGAGCCAGGAAGATCGTGTCTTGACAGCGCGCTTGGTGTCGGCAGGGGAGGTACTGGGTATTCGGGTCCTTGACCATCTCGTCGTCGGTGATGGACGCTATGTCAGCTTTGCCGATCAAGGCTGGCTGACAAACCATGGTGACGACGCATGAACGAAAAGGGAGTTGCCGCGATGTAACCATATCATCGCAGGATGCTCAAAAAGGCCGTCCAGCAAGCCCGCAGCGAGCGAAGAGGCGAGGCGTACGCTTAGGTACGTTGAGCTTCTGAGCGATGCGAGAACGAAGCTGGCGGACTTTTTCAGCGTCCTGCTAGAGGAGGGCCCCATGAGCGAGCTACACAGGGAGTCACTCAGAAATGTGGCCATGATCTCCAGTACCGGCGCCGGGAAGACCTCGTTGACGGAGGCCATGCTCTTTGCCGCTGGCGCGATTCCCCACCTCGGGTCGATCGCAGAAGGCACGACCGTCTCGGATTTCGAGCCGGAAGAGCTGCACCGGCGCAGTTCCGTCAGTACCAGCCTTCTCCATTGTTCCTGGCATCACACCACCATCAATCTCATCGATCCCCCCGGCGCGCTGAATATGCTTGGTGAGACGGTCATGGCATTGCGAGCGGTGGATGCTGTGATCCTGGTGGTGGGTGCCTCGACTGGGATCCGGAGCGAACTCATCAGAGTCTGGGCTCGCGTCACAGCGCTCGGGTTACCCTGCCTTCTGTTCCTTAACGAATTGGATAGAGACGATGCCTCCCTCGACGGGGTTGTTGCAACGTGTCAACGCGATCTTGGGGTTATGCCATTGGTGCTGTCGTTGCCCTTTAGCGGTGGTGTCCAGCTTGCAGGGGTGATCGATCTTGTCCAGCAGCGTGTCATGACTTCGTGTAAGGAGACCTCCACGATTCAGCAGTTGCCGATACCTGAGAATCAGCGGGAGGCGTTGGGGGACGCACGGAAACGAGTGCAGGAGGGAGCGGCTGAGTGTGAAGATCGATTATTGGAGCAGTATCTCGCTGCGGGGGAGCTGACGCCGGAGGAGTTAATCCATGGACTTCGCCTGGGTATCCAGGCCTGCACGATTGTCCCGCTCTACGGCGGTTCCGCTATCAAGAATATCGGGATCGTTCCGCTCCTCAATGCGATCGTCGATTTTCTGCCGTCGCCGCTGGACCGGGCGGGGAGAACCCCGCTGGACGGCGTGCGTCCTGATACAGGCGAGGCGGTGAGCCGTCGTGCCGTTCAAGAGGACCCTTTTTCAGGGATCGTCTTCAAGACACTGATTGACCCGTTTGTTGGGCGACTGTCTTATCTGCGGGTCTTGTCGGGGACCCTTCGTGCGGATTCGACGGTCTTCAACAGTTCTCGGGGGAGCAAAGAGAAAAGCGGACATCTGTATAGGGTGTTGGGGAAAAAACATATGGTCGTGCCTTCGGCCGGAGCAGGGGAGATCGTGGCCATTGGGAAACTCAAAGATACGCAAACCGGCGACACGCTCTGTGATGAACGGGCTCCCATCTGTTATCCGAAGACGCTGCTTCCACGGCCTGTCCTGTCCTTTGCGATTGAGCCGAAGTCCAATGCCGATATCGAAAAAATCAGTCTTGGGCTGCATAAATTGATCGAAGAAGATCCGACGCTCGAATTTTCTCGGCATGCCGACACGAAGGAAATGGTCTTAAGCGGAATGGGCCAGTTGCACATCGATCTTGCGCTCGAAAAATTGCGGCGCAAATACGGTGCGGAAGTGGTGCTTCATATGCCGAAGATTCCGTACCGCGAAACCATTCGCATTACGGCACAGGCGCAGGGGAAATATAAGAAGCAAACTGGAGGGCATGGCCAGTATGGTGATTGCTGGCTGGAGCTCGCGCCTCTGCTGCGCGGGAAGGGGTTTACGTTTGAGAATAAGGTGGTCGGCGGGGCCGTTCCACGCAACTTTATTCCGGCGGTGGAGAAGGGGGTGGTCGAGGCCATGCACCACGGGAGCTTGGCGGGGTTTCCGGTCGTCGATTGCCGGGTTGCGGTGTACGATGGATCGTATCATACGGTCGATTCATCTGAGATGGCGTTTAAGATCGCTGCGTCGATGGGGTTCAAGAAGGCGTTGGAGGCAGCCCATCCCGTTCTGTTAGAGCCGATCATGACGGTGGAGGTCGAGGCGCCGGCGGATCACGTCGGAAGCGTAATCGGAGACTTGAATGCGCGCCGAGGGCGGATTCTCCACGTGGAGGCGAAAGATCAGACGGAGCAGATCACGGCCCTTGTTCCAATGGCGGAGCTGCTCGCGTATGCCACGACGCTGAACGCACTCACGGCGGGACGTGGTGGTTATGCGATGGAATTCACCCGGTACGACGAAGTGCCGCGTGAGCTTGCGGTTCGAATCATCGAAGCGAACAAGGTGGACACTCACGCGGCGGCGCATTAGGCCGTGGTGCGTGACTTGAAGGCTGAAGGTCTGGGTTCGAGGTTTCGAACACGTCAGTTTTCAGCCGTTAGACCGCTCACTCGTCACGCCTTTCTCGCACGTCTCGCGCTTCACGCGCCACTAGGGGTCGATCGGTTTGAGCACCACATAGAAGGCGCGGCTTTCTCTCAGCACACGGAGCAGTACGGTTTCGCCGCGTCGGACCTTGGAAATTGCGCTGCTGAATTCTCCGACCGATCCCACATCGACACGGTTCACTTCCTTGATGAGATCGCCCTCGTGAAGCCCTTCCGATTGGGCGAGGCTGCCGGGCTCCACTTTGGTAATGAGCGCGCCCCGGCTTTCCCGCAGCTTGAATTTTTCGGCAAGGCCCGGCGTCAGATCTTGCACGTCGAGGCCTAGCTTGACTTCCGCGCGGGCCTGGGGAAGGGAGGTCGGTACGACTTGGTCACGGCGTTCAACGAGGGCGACATCCAACGCCAGGCGTTGCTGATCGCGGACGATCTCGACCTGTATCGTTGCGCCCGGGAGCAATCCTGCTACGACGCGAGAGAGCCGGTTTGGCGTGTCGATCACGGTGCCGTCGATACGGGTCAGGATGTCGCCTGGTTTGATGCCGGCGGCTGCAGCCGGATCCTTTTCAAAGACTTCGTTGACCAGCACCCCTTCGCCTTCGTTGACACCGAACTTGCGTGCTAACTCGGCTGTGAGCGGTTGGATACCGACGCCCAGCCAGCCTCGTGTCACTCGCCCCTGAGTCAACAATTGCTGAATCACTTGCTTGGCCATGTTGGAAGGAATCGCGAAACCGATTCCTTGGGCGAAGTTAATGATGGCGGTATTGATACCGATGATTTCGCCGCGCAGATTGAAGAGTGGCCCACCCGAGTTTCCAGGATTAATCGAGGCGTCCGTCTGAATGAAGTTTTCGTAGCGCGAGAGATTGATATTCTCCCGCCCAATCCCGCTCACTACGCCGAGCGTGACCGTCCGATCGAGTCCGAACGGATTCCCCACGGCGAGCACCCATTGGCCGACGCGCACGGCCGACGAATCTCCGAATCTCGCGCTGGGGAGAGGATGGTCAGCGGTCACCTTGAGGACGGCTAAGTCTGTATCCAGATCCTTACCGACGACCTGCGCAATCAGCTTGGACTTATCGGAAAAACGGACCTCGATTTCCGTCGCGTCGCCAATGACGTGGTTGTTCGTGATGATGTGTCCGTCAGGATCGATGATGAAGCCGGACCCTGATCCTGAGGAATTGGGAAGCCGCTCATGAGACAATTCACGTCCCTTCCCGGCTCCGGACAGGGGGGTGAGATTCACCACGGATGGTTTAGCCGATTCAGCCAGGTTGGTGATGACGGTTTGGATGTCTTCCAGCATGCGGAGGCCCGGCGAGTCGCGGGATTCTGGTGCGGCGGACTCAGCGGCAGCCGAGTGGAAATCGAGCCAGGTCAAGAACAGAAGGCAAATGAGGGCTTGTAAAATACGCATTATCCTGTACTCTTTCACGGGATTGTACATCATAGAAGGCGGCGTGGCGCGCGACAAGCAAGACGTGCGCGACTCGAAGTTCCGAAAATCTCGAACTTCGGACCTCGAACCGTCGTCCGTCTCACCCGTCCCGCTCTTCTCGCACGTCTCGCGAGTCTCGCTCTTCGTGCTTGTCTCACTCACGGCTCAAGGCCGGTCTGGTGTTCCGAGCTTGGGTGAACTCTTCGACAACCAAAGCGAGATCTGCCTGCAGCCCGATGATAACCAGGATGTCATTGGCACGAAGCACGAGGGCATCGTCCGGCGGCACGAGAAATGGTCCACGTAGGACCGTGATGAGACGAACCGACGCAGGCAGTGTCACCTCAGCGAGTGTCCTCCCAATGGCGGGCGATCCCTGGACGACAGGGAACCGTTCAATGGCTGCCGCCCGAAGACTCAAGTCCTGTTGCAGGGTCAGGAGCTCGTGGTGGATCGTTTCCAGCTTGAGTTCGCGGATATGGCTGTCGACGCTAAGTAGCGTCCGTTTTAGCTGCTGAACGCGGTCGCCGGCCTGACCGAGGAAACGTTCCAATTGGTCGGACGGCAGGGTTGCTTCATGGCTGAATGGTGGGCGCTTGGCGCAGAGAGCGGCAATCTGACGTCCGAGTTCGCCGTGAACCTGTTCGATTTGACTCAATACGGTTGACGCCTGGCTGTGTAATCGGAGAACTTGGACCTTGCGGTTGGCACGTTCAGCAAGCGCAAGGACGGTTTCATAGATTGCACTGCCGGTGATTGAGAGTTCTTGTTGGATACGACCAAGCAGTTCAAGGGACATAGATCAATAATCTCTTACGTCTGATAAGAACTATTATGTAAACTCATTAATCAGTCAGATGCTTCCTTAGATTCACCCGTACCCTCCCCCTTTACTCTTCTTGTTTGAGGAAGTAAATCTCTTTAACACTTTGAAGTAAAACTCTTGACCCATTCCACATCGAGTGAGGGTGAATCGAAGGGGTTTCCCTTTGAGGATCGTTCGTTCACGCTTGACAGAGGTACTGTCGCAGGGATACACAGCGCGAAGGGTACATCATTCCCCTCCTGGACCCAAGGATCATATCGTGGCCTTTCATCCTCTCGCAGGTCAGCCCGCACCGGCGTCGATGCTGGTCAACATCCCGCGTCTGATCACAGCCTACTATACGGAAAAGCCGGATGCGAATCTGCGCGAGCAGCGCGTTGCCTTTGGAACATCTGGACATCGTGGCACATCCTTCAAGCGAAGCTTTAACGAAATCCATATCGTCTCCGTCGCGCAGGCAATTTATGAATACCGCAAGATGGAAAGCGTTACCGGCCCTCTTTATCTGGGCATGGACACGCACGCCCTGTCGGAGCCGGCCTTTGCCAGCGTCTTAGAGGTACTGGCTGCCCATGGTGTCGAAGTCATGGTGGACCAGGATGGTGGCTATACCCCGACCCCGGTCATCTCCCATGCCATCCTCATCTACAATCGAGGCCGGAGCTCTGGCTTGGCCGATGGTATCGTTATCACCCCCTCGCACAACCCGCCGGAGGATGGCGGCATCAAGTACAACCCATCGCATGGTGGCCCGGCTGACGCAGTGGTAACAAAGTGGATCGAGGATCGGGCCAATGCCCTGATGAAGGGCGATCTTCATGGCGTCGCCCGGATCCCCTATGCCCGTGCCAGACGGGCCGCGACGACCAAGCCGCATGATTACCTCGGCACCTACATCGGTGACCTCTCGCAGATCGTTGATATGGACGTGATTCAATCAGCCGGGTTGAAGCTTGGCATCGATCCGCTGGGCGGGTCCGGTGTGGCCTACTGGCGGCCGATTGCTGAGCGGTATGGGTTGAACATCGAGATCGTAAATCCTGTCGTCGATCCTACGTTCCGTTTTATGCCGCTCGATTGGGACGGGAAGATTCGTATGGACTGTTCTTCGCCCTATGCCATGGCGAATCTCATTGCGCTGAAAGACCGGTTCGCGGTCGCTTTCGGCAACGATGCGGACAACGATCGTCATGGCATTGTCACCCGCTCAGCCGGTCTGATGAATCCTAATCATTATCTCGCGGTCTCGATCTCCTATCTTTTTGCCAATCGGTCAGGTTGGAAACCCGGTGCCGGTATCGGCAAGACATTGGTAAGCAGCAGCCTCATCGATCGCGTGGCGACAAAGCTGAAACGGAAACTTGTCGAAGTGCCGGTCGGGTTCAAATGGTTTGTGAGTGGATTGCTCGATGGTTCGCTCGGTTTTGGCGGAGAAGAGAGTGCCGGCGCCTCCTACCTACGCCGAGACGGAACGGTCTGGACGACCGACAAGGATGGCATCATCATGAATCTTCTGGCCGCGGAGATGATGGCGAAGACCGGCCGTGATCCTGGTGAACTATACCGAGAATTGACCAAAGAACTCGGAGAGCCGGTGTACGAGCGGATCGATGCGGCCGCGACGCCGGCGCAGAAGACCCTTCTGTCGAAACTCTCAGCTGATCAAGTACAGGGCACGGAATTGGCCGGTGACAAAATCGTCGCAAAGTTGACAACGGCTCCCGGCAATGGCGCGTCAATTGGCGGGCTCAAAGTCGTCACCGAGCAAGGCTGGTTCGCCGCCCGCCCTTCCGGTACCGAGGATGTGTACAAACTCTACGCTGAAAGCTTTACAGGGAAAGAGCATCTCAAGCGGATTCAGGAGGAAGCGCAGGCGTTGATCGGTAAAGTTCTTGCCGTAGGTAAGTGAGAGGAGCTGGTCCCTTCCACAATTGGCATGAGAGTCATGAATGTTTGAGATGGACAGCACAGCGGTCTTGCTATGGGGGTTGCTGTTCGGATCAATCGGGTTTGGATTCTTTCTTTATGGTAAAAAACAAAAGGCGGTCGTGCCTCTCATCGCCGGAATCATCCTCTGTATCGTCCCCTACTTTATTGCGAACGTCTATGCGCTTGTCATAGTCGGAATGATCTTAATGGCCATCCCGTTTATTGTACGAATATGAGGCGGAATAAAAGAGCATCACCGAAGAAGCATAGGGGCCCAAGTCAGGGACAGCGTTATACTACCGGTCGTTCTGTGTGGTACGAACTGGGATCAGCGGTCCGGATTCGAGAAGACTGGCACTCGGATGCAAGATGTAAGGTAATAGATGAAGAAACGGAGCTTAAGTGGAAAGAGGAGAGAGCGTGATCCGTCGAAAGACTTCCGCATACACACCGGCCGGAGCGCTGGCATTGGGGTCGGCGAACACGGCTCGCCAGCGGTTCAATCCCAGGACTCCTTCCCCATAGGGTATCGTTGCCACCTGACTTTGATGCTCCGCGATGGCGGCCATCTTCTTGGCCACATAGCGGTCAATATACTCTAGGCGGTCCCAGCTAGCGAAGGGGCCCCAGATTTCGTAAGTCCAGATGCCACTGCTTAGAACGATGCCGGCTTCAAGAACACTTTCCCTCGCCAGCTTGCCGGCAAGGCGATGGGCTGGATGTCGGTCAAATTCCTCATCCAGCGTATAGACATTGGTTGGTCGCAGGCGGGCGAGTATCTCGACGAGTCTCCGTTTGACAGCCGTAGTATTGACCTCGTCAGCCGAGTCCGGTTCGTCACAAAAGATCACGTCTTTTACTCCCAATACTCCGGCGGCACGGAGAGCCTCCGCTCTTCTCACTTCGGCCATCCGTTGCTCTGTCAACGCGAATGGATTCGATGACCGGCCACCGTTCGTTACGACGACGGAAGTAATCACAGCCATCGACTCCACCAGTTTAGCGACTGTCCCGCCCATGCCGATTTCCATGTCATCCGGATGAGCGCTAATGATGACGACGTTGTTGTGGTTCATGGCTGAGGCCTACCCCTTATGCTTAGCAGGATGCTGAAACAGTCCGCCAGCCGGTCTTGTCCCAGACGGGCGGAACAGTGACGTGCTGGCGTGCCCACAGAGGTTTTCTGCAGCCTGTTAGAGGGCTACCTGCTGTTCGGCGTGATACGAACTGCGCACCAACGGTCCTGATTCGACGTGGGTGAAGCCGAGGGCCCTCCCCTCCTCTTTCAACATCGCAAAGTCACTGGGATCGTAGAAATGCGCGACCGGCAGATGCGCTCGTGTCGGTTGCAGATATTGGCCGATGGTCATGATGTCGCAGCCGACGGAGCGGAGGTCGCGCATGACTTTACGGACCTCGTCCAGGGTTTCTCCCATGCCAAGGATGAGTCCTGATTTCGTGCGCATGCCCAATTGTTTCGCCTTGCCGAGCAACTCGATCGATCGCTGATACTTTCCTTGTGGTCTGAATGCCGGGAACAGTCGCCGGACGGTTTCGATGTTATGATTCAGAATCTCCGGCTTCTCGGCACAGACGGCTGCAAGCGCCGCCTCGTTCCCCTCGAAATCTGGAATCAAGACTTCAATCGTGCAGCTTGGGCTGAACTGTCTCGTTTGCCGGATTGTTTCGGCAAAGATCGCGGCTCCGCCATCTTCCAGTTCATCCCGGTTTACCGATGTGATCACGGCATGTCTTAGGCCCAAGGCTTGGACCGCTTCGGCGACACGTCGTGGTTCTTCATGGTCGATCGCCAGCGGTCGGCCTGTCTCCACTGAACAGTAGTTGCAACGCCTGGTGCAGATGTCGCCGAGAATGAGAAATGTCGCGGTGCGGGCGTTCCAACATTCCCATCGGTTCGGACAGCGCGCTTCTTCGCAAATGGTATGGAGCTTGAGCCGGTCCATCGTCTGCTTGATGTCGAGATAGTCCGGGCCGGTTTTCGCTTCGACTTTGAACCAGGGTGGAAGGCGCCTGGAAGAGCTGATAGCTGGAGATAGATCAGCGGTACCAGTTCTCAGTTCGCTAACGGGCACAAAGCTCATGGAGTCTCCTTGGACGGAAGTAACTCCGAGGGGTGTTCAAGGATGCGTTTGAACTCTTTGAGAAAGCCGGCTCCCTGCATACCATCCAGAGCCCGGTGGTCGCAGGATAACGTCACCTTCATGCGCCGGCCCGGCTTGACTGTGGCGTCTTTGACGACGGGCACGTCGCAGATTGTGCCCACAGCGATGGACGCTGCCTGAGGGGGCATGAGGACCGCAATGAAGTTTTCCACGTCGAACATTCCCAAGTTTGAGATCGAGAAGGTCGCGCCAGTGTATTCCTGCGGTTGCAAGCGTTTGTTCCTGGCCCGGTCGATTAGCGTCCTGGATTCCGTCGAAATATCATCCAGTGACTTCGCGCCGCAATTGCGGAGCACCGGCGTGATCAAGCCGTCATTAATGCCGACGGCGATACCGATATCAATGGAGGCATATCGCCTGATGGCATGGCCGGTGAACGACACATTGATGTCCGGATGGCGTGTCAGCGCGATCGCTGCGGTTTTGATCAGCAGGTCGGTGATGGAAGGATGTGTGGTTCTCTTGTCTTTGATCTGATCACGGAACCGCTCTGCCTGCTCCATGTCGATCTCGATCGTGAGATAAAAATGCGGCACCGGTGCTTTGCTCTGGGTCGTCGCTCGCGCGATAGCTTTCCTCATCTGACTCAGTGGGTGGTCTATTCCAGCCGGCAGCATCTGCGTTGGCGTCGCCTGGGCTCTCACGACATCCTCTTCCACGATTCGCCCGCCGGGACCGGTTCCGCTTATCGTGGCAAGATCGATTCCCTGGTCGGCCGCAAGCGCTTTCGCGCGGGGCGAAGCGATGAGACGAGTTCCCGGTAGACTCCCTGGTGAGACGGGTAGTGGACCGGCAGTAGGCGGCGTGCTTGTTTTGGATCCGCCGCCGGCCGATGGTCCAGCAGTGATCTGGTCGGTCAACGCTTCGGTGATGTCTTCATCCTCTCCGCCGATCACGCCGATCAACGTTCCGGACATCACGGTTGCGCCGTCCTGCACCAGGATCTTGCGTAGGATGCCGGAGGCGAAGGCCTCGAGATCCATGATGGCCTTGTCGGTTTCGATTTCAGCGAGCGCCTCCCCTGCCTGCACCGAATCCCCTTCTCGTTTTTTCCACGCAAGGAGGACACCCTCTTCCATCGTGTCGGTTAATTTTGGCATTACAACTCGGCTAGCCATGTGTGTCCTCACTTCGTCGCAGGAAACAGCGAAGCAATCGTGCCATCCATCCGCCCTGTTGTTCTGTGCCGCGCGCTGGGTCCGGATACTCAATCCAAGGTTCCTGAGAGCCCAAGTAGGCGCCCTGTCGGACGCTCAGTTGGCTGCGGAGTTGCGAGTAGCCCTGTCCCTGGAGTGTGCGGATTAATTCCTCCAGGGCGGCCCCCGGTGTGATGTGCGCCGTGGTGATCACGCGCGTCGTCTCATAGCGTAGAATGGCTTGATATCCTCCATCGGCTTGCTCAAACACAACCGGCCTGCTGAATCCGCGTTCGTGTGAATCAATGCCAGCCAATTGATGTTTCTCCTGTGCTTGGTCTGACATAGCACATTCCTGATAGCAAACCGTGCGCGACGGGCTGGACGAGCGAGACGAGAAAGCGAGGTGGAAATCTAATCTGTCCACGTCGCGCCTTTCTCGCACATCCCGCGCGTCACGCGTTTCCTTATGTCAGAGCGCCCGGAATACTGCCAAGAGATCGCTCAATGCGATGGTCTTGTTCCGCAGGATGGCACGCTCAGCCTGCATCGGCTCCATCGCCGAGGCTCGCTCATGGCCGCCTTTCAAGATCGCTGCTCCGAGGGCGAACACGTCCGTGCATTCTTTCTCGACTTTGCTCTTGACCACCGGATTCACCGCGAGGATATCCGCCATCGTCTCACGCGTCGTGGCGAGGTGCGCATGCAGTTCCTCATCCGGGTATGTCTTCTTGGCCGCCTCATCGAGGCAGCGATCGAGGTACTGCGTGAGGAACACATAGAGCCGAACGAGCGTCTCGGTGATCTCGATATGACCGGGAGCCTGGGCTGGTGACGACATGGGTAATCGTGCCTCCTTTGCTTAGCGAATGCCGCACACTAATCTGACGGCGTCGATGACACGCGCCTTGTCCGGGATGGCGGCATCTTCCAATGGGCGGCTATAGGGCATCGGCACATCTTCGCCGGTGACGCGCTGGATAGGGGCGTCCAGGTAGTCGAACGCCGTTGCGTACACGCTCTCGGCAATCTGCGCGCCCAGTCCGCAAAAACGCCAGCCCTCTTCGACGATCACGAGGCGCCCGGTCTTTTTGACCGAGGCCACGATTGTGGGGATGTCCAACGGTTTGAGCGTGCGGGGATCGATGACTTCGACCTCAATGCCCTCTCGACTGAGTTGATCGGCTGCCTCCAGCGCCAGGAGGAGCATCTTTGAGTAGGCAACGATTGTCGCGTCGCGTCCGGCGCGCTTCACTTCAGCGACACCGATGGGGATGGTGTACTCACCGTCTCCAACATCTCCCTTTGTTCCGTATAGCAATTGCGCTTCGATGAAGATGACAGGATTATTGTCCCGGATCGCGCTTTTCAGCAGCCCCTTCGCATCGTGCGGCGTGGCCGGTGCGATCACTTTCAACCCCGGTACATGACAGAACCAGGCTTCCAGACTTTGCGAATGTTGTGCGGCTAACTGGTGCGCGGCACTGCCCGGTCCGCGAATCACGAGCGGCACCGACAACTGGCCTCCCGACATGTATCGGATTTTGGCGGCATTGTTGACGATCTGATCCAGGGCCACAATGGCAAAATTCATGGTCATGAGCTCGACGATAGGATGCAACCCTGCCATGGCGGCGCCGATTGCCAGGCCCGTGAAGCCGGCTTCTGTGATCGGAGTATCCACCACCCGTTGCGGACCGAATTCCTCCACAAAACCCTTGCTGACCTTGAAGGCGCCCTGGTAGTAGCCCACGTCCTCGCCGATCAGAAAAATGCGCGAGTCTCGGCGCATCTCCTCCCGCATAGCCTGGTTCAGAGCCTCCCGATAGGACATCAGCATAGAACAACCTGACGGCTACTGAAACAGGGAGTGGGGTCGCCGGGTATAAGGGAATAGCTCGCTGCGGCTTTGCCTGTGGAGAGGCGCGTCCTTGGGCAAAGAGGCTGTCTTGGCAGACTCAGGGCGGGCTGGTGAAGTAGCCGCCTGAGTGGGCGGGTGAGAACCGAAAGCTGTTTGACCAACCGGTTACTCAGCCAGAACGTCATTGTAAAGCTCCGATGGGGCGGGGAACGGGCTCTCATCCGCGAACCTGACGGCGGCCGTCACGACCTCGCCGACTTCCCGCTCAAGTTGTCTGAAATCGGCTTCGGTGCCTAGATGAGTACTCAGGATCGTTTGCTTCAGCAAGTGAAGGGGGTCGCGTTTGCGGTACTCATCCACCTCTTCTTTGGTTCGGTAATGTCCGTGTGCCGGGTCAGCCATTGAGTGCCCCATAAACCGGTAGGTCATGGCTTCGATGAAAAATGGGCCCTGCCCCGCGCGCGCCTGCTCGACGACCGTTCGCATCGCGTCGCGCACAGCCAGCACATCCATGCCGTCCACGCGTTTCGCGCTGATGCCATAGGAGCGGGCCGTTCCTGCCACGTCTGCATAGAGTGCGATGGCCCGTTCCGCCGGCGTCCCCATACCATAGCGGTTGTTCTCGCAGACGAAGATCACAGGAAGCTTCCACAAGGCGGCCAAATTGAGCGCTTCATGCGCCTGGCCACTCGGGAGCGCTCCTTCACCGAAGAAACAGACAGTCACGAGGTCGAGTTTTTGATACTTGGTAGCGAACGCGAGGCCTGTGGCAAGGGGAATGTGGCCTCCAACAATGGCGTAGCCGCCCATAAACCGGCGCGGGGCATCCACCAGGTGCATGGAGCCGCCTTTGCCCTGGCACAGGCCCGTCGCTTTGCCGAACAACTCAGCCATCACCCGGCCTGGGTTGGAGCCTCGGGCGAGACAGTGCCCGTGGTCGCGGTACGAGCTGATCGCGTAGTCGTCCGGCCGAAGGGCGGCGATGGCCCCGACCGCAATGGCCTCTTCGCCGATATAGAGATGCAGGAATCCGCCAATTTTCGCGAGGGCGTACATCTCTGCCGATTTTTCTTCGAATCGGCGGATTAGCAGCATTTGACGATAGAGGAATAGTACGTCGCTTCGGTCCATACTTGTCACTACCAGTAGTAATAACCTAGCTGAGCGCGACGGGCGGACGGGCGAGGGTCTTGCCGTTCACTCCTGCGACGATCCCGTGGCCCGGTTTCACTTCGGTCGTGTCTGTTACCCGCACGAACTCACCCATCGGCCGTCCCGTCCTGTCGTCTGTCGGTTATGTTTTTCCAAACGGGTTCTTGATTTTGCTCAGCAGGCTTTCAATCGGCGGAACCCCCGTTGCGCCGCCGGTGACTCCCGCGACAATTTTTCGTGCGATCTCCCGGAACGCCGCTGATTGCGGAGACGCCGGATTGGCCACGACGATTGGAATGCCCGAGTCGCCGCCATCGCGAATTGCCGGGTCGATCGGCACTCGACCGAGGAACGGGATCCCGAGTGTGGCGGCGGCCCGCTCCCCTCCCCCGTGCGAAAATATTTCGGTCCGCTCGCCGCAGTGGCCGCAGAGAAAGTAGCTCATGTTCTCCACAATGCCGAGAAGCGGTACGTTCACCTTTTGGAACATCATCATGCCTTTGCGGACATCGTGCAGGGCGACTTCTTGAGGCGTGGTGACGGTAACGGCACCGGTGAGCGGAACCAACTGGGTAAGCGTGAGCTGCGCATCTCCGGTGCCGGGTGGCAGGTCGATAAGCAAGTAATCCAGTTCGCCCCACAGCACGTCTCGGAAAAGTTGTTGAATGGCGGTATGGACCATCGGACCTCGCCAGACCACGGCAGTGTCTTCCGGGACGAAAAATCCCATGGAAATGAGTTTGACGCCGTGACTTTCGGCTGGAACGATCTTGCCGTCTATCTGTTCGGGGGGCTTGGTCACGCCCATCATCATGGGAATGTTCGGACCATAGATATCCGCATCGAGCAGGCCGACCTTGGCGCCGGTTAACGCTAAGGTGACGGCGAGATTGACGGCGACCGTGGATTTGCCGACCCCGCCTTTGCCGCTGCTGACGGCGATGACAAATTTGACGCCGGGAATGAGATTGTCTTTCCCGTGACCAGTCTGGGGTCCAGCGGGATGTTGATCAGCCATGAAGCGCTCCTCCTCTAGCAGGATGCGGAAACAGTCCGCCAGCGGCGTGCTTGAAACCCGTGAAGTGTATCTCGTGAAGCGTCGTTCGTTTCCGGATTCGGACGATTCACGCTCACGTTTCACGAACGACAAGGACGGCTAGCCGCTCCATCATAAGCCAATGACAGGGTGAAAGAAAATGGGCCTATTGCGCCATAGCGATAGTTCAATGGGGGAATGTGTGGCAGTAAGAGAAACAGTCTGTCGGGGAAAGATTTTCGCGAAGCGATTACCCGACGGTGGGGTCGTTGCGGCGAAGATTGCTAGCGAGCCCGATCAGCGAGAGAGTGAAAATAATCCATTTCGAGGGGTCGAAATTGTACCAGTTCGGTCCATTGCGAAAATCGCGTGCATAGGCGTGATGAAAATTGTGATACCCTTCGCCAAAACTGACGAAGGAAACCAGCCAACTGTCACGGCTGCTATCCTTCTTGCTGTAGGGCTGCGCCCCCACCATGTGACAGAGTGAATTGATCGTGAAGGTGGAGTTCAGCACCATAAACATCCGGAAGAGACCGCCCAAGAGGAAGGCGCTGATGCCGCCCTGCCAGCCGCCGTGCCAAACGCCAAGAAGAAAAGGGAGCAGAAGTCCCGTGACCACGATCGGCCAATAGTAACGATCTTGCCACATTACGACAGGGTCGCGGCGCAGACGGATCTCGTATTTATCCTTGCGATGGATGCTATCGTAAAAGAGCCAGCCACAGTGGCTGTGCCAGAATCCCTTGGTCGCGTTATAGGGATCTTCTTCTTCATCCGTCTTGGCATGGTGGCGGATATGGTCGCCGCCCCACTTAAGGGCAGAATTTTGCAGTGCCCAACCTCCGGCGACGAGGATAGAGGCCTTGACCCAGTTTGGACATTCGAAGCTCTGGTGTGAGACCAACCGATGATAGCCGACGGTGATACCCATGCCTGTGACGATATACATCACCAAGAACAGGACCCAGTCGAAGAGGCTGAACCCGTAGTAATAGCCATAGAGTGGGAGACCGATCGTCGTGGCAGCCACGATGGCGCAGAATAGAGCAAAGTTCAGAGGAGAAAATTCGGCACTGATCGGTTCAGCTTCAGTTGTTGTCGCGAGCATGACTTCTCCTTGAACACTCACCTATTGCTTGATTGAGGAAACAGCATGGGGAAGACGAAGTACTTCAAACATCATACCGAATTCACGCGAATGTTTCAAGCGAATGCTCGCAGTGTATACTGACGGTGTGTCTCCGTCTGACTGAGAGTGGGGTATCGATGTCGACAATCTCTCCTCCCGCTGAATCTGTCGTTCGCCGGATCGGTGAACAGCTCGCTCGTCTCTCTGCCGGTCGAACTCCGGCCATCTTTGAGGGGCGCTGGTGGTCACAAACAGCCCTCAATCTGGCCATGCAGGACAGTGCCTTCAAGACACAGCTGTTTCGATTCATCGATGTCCTGCCCTCAATCACGGACGACGAACAGGTGGTCACGCTGGCTCGCGAGTACTTGGGCAGTGGCGACACTTCACTCTTTGGTACCCAATGGGGGCTTACAGCCATTTCCGCCACCAGCTTGGGGGCCCGGCTTAGCGGCAAGGCGATCAGAAGCCAGGTTGAGCATATGGCGCGCATTTTTATTGCCGGAGCGACAGTCGAAGAAGCGGTGCCGCGGTTGACCGATCTTTGGCAGCATGGGCGAGCCTGGTCGGTGGATTTGTTGGGCGAGGCCACCATCAGCGATCGTGAGGCTGACCGGTACCGCGATCGCTGTGTGGAAGCCCTGACCCTGCTCGCGCACGAGGCGGCCGTAAGGCCATCTCTTTCCATACTGGAGCGGGACCATCTCGGACCGATACCGCGAGTTCAGCTCTCCATCAAAATCTCTGCCCTCTCTCCACATCTCGACCCGATCGATCCAGAAGGGAGCTATTGCTCTGTGGCGGCGCGGCTTCGACCCATCCTCGATCTAGCGATGCGCCTCCCCGCGTCGTTGATCTTCGATATGGAACAAGCCGATACGAAAACATTGCTGGTGGAAATCTTCAGCAGGCTCTTTGCGGAACCTTCCTACAAGGTCTATCCGTACGCGGGGCTTGCGGTGCAGGCCTACCATCGGGAGACGGCACGCGATATTGAGGGTCTCCTGGCCTGGGTTCGCCGGCGTGGAACACCCATCACGATTCGACTGGTGAAAGGGGCCTACTGGGATTCAGACACGATTCGCTATCGGCAACGAGGATGGGCGGTTCCTCTCTTTGAACACAAGGCGGAGACGGATGCCAACTATGAAGCGCTCACGCGTCTTCTTCTGTCTCAGACGTCCATCATTCGACCGGCCTTCGGGACACACAATCTCCGTACGCTCGCCTACATCGAGGCGGTTGCGGAGTCGCTCGGGCTTTCTCCAGAGAGCTGGGAATATCAGATGATCTTCGGCATGGCCGAGCCCTTTCAGTATGCGGTCACGCAGCATGGGCGTCGATTGCGACTCTATGCCCCGGTGGGTGCTCTGCTTCCAGGCATGGCCTATCTCGTACGTCGATTGCTCGAAAACACCTCGAACGAATCTTTTCTACGGAAGGAGTATGTGGAATCCCAGTCTCTGAGCACGTTGTTGGCTCCACCTGTTCTTGAGGAATTGAGTCAGCAGCAGCCCCTCGTGTCTCAGCCGGCCGGAGCGCAGGAGTTTCGCAATGAACCGCAGCGGGATTTTGCGCAGACCGACAGCCGAGCGGCGATGCAGCAGGCCCTGGCGAACGTGCGGTCGCAACTGGGCCGGCAGTGGACGTCGTCGTTCGGAGGGCCGCGCCTGACGGGGTCTCTCATCGAGTCTCGTAACCCCGGACGTCCGGATGAAGTTGTGGGCCGGTTGGCCACCGCGAGTTCTGAGGATGTCGAACAGGCGGTGCGTCGTGCGGTTCAAGCAGAGGAATCCTGGCGCGACCGCACAACGGAACGACGAGTGGAAATTTTGCGTGCGGCCGCCGCGCTCATGCGGAGGCGGCGCGATGAGTTGGCGGCCTGGGAGATTCTGGAATGTGGGAAGCCGTGGCGGGAGGCGGATGCAGACCTCGCGGAAGCGATCGACTTTCTGGAATATTATGCAGCGGACTGGCGCAGGCTCGCTCCCCCAAGACGGTTAGGGCAGGAACCGGGTGAACTAAACCAGCGGCTGTATAGTCCTCGCGGGGTGACGGCCGTCATCGCACCGTGGAATTTTCCGCTGGCGATTCCCACCGGCATGGTGTCGGCGGCACTCGTGACCGGGAATCCCGTACTCTTCAAACCCTCCGAGCGTTCTCCCATGATGGGGCACTGGCTCACGGAGATCTTGCAGGGGGCCGGTGTGCCTGAAGGGGTACTCTGTAGCCTGCCGGGTGGGCCCGACATCGGACGGGCATTGGTCGGCCATCCCGAGATCGTAACGATTGCCTTTACCGGCTCGAAGGACGTGGGGCTCGGCATCCTGCAAGACGCCGGTACTCTTATGCCGGGACAACACAGGGTTAAGCGGGTGCTGGCCGAGATGGGAGGAAAAAACGCGATCATCGTGGATGAGACTGCGGATCTCGATGACGCGATCATCGGAGTGGTCGCGTCGTTCACCGGCTATGCAGGACAGAAATGTTCCGCCTGCTCGCGGGCGATCGTACATGCTGCGATCTACGATAGTTTTCTGGATCGCCTCAAAGAGGCGGTGCTGAGCCTGAGGGTCGGAAATCCAGAAGAACCGGGCACGCAGGTCGGGCCGGTGATTGATCATCGAGCGCAATCGAAGATTCAGAAATATATCGAGATTGGAAAGAAAGAAGGACGCCTGCTGGTTGAAGGGACTGTGACGGGACCCGGGTGGTATATCGGGCCGACGGTCATCGCGGATGTGGAGCCGATACATCGAGTGGCTCAGGAGGAAATCTTTGGGCCGATCCTCGCGGTGATGAAGGCCGCATCTTTTCAAGAAGCGCTGACCTTGGCAAATTCGACGGCCTACGCACTCACCGGCGGAGTCTATTCCCGGAGCCCGGCCAATCTGGAATTGGCACGGCAACGGTTTGATGTCGGGAACCTCTACCTGAATCGTCCGATCACGGGAGCGTTAGTCGGCCGCCAGCCGTTTGGAGGCCATCGACTCTCCGGAGTCGGAGCGAAAGCCGGAGGTGAAGAGTACTTGACGCAATTCGTGGTCACCCGTGTCGTCAGCGAGCAGACCCTCCGTCGAGGATTCGCGCCGCCCGAGTGAGGCCTTCGGAGGCTTGATCTCGTAAGATTCCAGTTCCTCCGTGATATCCGTAACCACGCCCCGGTCTTCCAGCGGCGAGAGTTCCTGCCGCTCGACGTACTTGACCAAGCCCACGCCCTTCACAAACCAGGCGGTCATCACATCAGTTCCCTGGACGGTCCTCTTCACGCCGGAGAGATGAATCTGCATGTTCATGCGTGCTTCCACCTTTACGGCATCCTTGAACGTGCCGGCCGGTACGGTCACCGATTCCTGCCCCACCACCGTGGCATCGCCCTGCGCGTCGGCCTTTTCGTTGCTGCCGTCCCGATCCATATCGGTGCCAAAGTCCAATCCCTTGCGGTTGAATTGCGGGAAAGACGACGAGGCCTTCATCGGGAAGCGCACAATCTGATAGGGCACGAGCTGTTTTTCCAAGGGCGTGCCTGGTTCCGAGCCGTAATAGACGATGCCGACGCTATCGCGTCGATAGAAACTATCCATGGGGCCATGGTTGCCCGGATTGGTATCGTGGAACACGGTGACCGTCATGCCCTTGATGGCTTTCGTGCCGGTAACCGAGGACACATTGGAGAAAAATTTATTCTCAACCGTTTGCAGAGGTCCTTCAGTAATCTGGCCACGATAGTGCCATTCGTTCCCGCTCTGATCGGGAAAATAGTCGGCGGACTGGACAATGATACCGGCGTCTTCCGCTGCAAGAGGCGCTGACCAGGTGCTCCAGACGAGCAGCAGCGCTGTTCCCAACATAAGGACCATTCGATTTCCCGGTTTATTTATCGGCATGCGCGATGCTCTCCGCTGGTTGAACAATTCGGCGACCGTACCATAGGCATCCTGGATGCGGCAAGAGAAGGAGGTCGGCCATGTTGTGCCAGCAGGCTTGCCTTCGTTCGATGTCCCACCCATAATCCACCCGTATTTGGTTCATCTGGTTTGTTTCGTTTGCCTTGTTTATTTGGTCGAACCAGACCAACCAGATGAACCACATCAACCAAACAAACTAGATCAACCAGATGAACCAAGCGAACCAAAGAGATGCGGTGCTTGTGACCGGCGCATCCGGAGCGATTGGTCGTGCCATCAGCCTGGCTTTTGCGGCGGCTGGCTGGTCTGTCGGGGTCCATTACCATCGAAACAAGGCGGCGGCGGCGGCCACGCTTACGCAAGTGGTGGCTGCCGGTGGAGTCGGGGCGCTTTACGAAGCCGATATTCGCGAGTCACATGCGGTGCAACAGATGGTCGAAGCCTCCTGCCAGTTGGGAGCCGTGCCCTCGGTGTTTGTTTGCAATGCCGGAATAGGAGGGAGTCATCTCCTTCTTCGGCAACGTCAAGAAGATTGGGATGAGGTGTTGGCCACAAATCTTACGGGAACATTTCACTGCCTCCGCGCCATGGCCCCTCCCCTCCTCGCTCGCGGTGGCGGGTCGATCGTCGTGATTGGATCGTATGCCGGGTTCCATGGCTCAACGGGACAAGTCGCCTACGCGGCGTCAAAAGCCGGTCTCATCGGTCTGGTGCACACCGCAGCCCACGAGTGGGGAGCGGGCAATATCCGTGTAAATCTCCTCTTGCCTGGCTGGCAGATGACAGGACTGTCTGAAGGGGCTATGCCGGCAGGCGATAATTGGAACGGCCATGCGTTGGGCCGGCCACCGTCACGAGAGGAAGTGGCCAAGACCGTCTTGCATCTGGCGCAACTTAGCGATGTGTCGGGACAGGTTTGGAACTGTGATAGCCGGAATCTCTAGCAGAACGCTCAAAATGGCGGTCCAGTAGCGTTCTCGCCTCGAAAGCATCCTCAACGTAGCCCTGAGGCTACGCCTCCGGTGCTTTCATCGTCTGCGGCCTTGCGGGACCGCCATTTTGAGCATTCTGCCAGAGTAGGCCTCCAACGTATTTTTAGCTTACTGAAGTACATATTATGCGACGAGTTAAACGGCACGCGTACGATTCAGCTCCCCGAGGAATCTTTATCACTGCGACCGATACCGGTGTCGGGAAAACGCTCGTTACCGCTGCGCTCGTGGCACATCTGACGCAACGGGGGATCGATGTGGGCGTCATGAAGCCGATTGAGTCAGGGGTCTCGCGATCGGCTAAGGCTCAGTCAGATGGGGCGCGGTTGCAAAGAGCGGCAGGTAGCCATGATTCGATGGCAGAAATTTGTCCCTATATCTTTCGACTTCCAGTGGCGCCGCTCTCTGCCGCACGAGCAGATGGGACGATCGTGCGGGTGGCGACTATCGTACGAGCCTTCCGTGCTCTCCGTAAGAAGCATGCGCTTATGGTGGTAGAAGGTGCGGGTGGCGTACATGTGCCTATCACGTCGTCACTTGACGTATTAGACCTGATCTATCGGATGAAGTTACCTGCTATTGTGGTGGGGCGGTCAGGCTTAGGTGGAGTCAATCAGGCGTTATTGACGCTCAATGCGCTCCGCCAAAGAAACGTTCCCGTTGTGGCGTTGGTCTTGAATCAGCTTCAAGCAGTTCATACAACAACAGTTCGTGTGCAGGAGCAATCGACCGTAAATCTCCTCCGACGTCTCGCGAAGGTTCCCGTGGTGGGCCCCCTCCCCTACAGCCCGAGCATGCATCGAAATTGGGACGAAGGGCTGACCCGTCTTGCGGGGACCGCTCCGATCACGAAACTGGCGAAGCTGGTCCTAGCCCGCATTATTCATGAAGGTTCGTGGTGAAAGCGTGCAGACGCGAAGCGAGACGGGTACTCGGAGGCGTGAAGCCCTGAGGCATACTCGTGCAGTATGTCGAAGAGCTGAATGGTGAGACTACCCGTCACAGCCGCGTATCCGCGCTTGCAGCAGAAGCTTCATGAATAATGCGGGCTCACATCTGGGCGAGGAATGCGTTCACAGCCTGGCTGATATCCGGTGCTTTAAGGATCGCTGAAATGACTGCGACGCCATTCGCGCCAGCGCGTATCACCTCCCTCGCCTGATCGATCTGAATCCCGCCAATGGCGAAAATAGGCAACGACGTGAGCCCGCGCATCGCGCGTAACCCCTCAAGCCCAACCACCGGGTCGTGGTCTTGTTTGGAACCGGGTTTGAAGATGGGGCCGAAGCCAAGATAGTCCGGTTTCCCTGCGGTGGCCTCCCGCACCTGATCAGAATTGTGCGTGGAGATCCCGATCAGCCTGTCCGGTCCCATCACCTTCCTCGCCAAGTCGAGCGGCAAGTCTCCCTGTCCCAGATGCACGCCATCGGCGTTCACGGCCAGGGCCAAGTCGCAGCGATCGTTGACGATAAAGAGTACGCCTGCTTTCGCAGCAGCTTGCCGCAGAACCACGGCCTCCGCGTAGGCTTCCTTCATCGATGTAGTCTTGTTGCGATATTGAAAGAGCGAGGCGCCTGCATCAGCCGCGTCCATCAGCACATCGATCAAGGGGCGCGCAGGAGAAACCGACGGATCGAGAATGATGTAGAGGCCTGAGAGAGAGTAAGGGCGCACAGCATTCATGAGGAGGACATTCTAGCAGGATGCTGAAAAAATCTGCCAGCGTCTATGGACTGTGCTGTGTGATGCGCGAGATATGCGAGACAGGCGCGATTCTGAATTCAAGGTTTGAAGTTCCTGAAACCTCGAACTTCCGACCTCGAACCCTCGCCCGCTTAGCTGTCTCGCGTCAAAGAAACTATGGTAGCGGACATCGCTCTTTTCTCGACTCACGGATCGGAGATTAGCTCAAGCGTCGGAAAGGTTCCCGTCCCTGCTTAACCCGGGAGGCCCTGTTTCAATCGCTCGAGCAGTTGGCCCAATCGTTCCTGGTGAGGCGAAGCCACCGTGATGAATCCCACGCCTAGCTCGCCCTCGCGGCTCCAACGCACTGCCGCCCGCTCAATGCAAATGGGTAGCGTCTCACCGGCCACGACGAAGCGCAGGGTTACCTGCATACCTGAGTAGCCCTGACTGGCGGTCTTCACGCGGCAGCCACTCTTCGACAGGTTCATGATCGTTCCGACCGATTCACCGCGCGGTTGACCAGAGAGCACGCTCTGAAAGTGCACAGGAAAACGCTGCTGGCGACGGAGATCCATAAGATCCTTGTAAGAGGTTCAGTTCAGGAGTATTGGAAGCAAAGCATCTAGTGGGCTCAGCCTACTCCTTGCCTTGAGAATAGCGTAAGTAGGGCATAAGTGGTTCATGAAAACGTTTTTTCCGCCATCAGCGAACTATCCAATTGTAAGGTATAAGGTCAAGTAACGACCCCGGTGCCTCCTACCAGTCGCCTGCCGTTCCCTCCGGGCAAGCGCGCGCTTTCGGGAGAAGTTGATACGACATGTCTTCATCCTTAAGATCGGGCTCGTCAGAGTGTAATATCGCAAACTCAATCTTTTCATTCGCGAATGTTTCGTCGCCGGATCGCAGTACACTCTCCCGGTTCAAAATCTTCATGGCGTTGAGGCGAGATACTTTTAGTGGAAACGTCGCGAACTGGTCCGCTGACAAAAAAGGCACCTGGACCGTTACCCGATCATGATCCACATAGACGAACTGCCGTAATTTCTCGTCGATCGGCGTCTTTAAGCTGACAACTACTGAGGCCATCGGGGCGATGGCTGGAATAGAAATTACATACGTGTGTCGGGCATCAGGAGAAGTTACTTCCAGATTCCCTGTGGCTGCTACATTCGGTGTCGTAAACAGCGTTGTAGTGGGCTGTAGGAGAGGAGATCTGATGTCCAGACGGAGATTCGTGAGGCTCTGGTCCGACACATTTTCAAGGAGAAACTTGCTCAAGACCCAGGACTGTGGGACAGGTGTTTTGGCACGGCTTTTCGGCAGTGTCTGTTCGATTCGTCGGAGACTGCAATCGGACACCAGGTTCCGGTTTTCATAAATATATGCCGTACTGTTTCCCTCCAGTAGGAAGCCACGCTCGTACGTGTAGAAGGCTACGCCTACCCGGATAGGGGTTGGCTTGAACCAGGACACAATCACAGGGACAAGAAACAACACCAACGCGGCTACAAATCCAACGATGACAACCTTGTTGAGCCGACTTTGCCCCCAAAACCACCGCCAGCACCTCTCCAAGAGACTCATGCCAGTTCACCTATGTAGAGCTTTGAGCGAGTTGTTCACCACTCGCTGCCCGGGATGAATCAATCGAGCCTGTGTCTTTTTTTGAGTCTGTACCATCTGGCTCCCGAACCCCTGGCTCCCGACTCCCGCCTCAGGCACTTCTATCCATTGCTCATTCGGGAGGGTGACAGTGAGCGAGCGGAGTTCTCCTGGTCGCATCGCCTGATCGCCTGAGAGTCGCCCGCCGGTCCACGAGAGATTCCAGCCCTTGCTGTAACCCCGGAACAGACTAGCGTGGTACGTCAACGCGCATGGCACCGGGAAGCGACGGAAGGGACGAAGCGTGACCGGCATGGGCCCCTCGCAGGGAGGCGTATTCTCGTAGGGTAATGAATTGAACGGTAAGGCGGGGCATGGGGAAATCGTGGGAGTGATCAGCGGAAGGGTGTCGGAGCCTTGTGTGAGCGGAGGGTGATTCAAAGGCAGGCTATCTGGTGCGCGGGGCTGTCTTGTCTCTCTCGTTCGTCGAACCAAACAACGCAGAACGACTAGATGGATAAGATTCCCCCCTGTGCCGGGTAATGGTTTCTTTATTTCCCCCGTGGTCCTCATACATCAATACTCAGGCCCAACACCACAGCCTTGGCGCGCGGAATAATCTTCTGCTGCAGCAGCCGTTCTTCACTGGTGTGTGATTGACGGTAGTGCCCTCTGGCAGGGTCACTTTTTGCTGCATGCCACTTTCCACAGAGCGTGATTAATGCTACGGGGTACAACCGGTTCCCACTGTTGTTCGTCTGTGGTTGTGTACACCACTCGCCCGCGTCCCATATTGCTCGAAAACCACGTATATGTAAGCATACGCGTACGCGCTTCTGTGCAGTCGTATTCATTTTGTCGCTGGATAGACAATAGGGAATCGCCCGCCACGGTTTGCACAGTCTTGTAGTCGAACAATTGCCACATCTTCGCCAGGCTCCCTTTGCGTCGAATGCTGTCCCGATCAACGTACACAGTCAGTCCAGCTTCGTCGTCGCCACTTGCCAGCTCCCACTCCGCATATGTTGGAGGACTGCTCAGCAACAGGAGTGTGATCAGTAAACAAAATCCAAAAAGGTGGGCCAGCGGCAGCGTGAGGAATGGCTCTGCGTGTTGCGTCACAGAGCATGGCATAGGACATCGATGGAAGGGGCGAATCGAGACGGGCATTTGGACCTCCAGAGAGAGGCGTATTCTAGGGGGCCAGCAATCGAGGATGCAAGGTCACTGAACCACTTTGCGCAACTTGACAGGCTGATTTCCTTGGGAAAGAGACGTTGTCGTAGATGGAGGGAGGCTCATGAAGATCAACAATCCGGACGAGCAGTCTGTGGGGAAGCGGGGCTTGAAATGCTGGCTAAAGATGAACTGGTCCGCAAGAAGATGAATGACCGCCCTGCTGCTCCCAGGCTTCTGGAATAGAGAGTGGAACGGGCCTGTTGATCTCCTGTGCTGCACAATGCGCACAGCGCGTGGCAGGTTTGGGCTGTGGTCACCAGGCGTAGGCTTCTGGCGCAGGTCCGCCTGGGCCTGGGAAGATATCGTCGAGCCGTTTCAGTGTGTCCTGGCTCAATGTGAGGCTCAGAACGCGCATCGTGCCGTTCAATTGCTCCATCGTGCGCGGCCCGATAATCGGTGCCGTGACGGCTTTTTGATGCAGCAGCCAGGCGAGCGCCACATCGGCTGGACGCTCGCCGAGTTGTGCGCACAGCGCGTCATAGGCTTCCAACTTGGGACGATATTTCTCGATAGCTTTCTTCAGATCCTCGTCTGCACGTCGACCGACCGTCGTCGGTTCTAATGCCCCGGCCAACAGCCCACGCCCAAGCGGACTCCAGGGGATCAGGCCGATGCCATAGGCTGCGCAGGCTGGAATCACTTCTAGCTCAATCGTCCGTTCGGTCAAATTATAGAGACTCTGCTCCGACACGAGGCCGAGAAAGTGGCGGCTGCGCGCCAATTCTTGCGCCTGGGCCAGATGCCAGCCGGCAAAATTGCTGCTGCCGACGTAGAGAATCTTGCCTTCCCGGACCAACTGCTCCATCGCCTGCCAGATTTCCTCCCACGGTGTTTGCCGGTCAACGTGATGCATCTGATACAGGTCGATGCAGTCGGTCTGAAGGCGCCGCAGGCTGTCCTCGCAGGCCCGTCTGATGTGCAGGGCCGACAAGCGAGACTGATTCGGCCACTCGCCCATTCTGCCGAACACTTTCGTCGCGAGGAGGACTTTCTCTCGCCGTCCCTCGCCTTGGGCGAACCAACGCCCCACAATCTCCTCCGTCCACCCCTCCCCTACTTTCCAGCCATAGACGTCCGCCGTGTCAAAAAAGTTGATGCCCAACTCCAGCGCCCGATCCATGATGGCAAAACTGTCCGCCTCGTTCGTTTCCGGCCCGAAGTTCATTGTGCCGAGACAGAGTCGGCTGACTTTCACTCCCGATCGACCAAGCTGGACGTATTGCATGGGAACGATTCCTCGATGACAGGTGTGGAGACGATATTCTACACAGATGGGGGGAACGGAGGATACTCAGGGTTCTTCATTGATAATATCGATCGACTGCGAGAGCGCCGTGATTCTAATATAGCGGGGAAGAGATTTCGATGCGGAGAGATCAAGGGTGGAGTGGGTACCGGAGCACCTCTTGACGAAGCGATTGCGATACGGCATCTTCCAGCGTACTGCAAGAAAGGATCACGAAGGAGGTACCATGGCCATAGCGTCCGTCATGCTCCCGCTTGGAACGCCCGCTCCCGCGTTTGCGCTGCGCGATGTCGTAAGCGGTCAGCGCTACTCGCTCGGCTCGTTTAGTGGCAAGGCGGCCTTGCTGGTGATGTTCATCTGTCGCCACTGCCCCTATGTCGTGCACGTCGAGCAGGAAATTGCGAAGATCGGGCGGGACTATATAGACAGGTGGCTTGGCATCATTGGCATCAGCAGCAACGATCCGGTGCAGTATCCTGACGACGCGCCGCCGCGGCTGAAGGAGATGGCCGAGCGCCTGGGCTTCACCTTTCCCTTCTGCTTTGATGAAACCCAGGATGTGGCGATGGCCTATGGGGCGGCCTGCACCCCGGAGTTCTATCTCTTCGACCGGGAACGGTGGCTGGTCTACCGCGGGCAGCTTGACGACAGCCGCCCCGGCAGCAACAAGCCGGTCACCGGCCGTGACCTCCGCGCCGCGATCGATGCGGTGCTCGCCGGGAAGCCCGTCGACGGCAACCAGAAGGCAAGTGTCGGCTGTAGCATCAAGTGGAAGCGATGAGAGGGATGATCCCTATGCTAATCCCTTACTCCCGGAACGGGCACGATCGGAATGTGCTCGTTCGACGGCCGCAGTGGGACCAGCACGGCGCCATTCCAGGGGAATGCAGTAGAAGCGAGTTTTGATGGAACAGTACAGGTACGCAGTGGGAGATCAAACAGCCCCATTCCTGAAGAGATGACGAGTGAGCTTGGAGGAGCATTTAGCTGGACGACTGTCGTTCGATGCGCCCAGTAAAGGGCAGCTTCGGCCACTTTCCTTTGCGGTAGTTATTTCCCCTCCATCTGCAAGCGCGCTGTCTCTCTTGTTTATTGGGGTTTTTTGTTTCTCTGGTTCAAGGAACGAAACAAACCAGATAGACGAGATAAACCAGACGGATGAGATCAAGCAGACCAACCAGCGCCGCGTCTCGCACCATAGACACTATGCCGGGAGGCAATGTTCTTTTCTGCTACCTTCCCCCGTCTGAAGAGCAATGTAAGCGGGCAATCTCGGTATAGTGGTGTAGCGGGCGTGGTATATCGGCAGGTAGCGGTGGATACTTCGACAAGAAAAGACTCCAGACCCTATTGACCCATTCGCTCCTCAGGGAAGAGCCTCCATTCCATGTTTCATTTCCCCAAGGGAAAGGGCGCCACCTATTGCAACCGGAAGCGCAGGGGTTCCTGGCCTACCGAATGGCATTCTGGCTTTCCTCATCCATCGCTTTCCTCTCATAATGTTTGATGACTTTCTTGGTGGAATCTTGTTTGCCCCTCTCCTGCTTCGCGGCGGTAGGAGTGTGGGAGGCCGCGCAGCAGGTCACGGTGAGCAATAGCGTGGAAAGGACTAGCGCCATCACAATGGGCATGCGATCTCCCTGATCTTGAGTGTTCTAGGCGTAAGGAAAAATAGAGAAACGCAGACTGCTTAATCCGAAACGGCCGTCATCTCGGAATTGGACAGTTTCAAATTGCTCTAGTGCGTCTTCGAGATTGTCGATAATTTTATGGCAAAGAAGAAAAGGGCTCCTGACGCACCGTTTCATCTCTACAACAACGCGAGCTGGGCCTGCGCCCACGTGTTGCCCTGGGCGGCGGCTTTTTCGTACCATCCCCGCGCCGTGGCATAGTCCTGCGGCACGCCACGCCCATTGGCATATAGCTGTCCGAGCTGTGCCTGCGCCCACGCATGGCCCTGGGCGGCGGCTTTTTCGTACCATCCCCGCGCCGTCGCATAGTGTTGCGGTACGCCCCGCCCATAGACATACAGCTGCCCGAGGTTGAATTGAGCCAGCGCGTTTCCCTGTAACGCCGCTTGCTCCCACCACAGTCGTGCCTTCGTATAATCCTGCGGCACACCCAGTCCGTTGGCATACAGTTGCCCAAGCTGGGCCTGTGCTCCCGCGTGGCTCTGGGCGGCGGCTTTTTCGTACCATTCCCGTGCCGTGACATAGTCCTGCGGTATGCCCCGCCCGTTGGCATACAGCTGCCCGAGTTGGGTCTGTGCCCACGGACTGCCCTGGGCGGCCAGCCTCTTCAGTTGTTGGCGGTCTACGTCTGAGATGATGTCCGATGGGGAAGATGGCGCACGCCCAGGAGCCAGCGCCATCTGTCGCTGCATCGGTTCAAGGCGATCCAGATGTTCATGATGGTTTTCTGCCGTATCCCGCACAGCAGCGGCGTGAACAACCCGTTCATCTTCGTTGAATGCGAATGGCTCACCCTTCGGAAGTGTCTCCTGTTCATCCGTATGAGCATGCGCAGGTTTGTTCGACACAATAATCTTACTCTTTCCCGTAAACGTCCATACGACGACGAGGGCAAAGATTGCGGCGATTGCCAACATGGCCATTTGCGCAGAGGTGAAGTTCTTAGTGTCTTCTGGAAGGTTAATGTCCCATTTATCATCGCGCTCGGGATCATAACGAAACGTGGTCCGGCAGGAGGGGCACGTCACAATCCCAATAGTCTTCGCGGTAACTCGGAGTATCGAGTTACAGGCCGCGTTGGGACATGGGACAGTGCGCGCTTCGGTTCGTGACGGTTTAGGCTTAGGCGGTGCTTTCCCCGCACGGCTGGCAGATCGCTCTTCGTCATACCGTTGCTTCAATAAGGGGTTACTGAGCGTGTTGAAAGCTGCGTTAATTTCCCTGGTCTTCTTCTCTGCCTTCGCCAGAAGAACGGGGCTATGGTGAAAACGGTCGGGATGCCAGACTTGTAATAACAGTCGGTAAGCGTGCTTTATCTCTTCAGAAGTCGCTGATTCAGGGACTTCCAGAACGGAGTAATAGGTCTCCAAGCTCGGCTCTCCTTAAAATAGACATGGGCACCCCGCAGGACCGCATATATTAGGGGGTCAGCAATCGAGGATGCAAGGTCAGTGAGCTACTTTGCGCAACTGAAGTGGCCTCGGTTGTTTGGACAGAAGTTCCGTCTTCATAAGTATAGCCCTGCGGTTGTTTGCCTACGCTGTTTGAGACAGTGCAGGCAGGTTGTCGAAGTAGACCTCATCTGGTGTTTTGTCGGCAAGTGCCGTGTGCGGTCTTCTCTGGTTGTAGAACGCAAAGTATTTGTCTAATCCTTTCCTGGCATCGCTGACGCACTCGTAGGCGT
>Ga0163153_10000877_pt1 | contig 49615 bp, 40 predicted proteins | sample OliLakLV19MP6IB1_FD_148629 | JGI IMG/M metagenome (GOLD analysis project Ga0163153, IMG submission 148629) | Freshwater microbial mat bacterial communities from Lake Vanda, McMurdo Dry Valleys, Antarctica - Oligotrophic Lake LV.19.MP6.IB-1 | ecosystem: Environmental > Aquatic > Freshwater >... | reverse complement strand
CCGCCAAGCCGGGCCTTTCCTCCGTCCGGAGCTTGCCTTGGTTCTCGCTCCCCCTCACACCCTCAAACGTAACCCACAACCCGCTCAGACTCTCACTCGGAGTGGTCCAACAACGTGAGTCCGGTCACAATGACTTGATCGCGGGAGGCGCGGCGATTGTTTTAGAAATCGAACCGGTTGGGAACCAAACACCTTCCCGCCGCCTGAATCGACGTAGAGGCATTAGTTTACCCATACTGTTCCTACTAACCTAAAACGAAAACGTGTTTGTCAGGCTGACTTCCTGCGGGTTCGAATTGCGCACGATGGCGACTTGTCCGTCTGGATTAATGACAACCGGGATATAGTCCTTGTCTCCGACCACATTGCGCACGTTGAGTTGAATTTTCCAAGTGCGGTCATGCTTGAGCTTCTTGGTGTAGCCCACCCAAACGTCACCATTCCAAAGGCCGTTATCATAATAAGGATGCGCCACGTCCAGCGTCACAATTCCGCTGCTAACCACTTGCGGATAACCGATCGTGGCCTTGCCCTGCCAGCGAGCCGCACCACCGAACATGAATCCCCTCAAGCGACCCGCGTCGAATTGATAGGTCGAAACCAAGTTTGCGCGCCATTTGCGTTGCTCCTGCAGGATCGTGCCATCCTTCGCACGGGCTTGGATGATCAGGTTATAGTAGTCGCTGTAGAACTGCTGCCCGACGGTCGTCAGGATGGTCCGGTTGGCTTCTGCCGCCAGCCCGCCGAGCTTTGAGGCTAGGAACGCCTGCAAGTCCACCTCGGCTTTGACCGCCTCAAGTAAGGCCGTGTTGGCCGTGACCGTCTCCTGCTTGCCCACGTTGGCGGAGATGCGCCAATTGCGGGTGATATTGCCAATCAGCTCAATTTCCGTGCCTTTACCCACGTAGTCCTGAGTCGCGACCGCATTCACCGGCGGGTTGATCCAGACCTGGACGACATCATTCCGGTCGGTCGTCCATTGGTTGCCGTTTTGCGTCGCGTTCGGCAGAGCCAGAATCACATTATAGACATCGTCCCATGACTTGAAAATGTTACCGCTCTTGATTTCCGCTGAGTTGCCAGGATGCTGCGCAAGGAAAGCGGCAAAACCCGCTGCACCAGAACCGAAAACGCTTTCGGAGCGCCGGAAGTTGCGCAGTTGCCGCTGGGCAAAACCACCGGCCGAGGGCAACACGTTGAGGCCGGCGAGCGTCTGGTTGGTCGCACTCATCTTATACCAGTTCACGCCGAGGCTAAGGCGATTGTTGAAGAACTCGAAGGTGATGCCGTAGTCCTTCGTGTCCGCAGACGGAGGATTCAACGCCTTCTTGTCGGAATCCACGCGGGCCGAGGAGACGGAGGAATTTTCCGATTCGCTGTAGTGGGCGCTCACATCGAATGGCAGGCTGCGCAGCCACTTTTTCGGCACGTGGCCAACCAGACTCTTTGTCTCGGTGGTCACCTCATCCATGGCACTGGCGGCAGGGAGGATCAGGTTGGCCGGGTCAAACGTGCCATCGGGGAAGCGTGTAGTCCCCGAGGCAGTGAACTGCCGGGCCCGATCTCCACGTCTGCCCCAGAGCGCAACGAGATCGCCGTCGAAGAACGAAGCCTGCCAGGCCCCTACGGTCGATCCGAACTGCTGGAAGGTGTGAATGTTGCCTTGATTGTGTTGAGGATATTGCACCATGTAGTTGTCGTAGAAATCGATGCCACCTGTCGCCGGGTTGAGGGTCGGTCGGGGGGCGGTGATCGGGTGCATTACTTTGAAAATTTGCCCGGCCATCGGCCGCGGATTCTGGATATACTGTGTGATACGCACGTCGGAAGGCTTGGTGATCGAAGGATCAAGCAGCGAACCGCTGACATAATGGATCTGCATGTAGCTGAGCTGACCGCCGCCATTGATGAAACCATTCTGGGTGGTCGCGATGTTGGTGCCGCTGCCGGGGACGTCGTACCAGTGCGCACGATAAAAAGTGGTGATCTTGTCGACGCGCTGGCCGTTGTAGAAGCCGGTAAAGGTATGGTTACCCAGCCATTTCTGCCACCCCTTGCGCTGGGTGAAGTCCAGCTTGTAGAAACCCGTGAAATGGTAGGCTTCGCGCTTCTGTCTGTCGGTCTGAATGGAGGCGTCCGTGGTGTTTGCGTTCGTGAACACGAACAGCCGGCCAACATTTGGATTCGGCTGCAGATTCGGCAGATATTGATTCATGTCGATGCTCAGCCGGCTGGTGGTCCTGTTACTGAGAAACAGGCTGGATGTAGTGCTATGATACTGCTGGTCGTATGCCGCCTCGATGCCCGCCTTGCCGCCAAAGAGCTGCTGCTCCAAGGATAGATTGGTCGCATTGAATTTTTCCGTGTAGTAGCTCATATCACCGGCCAGCAGCATTCGCTCGTTGTCGATGATGTTTTTGTCCGTAATAACTGCAGGCACGTAATTGGGCAGGAACTGCTGGGTAAGCGGAGTGACCGTCAGGAAATTTGTCTGGATCGTGGCCTTCGAAGGCAGGAGCGGTGTGAGCTGATTCCACTGCAGCTGCCCGGGAATACCCTGGATGCTCGCGTCCGCTAGGCCAACGGTGGCTATCTGCGCCGTCGGGCTGTTATAAACAACCGCGAGCTGTGCGTTCACCAGATTTAAAAGCAGCGCATTGGTTCGATTGCTTTGAGTCCGGTTATCGACGAGCATCTTCGGCACCCAGGTGCCATTGGTCAGGAAATTTAGGGCGGCGGGCAGCAGTCCGTCGATCTGTTGCGACGCTATGAGCGAGGGACTGTAGTTCGGCAGCCTGAACCAGTCGGATAAATTATCCACCACCGGGATGAGATTGGGCGGATTGGAGTCGATCTTGCCGTCCTCATAGCTGCCGCGGAACATCGTCGGCCCCAAGATCGTGGATTTCTTGTTCTCAAACAGCACGGCGTCGAACGCGCCGTAGAGGCGCTTGCTCTTCTGGAACGTCGGCGTCTGTTGGTAGAAAGTATCATCGTTCAAGCCGATAAACCGGGCGGCGAAATGACCCTTCTTGATCGCCCAGTTGTAGTCGAAGACCTCGCGATGGCTGCCGCGCTCCCCGAGTGTGACTGACGCCTCGCCGAAATTCTTCGTGGAAGTCGCCTGCTTTAGAGCACTGTCGAGCACACCACCTGCCTCGCCAATGCCGAAGAGCAAGGAATTCGGACCACGGCTGACTGTCACGTTTCCGGTGTTGTAGGTGTCAAAGGGAATATCCGTGAGGAAGAAGCTCCGGGTCAGCGTGGCCTGCGCCAGACCACGCACCCGCTGGGCGCCTTGCGGGTTGCGCCGCTGCGCCAAATTGTTGAACCCGACAGCATCGCCATAATTTCCGCCGGTGTAATTGCCCTGCACACCGACGACCTCGGTGTTCAGCCCGTAAGCCAGGGAAGTGGCGGCATCAGTCGCGCCGGTATCCTTGAAAAATTCCGGGGTCATGATGGAAATTGCCGCCCCGATATCACGCAGAGGGGTGTTGAGACGCGATCCGGCCAGGGTGGTGGTCGCCAGATAGCCAATGTTGGAACTTTCGGTGACGACGAACGGATTGAGCTTCAGCACGTCCTCCGTATTGGTGTCCGCCTCGTTGACGGTCGGCTGAATCGCCGCCGTGTTTTTCGAGGCCGGTTCAACCGTGCTTTGTTGTTTCTCTTGTGCGTCCGACAGCACTGCGGCAGCCAGCACGCAGCCGGCTGCGACGAAGCGGCCTTGTCGTCCAAAAGTTTGCATGGATTTGGGGTGTTTAGGTTTAATCCTTAGGGTGTAGCAACCACCAACAATACCATTTCGCGCGAAACCTAAGCCATGAGTTTTGACGAATAAGTAATTTGATATTTGACCACCGTCGCGTGCGTCCAAACCCACTGACAAGCGCCCAATATCGAGACGTTCTACAACCTAACGAGGCGCCACAGCTCGTTGGGTTATCTCTCCCCTGCGGCGTCCGAAAACAACAACAGCAAACGACATCAAAGTCGCCTATATTAGTGTCCACCTTTTCGAGGCAAGCCCACCTCCCCATTCTTGCAACATCGACCACCCATTAGAGGAATATTATTGCTTGGCGCCGCTACTGATAAATAAAGAGCCGCACGAATCCACAGATCGGCACACCTTGATCTGAACCCTACTATGCCACTATGAAGGCGACCACTCTCCTGTTTTCTGTCGCGACCGCCGGCCTGACGCACTGCCTCGTTCTATCCGTAGGCGTCGCCGCAAACACGGCCGACAAGTTAAGGACGCCACCACCCAACGTCATCATCGTCCTCACGGACGATCAGGGTTACGGCGACCTTTCCTGTCATGGAAACCCCGTGCTCAAAACGCCGTTTATGGACCGGCTGCATGGCGAAAGCGTCCGGTTCACGGACTTTCATGTGGCACCCATGTGCACCCCCACCCGGGGGCAGCTGCTGACTGGTCAAGACGCGCTGCGGAATGCCGCGACTTCGGTGACGGCCGGTCGGACGTACATCCGCCAAGGCGTCCCGACCATCGGTGATATTTTTGGCGCCAGTGGCTACGCGACAGGCCTCTTCGGGAAGTGGCATCTCGGCGACAGCTACCCGTACCGCCCCACTGATCGCGGCTTTACAGTGGCAAAAACCATCCTGGGATGGGGCTTCAGTTCCGCGCCAGAATTTGACAACGACTACTTTGCCGGCCGCTTTCAGGACAACAATATCCCAAAAACCTTTTCCGGATACTGCACGGACTTCTGGTTTAGCGAGGCCATGAAGTGGATGAAGGATTGCCAGGAAAAGCGCCGGCCGTTTCTCTGCTATCTCCCGACCAACACGCCGCATCTTCCCGCTTGGGTGGCGGAAAAATACGCCGCTCCCTACCGGCTGCCGGGCCTGCCGGCCGATTTCTACGGCATGATTTCAAATATCGACGAGAACCTCGGCCGGCTGGAAGAGTTCCTTGAGCAGTCCGGGCTTCGCGACAACACCATTCTGGTCTTCATTTCGGACAACGGTGGTTTTCTAGGGGCCAAGGTCTTCAACAGTGGTATGCGCGGGACTAAAAAGTCGCTGTATGAAGGCGGGCACCGCGTCCACTGCTTTGTGCGGTGGCCGAACGGCGGACTCCGCACTCCCGGGGACGTCAAAGCGACAGTGCAAGTGCAGGACATCCTGCCCACGCTCCTCAGTCTCTGCGGCATCAAGGATCGACTCAACGCCCAGTTTGACGGCGCCGACCTCACGGATTTGTTGAAAGGCCAGGACTCACTCCCCGAGCGGATGCTCGTCGTCCAGTACGGCGAGATCCTCAAGAAATGGGACTCTTGCGTCATCTGGAACAAGTGGCGCCTGGTAAACGGCCACGAACTGTACGACATAGCAGCCGACCCTGGGCAGGAGACCGATATTGCCCAGCAGCATCAGGATGTGACGAAGCAGATGCGCGATCACTACGAAGCGTGGTGGAGCAAGTTGGACCCATCACTAAAGGAGTATTGCCCGATCAGCATTGGCTACCTCCAGGAGAATCCCGTGCTGCTGACATCAGCGGACTGGCAGGACGCCTACTGCGACAGTGTTCAGAACGTCCTCCGCGGAGATGGCGGCGGAAAAGGCGCGCCTTGGAACGTCTATGTGGAACGCGACGGTGAGTATGAAATCACGCTCAGCCGGTGGCCCTTGTCGCGGAACCTGGCGCTGAACGCGCCCTGCCCCGAAACCAGGCTGACTGTCGGCACGCTCATACCAGGCAAGGCGCTGCCTATCGCCGCCGCCCGACTGACGGTCGCCGGGCAGGAGCACTCAAGGAAATCCGCCGCCGATGATCATTCCGTGGTCTTCCGGATCAACCTGAAACGTGGCCAGAAGATTAAGATTCACGGGTGGTTCCAAGACGCTTCCGGCAAGGACCTTTGTGGTGCCTACTACGCCTACGTCAAATACCTGTAGGCACACACACTCTTGCGCAGCGCCGGGGTTCGGTGAGCTGGTCGAAACGCAAATCCGGACCGGTAATATTCGAGCTAGTTATGCCCGGCCCACCAGAGCCGCATTCCGAGTTCGTGGTCCATTCGCTGCCAATAACCCTCGGGCCGTTTCGGATGATGGAATGGATCGAGGTAAACGTTTCGAGCGTGAACCTGCCCGTCGGGACCGGCAAGTGTCAACTCGACGCGGTAGGCCACCCTGTCGTCCACGGGAAAACTGAGATCGCCGATCCGCACGTGCGAGTCCGGACCGATAGGCAAACGTGATTCCCCTTTCGTCACCACGGCTCCAGCCGCGGTTGTCACGATCCAGCTGGCGGTACAAATCCCCAGATCGTTCAGCTTGTCATTGACGGCGTGGATAGCGAGCGGCGCATCCTTGTATTCCATGAAGATCCCGACAGGACCGTTGCTTTCCTCCAAGGCGCGGAGGCCACCACCGAGACCTTCGGCCTTGGGCAGTCCCCAATAGTCGTGAAGGCCGAAGAAACTCTGCGGACTAAGATCGGTCCACATGAACTGAAAATAGCCAGAATTGGGAGCGTATTTCTGGATCCGATAATGTTCAATATAGTACTTGGTCAGACGGTATTGGTAGTCGTGCAGCTCAGCCACCCGGGGCATGATTTCCGCGAGCCGGTCGGCCAAGCGGGGCACCTGATGCAGGCTCTCCAACGCCGGTGGCGCGTCCACACCGAATTCGGTGACCAATTTCCCCGTGGTGCCAAAGATATCGGTGTAGTTGCCAGGCTTGAGGGATCCACGGTAGTCGTGAGTATCACCGCTGTCCGGATCATCGTTCGCATTCGAGTGCTTGATGACGCCTCGGCCCGGATCGAGTCGCATGGCCTCGGCAAACATCTGCGGGCCGGGGCTGACGATCGTACGTGCCCCGGTTATGCCGCCAATTGCCTCGTTCATGAGAAGCCAACAGATGATGCTTGGGTGATTGCGCAGCCGCTGGATCATCGACCGGATGTGGGCGACCGCGCGGTTTGCGAACGCCTCATCCGTCGGGAAAGTCCAGTTGAGATCGGAATCCTGCAGCAGCACAATACCTTTCCGGTCGCACAGCTCGTAAAGCTCGGGATTTTCCTCATGAACGTGGATCCGGAGCGCATTGATGCCGACGCGAATGGCCGCGTCGATGTCGCGCTCATACCGGACCCACCCGGATTTCCCAATATACAAGTCGGGCCAGTAGCTGGTGCCGCGGAGATAAATCCGCCTTCCGTTAAGCAGGAATGCGGTCTCGTTAGCGTTGCGGCGCAGTTCGACAGTCCGGATACCAAAAACGACGTCCCTTGTCAGTGAACCCACCGCGAGGCGGGCCCGGTAGAGTGCCGGTCCCCCACGGTCCCACGTGTTCCAGAGCTCCGGCGAATTAACGTCGAGGTCCGATTGAAGGGTCGTTTTTCCTTGGTCTAGTGTCAGCTTCCGGGCTTGGCGGGCGACTTCGACGCCGTCGCTCTCGCGCAGGATTTTGACGCTCCACTCTACCTCCCGTGGACTGGAATCCAACGCCACCGGCCATGAGATTGATACCACGGCCTTCGTGGCATTCTTGTCCAGTCTCGTATCCACGACTGGCGCCTCGGCGGGGTGCAGGCCGTCATGCAGGATCAGCCGGACCGGTCGCCAGATACCGATGGGATTCACATCCCGTTGAATGAAAGTGTCGGAGTGCTCGTAGGTGCCCTTGAGCATCCGACGCACGACCGCGGTCATGGGGTGGTTGTCCCGCGCCGCCTCGACTTCCTGATCCCAGGGCGAGGAAACCTTGACGACCAGCCGGTTGTTTCCCTGAGCGACGAGAATGCCGCCCACCTCGAATTCAAACGGCTCGGAATAGCCTTCGTGATCACCGAGGAATTGCCCGTTGAGCCAAACCTTGGCATAATAATCCACGCCTTCGAAACGCAGTGTTGCTTTCACCCCGTCGTTCGGAGTTGGAAAATCCAGTTTGTACCACCAAGGGGCCTGATTGAAGTAACGGAGCTCGCTTCCGAAATACGGCTGAGCAGCCAGCAGGAGTTGCAGATGAGTGAGTCGATCAATTGGTCGCCAGGGGGACAAAACCGGACCAATTGCGAACGGGTTCCAGTCGGGCCGGTATACGCCAAATTTTTCGCCGGAGTCGCGCACGTCCTGAAACACGCCCCAGCCTTGACTGAGATCGAGTATCCGGGCCGTCAATCGAGCAGAGTGAACGAAGACAATGCAAAACAGCGTGAGAAGGGTTCGCACAATCATGGTCATTATCGCATTCGCAGTAGGATGCAGGTCGAGTCAAACGCATCACTCATGGGGAAGAGATTAACATTTCAGGTGCAACAATGGCCATGAGTTTCGCTACATTTAATATTGGATAATTTACCACGCGTGTCCGGAAGATTGATCGCTGAGATTTGCTGCTGAATCTTTTAATTGCCGTTGAGTTGGTTTTTTAGGCCATCTCGATGAATCTCAGTTTGTCCGCTACTTCGAGGTCGGGAGTTCTGCATACTTAGGATCGGAGATCAAGCGGGGCTGGCCGTAGATTTTCCCGGCATCCCCGTTGGATTTCATCCACGCGTCCACTTCGGCGCGAAGTTGAGCCAAGCGGTCAGCGTGGGCCGGGTCGCCCGCGAGATTCTTCATCTCAAGAGGGTCCACTTGCAAATCGTAGAGTTCCTCAGCGGGCCGCATATGGTAGCGATGCACAATCGACGCAGCCGCTGTATCGGACTTCGACTTTTCCACCCAGCTCTTGAAAAAACCATCCTCCCAGTTCGATAGATCCGCGTGAGAAGTATAGTAAAATTCCGGATGCAGATTGTGAATGTATTTCCAGTCCGATGTGCGGACACTGCGCGTGGGGTACACATTCTTATCATCGTCCGCGCTATGTGTCGTGAAAATGCGATCACGATGCTCGTTGGTCTTTCCACTCAATACTGGTAAAAATGACCGCCCATCGATGTCCAAGGGTGCCTCACCTCCACCAATTTCGACGAGGGTTGGCAGGATATCAATCCAGCTCACCATTGCCGGGGTGCGTGTGCCGGCTTTCAATTTACCCGGCCAGACGGCAATCATGGGGGTGCGGATTCCGCTGTCATAGCAGTTCCATTTGCCGAACGGCCACGAAGCCCCGTGGTCGGAAGTGTGCAAAAAGAAGGTGTTCGATCCCAGCAGTTCGTAGGCCACATCGTAGACAGCGCCAAGTTCGGCGTCCATCTGTGCAATGGCGGCATAGTATCGAGTTCGAAATTGACGCGTGCGGGGCGTATCGACCAGGTTGAACGGCAGGATCACCTCGTTTGCATCGTAGCCTCCGCCGACCGTAGGCCAGGGTGTGTGCGGCCAATTCGTGCCGAAGAAAATACACAGCGGCTTGTTGCTTTTGCGGGTCCGCAGCCATCGAAGGCCTTCGAGGATCGCGATGTCATCATGAAACGCATCGTGATCCCAGTGGTCAAAGCCGTATTCCGACGTCTGCCTGTAATGGGACACCTTGCCGAAGGCGACAACCTCATAGCCCAGGGACTGAAGATATGCCGGCAGTTTCTTGATGTCTGCCCTTGGGTGGCTGTGATTCGGCTCCGCCCCGTTGCGTGCGGGCATCAGTCCCGTGAGCATCGCCGCCCGGCTTGGAGCACAGCTAGGTGACGCCACGAACGCGCGGTCAAAAACGAGCCCGGCATCCGCGATCCGCAGCATGTTCGGCGTCTTGACATCAGTCGAGCCGTAGACACTGGAGTCCGCACGCGAGTGATCATCCGAAATCATGATCACGAGATTTGGCCGGTCCGGGGTGGCGGCAAAGATGCGCGCCACGCCCAACATCAGGAGCAGGCTGATCAATGTGGGATTCTTCATGGGCGGAATACGGGGCATGATACGATCGCTCGGGGCGGGTAGCATGGCAAAGGAGTGCGAATTAGACGAGATAGTATAAACTGAGTTGCGCTGTTAAAGGAGGGTATGGGGTGGAGCGAGGCGGTCCAAAAGGGGAAGTATAGTGAAAATTCGCAGTGGTTGCCATGAGATTTGGCGAATTCGATATGAGCATTCTCACTGGGTGACGCTGGGGAAGCACACGAATCGCGACAAAGTGAGCCATCGATTCTTTCTGGGTAGAGCCGAGCTTTCGCAGCGTCAGCGGTGACCTCAGTCGTGCGGCGATGAAGGCCAGGCATTGCTGGACTGAGCCCGATAGTGAAAGGATGGATGACAAACATCGGCTTGCCTGCGGATTCACGAATGCGCCCAAACCACGACGCTCCTGCCGTAGGTGCTCGCCGTGCAACATGCCCTCAACTGCCGGCGCGACCCACCTCCATGGTCACACGGCCTGCAAGGCTTATCATCACCAGCCGCACGCACGCTAGGGCAAGCGCGAGCGGCTGGCTACCCTTGAATGGATACGGTTCCAAGCAAATGACTGAAACATCAACTGGAAAGACCGATCAACGTAGCGTTCGCGCCACCTGGCACCTCGCGGCGGATACCTGGCTTCCCGACCAAGGCGAAAATATATCTGTCATTTGGTGGTACGCACAAGACTGATACGCTCGGCCGGCGTGCGTCACTGCCCCAGCATATCGTGCTGCTTGCAGAGTGAATATTCTACTTTTTTGCGCGCGCAATCTCATGGTGAACAGTAATTGCGCATGTTAGTATCAATGCCCTGAGGGCATTTCGTTTTTTAAAATGCCAGCATTCACATTCACCTACCGGCCACGGCTCGCTTCGGAACTGACCCTTGAGTTTGAAAGGACCGGCCGCCTGTTTCCAAACCTATGAAATCGACTGACCAACAAAATAACCACAACTCGATGAACCGCCGAAAGTTTATTGCTATGACCGGAGCCGGCGCGAGCCTGCTGGCCGCTGGAGTGGCTTCGGAAGCCAAAAAGCCTTCCAAGACGCCGGTCCTGAACAAACAGGGAATGAAGAAAATTAAAATCAGCCTATACACCATTTCCTACAGTGGTGCCTATTATAAGGGCGACGCGCTCTCCTTTGAAGAAATTGCCAAGCGAGCCAAGCAATATGGCTACGACAACATCGAGCTTGATAACAAACGGCCCAATGGAAACCCCATGGATCTCAGCGCAGACCGGCGAAAGCAAATGAGGGACTTTGCTGGCAACCTGGGCTTGGATATCCCCGTCGTCGCGGCCAATAACGATTTCACCAGCCCAGTCCCCGAGCTGCAGGAATGTCAGTTGCTGATGGTGCGGGAAACCGTCCGGCTGGCGAAAGACGTCGGAGCGAAAATCGTCCGGGTCCATTTTGCCTGGCCGGGGTTGCCCATCCACAACGGGCAGGGCACGTATGATTTTGGTCGCCCCGATCAACCTTCCGCTGGTATTGATTTCTATAACTTTCAACGCCAATACCCCTATTGCAACTGGCTTGACCGCTGGCACTTCTGCAGATATGCATTAAAAGAAGCCGCCAAGATGGCCGAGGAATTTGGCGTGGTGCTGGCACTGCAGAACCACAAGCCGCTTATGCGCACCTGGAAGGACACCCTCGACATGGTCCAAGACATTAATTCCCCGTGGTTGAAGGTGTGTTTGGATCTGCCGATCATGGAGCGTTACAGCGAAAAGGACTACGTGGAAAACGCGATCCGATCGGTGGGAAAAGATCTGTTGGTCCACTCCCATTTCGGGGGCGAATATGCTCGCGGCACGGCAAGCGCGGTTCACCAGATCATTCCTCCTGGCAAAGTGTTCAGCACGCCCCATCCCGATTACGCTCATTTCCTCGGGGTGCTGGCCGATATTGGCTACGAAGGTTCTTTTGCTTTCGAGCTTTGCCACCCGGTGTTAAACAAGGATCTCACTCCTGCCGGCATCGAAACGGCCCACGAACAAGTGGACTTGGCGCAAAAGCACATCCGGGCGATCTTAAACAGTTAAACTAAAGTCCACTTCATGTCTGAAATCTCTCGACGGAATTTTCTTAAGACCGGAGGTGTGGCTGGTGTTGCCTCTTACTGAGCCTCGTATAATTGAGAGACATAAGGAGGCCTTGCTGGCAGGGTGCCGACATGGGCACCACCAGGCCCTTTCGTCCGCGTCGCGATTTCGCCGGGTTAAAACATCGGCGCTTGCGGGCGGGCAACATGTTTGCCGCGGGCAAGACCCAAGCCGAGGTCGTTCACGCGCTCGGCGTCAGCCGACAGAGCGCGAGCCGTTGGGAACAGCAGTTTCGCACCGCCGGAGCGGCGGGGCTGCACGGAGCCGGGTGCGCCGGCCGCAAACCCAAGCTCCGGTCAACGACAAACGATAACCGGCAGTGACGACACGTGAAACCCGACACAACGTGTCGGGCTGGGAGCGGGGTCACGGGGAGAGGGCGTAGCCCTCTTCCCTCGGAAAGAAGATATTTGGGGAGGGGCCGAGGGGAGGGGTGCGCCAGCACCCCTCCCCCTCCCGACTGGTTTGGATTGAGACGATCGAGGGAACGATGATGGCCGGATTGATCGCGCCGGTTGGTCAGTGGCGCCGGTCCTTGGCCGCATTGGCGCGGAAGCTTTCGCCGGAGAACTCCAGGATGATGCTGCGGTGGACCAGTCGATCGACGGCGGCCATGGCGGTCATCGGGTTCTTGAAGATCTTGTCCCACTCGGAGAACACGAGATTGGAGGTGATCAGGACCGACCGCTGGCGCTCGTAGCGCTCGGCAAAGAAGGTAAAGAGCACTTCCATCTCGTCCTGGGCTTGGCTGACGTAACCGAGATCGTCGCAGATGATCGCATCGAAGCGATGCAGCTTGGCCAGCAAGCCGGGCAGCTTCAGGTCGCGCTTGGCGACCAGGAGCTGGTTGACCAGCTTGAAGGTCGGCAGGAACAGAACCTTTAACTGGTGGCGCTGGATCAACTCGCGGCCGAGGGCGGCGCAGAACAAGGTCTTGCCGCGACCCGGCAAGCCGAACGTGAGGAGATTGTCGCCGCGACGAACAAAATCGCCGGAGAGCAGACTGGGCAGTTGACGGCGGGCCTTGTCGGGCAGCTTGGCCTGCTCGATGACCGCCAGATTTTGACCCGGGGGCAGCGCCGATTCCTTGGGCATGCGCTCGATGCGGCGGCGCAGCCGCTCGTTGAGCTCCCCCTCGGTGAGCTGGTGCAGGAAACGCAGATAGGTGCGGCCCGCCAGCGACAGGGGCATCGGCTTCAAGCAGCCGGGGATCGGCAGCCAGGGTTCGGACAATATCCCGCGGGCAACCAGGGCGAAATCAGCGCCGGGGTCGACCCAGCCAAGCAGCGTAAAATCGGCGGAAAAGACATGCAGGGTGGCGGCGCACAGCAGGCCACCGGGGGCGCGGCTGAACAATTGGGGCAGCTCGATTTCAAGCAGCAAGCGGTTGTGCTTTCGCAGCACGTCGCCCCTCAACAGCGCGTCGGGAACCTTGCTTGGAACCAGGCGGGCCGTTTTTGCCGCCGGGGCTCAAAGATATCCTTGTCGGTCAGCGCCTGGGTGAGGACGGCGGCGATGACCTTGTGGTCGGAGTAATCGGGGGCGGCGCGTTTCCGGTTGAGCGAGTTTCTCTCCGCGCCGTTGTCGAAATATTCTCGCAGGCGGGTCGCCAGCAGGCTGCGGTCCCGCTGCAGCCAGCGGATGAGCCGGTCGGTGATATCCGCGGCCTCAAACTTGGGCGCGGGGTCCGGCAGAGGAATTTCCCGCACGTCATCGGCGGTCACGGCTGTCCAGTTAATGGCGATTGAGGATTGTGGAAGTATATATTCGGCAATGCTAAAGGAGATTTCAGTAATGTCCTCGATTTGGATTGGAAATTGCGATTTCCGGCGAATTTGTCCGAGGAATGAATACCGGACCAACCGTCTTTTCGCAGATCCTTGGAGGAATAGATCATCGAGAAGTCTCTCGTGCAGCGTCTGCTTTCCCGATGGCTCGCGCATCTCGCACGCTGAGTGTTTACGATCATTTTGCGGCGATGGTTTTTGCCCAGCTGACCTATCGGGAGAGCCTGCGGGGCATGAGACGTGCTTGAGTGCGCGTCCCGCTGTCGCCTACCGGGTGAGATTTCGTGGTCGTGTGACTCGAACCAATCTTGCCTACGCCAACGATCATCGCGATTGGCGCGTCTTCGCTGCGATCACCAGCGTCCTGATGCGGCGCGCGCAAAGACTCTGCGTGGATACACCGCCGGAACTCGGACTGGAGGCGGACTTGTTCGCCTTGGATGCCACGGTGATCGAACTGAGTATGGCCTTGTTTCCGTGGGCTCGTTGGAAGAAAACCTTGGCCTCCGTGAAGCTCAACGTGCTGCTCGATTTGCGTGGAGACATTCCGGTTTTCGCCAGTCTGCACGAGGGAAAACGGCACGAGGTCGCTTCGCTGGACGAACTCCCGGTGCAACCCGGGAGCTACTACGTGATGGACCGTGGCTACCTGGATTTTGCGCGACTGCATCGTCTGCACAGAGCCGGAGCCTTCTTTGTCACCCGCCTCAAATCGAACACCTCTTACTATGTGGCGGAAAGCCGGCCGGTCGAGAAAGGCACCGGCCTGCGTTGCGATCAAACGATCAAGCTCAACTCCTATGTCGGCCAGCGGGACTATCCCGGCAAGCTTCGCCGGATTCGTTACGTGGACCCGGAGACCGACAACACGCTGGTCTTCGTCACCAATCAATTCGACCCGGACGCTTTGCTCATCGCGCAGATTTATCGCCGTCGCTGGGCCATCGAACTGTTCTTTCGCTGGATCAAACTGCACCTGCGTCTGCGGGGATTCTACAGCACTTCCTTCAACGGCGTGCGCGTGCAAATCTGGTCGGCGATCAGCGCGTATCTGCTCGTGGCCATCGTCAAGCGACGACTGCTCCTGCCTCACTTCCTGTGGGAAATTCTGCAAATAGTGAGTATCGCCTCTATGGAGCAAATCGCTCTTCCCGAGCTGCTTGCTTCTGTTGATACAAGGACAGAACATGTTGATATTTCTAACCAACCGGAAATCAACTACTCATAACTGGACAGCCGTGATCGCCCAATATGTACGCGACCACGAGCCTTGGGAATTCCTGCTCGTGGACAATCCAGGCAGCGCCCTGATCCCGAGCTGGCTCGTCGCTCAGAAGGTCGATGGAATCATCGCAAGAATAGACAGCCCTTTGATCGCCCGGGTAGTCGCGGCCTGCGGCATACCCACGACCGATGTTTGCTCGGGTCGCCTGGTGCGGTCGACCCCTTGGATTTCGGCAGATAATACCCGGATCGCGGAACTGGCGGCGGACCACCTGCTACAACGGGGTTTCAAGCACCTGGCTTATTGCGGCGACGACCGGCTCGGCTGGTCGAGGTAGCGCCGGGTTCATTTTGCCGAGCAGGCCCGCAAGGCCGCCAGCCGGTGTTTCAACTTCGATGTCGCCCGCGATTCGCGGGGCCCCGAAGCGCTGATGGAGCAGCTGGGGCGGTGGCTGGCATAGCTGCCCAAGCCCGTCGGTGTGATGGGGTGTAGCGATTCCCCGGCTCAACAGATCCTCACTGCTTGCCGCCTCAATGGCTTGGCGATTCCGGATGAAGTGGCCGTCATCGGCGTCGATAACGATCCCCTGTATTGCGAGCTTTCCAGTCCCCCGCTTTCGAGCGTCATGCCCGACACCCGCGCTTCCGGTCACAAGGCGGCTGCGTTGCCGCATGAGCTGATGAAAGGCGGACAAATCCCCACTCAAGCGCATGTGATTCCGCCCTTGGGTTAATTTCCCGGCAGTCCAGCGACACCCTGGCCGTGGATGATCCCAACATGAAAAAGGCGATCCAATTCATCCGGGATTACGCCTGCACCGGAATCAACGTCAGCGACGTCGCGCACAAGGCGTCCCTCTCCCGTCGGGTGCTGGTACAGCGCTTCAAAAAAATCCTGGGCCAGACCCCCGGGGAGGAAATCGCCCAAGTGCGTCTGGCCGAGGTGAAGAAGTTGCTGCGCGACACCAGCCTGCCCATCTCCCGGATCGCCGAACAAACGGGATTCGAGCACATCGAATACCTCAGCGTGGTCTTCAAGCGGGAGACCAAGGTCACGCCAAGTTTCTACCGGATGGAGGCCCATCGTCAGGCCGGCCTCACGGAACCCTTCCGCAAGCTGGCCAGAGAGACCTTCCTCGCCACCGGCTAATCAAGCCCCCTCGTCGAGCTTCGTCCGCTTTCGGAGCAGCCACCAGAGCAGCAGGGAAACCGCCGCGACCGCGCAAAAAGCGACGGCGGCGGTCACCAAGCTGTCGTCCGCCGCCAGCGAGTAGATCAAGGCGATGGCGAAGTTGGGCAGCAGCGTCACCCGGAATAGTCGCCACACCGGGATGCCCGTGGCGGCGGCGAGGATGACCGTGACTTCCGCCATGACGGGCACGCTACGCCAGCAGGCAAGGGTCAGCGGAAGATTTTGCTGCAACCCGTCCCGCAGGCGCGCGAGTTCTTCGTCCGGCAGGAATCGCGGCGCGATGCGCCCCACCGCCTTGCGCCCGAACCAACCCGCGAGCAGCACCCCGCCCGCCAAGCCGACGGTGCCGCCGATGACGCCGGCGACCCACCCGGCTTGGGCTGCCAGGAACATGATGACCAGCGTCGCCGGCACCGGCGCCACAGCGTCGGCCATCAGCAAGGCCACCGCGAGCAGCACGAGGGCTGTCTTTTGCTGGGCCCACCCGGCGAGCAGTCCCCGCACATAGCTGTCACCAAAAATCATGAAGGGCGCGCTCACGACCAGGATGGTCCCGAGGACCAGGCCCGTGACCCTGAATAAAAATCGATTGAACGAAACCCTTTTCATCAACGACGAATTCAATGCGGCCGCCCGGTCAGGCGGACGACAAACTTGGTCGCATACACCCGCATGCGCTGGCGTAGCTCGGTTTCATCGCCCACCTCACCCGGGATTCCCAGGTCGTCGAGAGAACGGATTACCGATCCCTCCTCGGGGTGGAGGGCGATCCAGGTCAGCATCTTTATCAACTGCGCCTTTGGATAGGATTCCCTGAGGGTTTGCAGAATGATCGCGGGAACGTGGCGCTCAACCGGTTGTTGAAGCACATCCGACACCGCGGCCACGCAAAGCAGGTTCCTCACTGCTTGGAGCGGAACAGGCCCGCGCCTGGGCGCCCAATCAGCCAGACGGCTGTGCATGACCTGCAATTCTTCCGCCAGGTCGCCATCGGGCACGTCGTCCTCGACGGCGATGGGGGTTACCACGCCCGTATCCGGTGGCAGGTCAAAATCGACCCGCGCAACGTCGGCTGCACCGATCTTTTGCCAACTGGCAAATCGCCTTGCCGCCACTGGCTCCGCTGGAGCCGGCCGAAATCCGAACTCCCCTTCCAGAGCCAACCATCCAATCGCGAGCCAGCTGACCATCACCAGCCCCGCCCACCCGCGACGCACGCCGGCACCGGCCTCCCCGACATCCCAACGGAAGAGCAGCGAGGCGGCCGTGACGCCGGCGACGCCGTTCACCACGAGCATAATCTCGGCAAAGGCCCTTGCACTCAGCTCCGTGCCCGTAATCGCCGATTGGATCGCCTCAACTGAATAGCGGCCGGGGGAAAAAAACGAGACTTGGCCAGCCCATTCCGGCAGCGCCGAGAGCGGCACGGCCACCCCGCCAATCACGAGCATCGGCAGGAATACGCATTGTCCGAGGGCCTGCACCGCCGTCACGTTGTCGGCCAGCATGGCGATGACGAGCCCGAGCCCGATGAAGGCGAAGGCCGCGCAAGTAAACGCCAGCAAAAGCCCCACCGGGTCGACTGGCCAGGGTACGCCCGTGAGCCTCGCCACCACCAGCTGCACCAAGCCCGCGCCCAGCAAAACCAGGTAACGCACCAACGCCGTACCGGTCAAAAGGGTCCAGCTAGGCGCGGGCGTCAGGCGGTAACGACGCCATAACCCGCGCTCGCGCTCGCTGACCAGGGTGGTGGGCAGCCCGAAACAGGCCCCGCCCAAAATCCCGATCGTAAGAAATTCACCACAATGCCGCGCCAAGGGCACCGATTCGTGGCGGTAGATCACCCAGCACACCGCCAGATACAGCAGCGGAAATACATAGCCGTAAACCAACGCCAGCCGATTGCGGAAATGAAGCCGCAAGGAAATCACTGCGTGGGTCCACCAGCCTTTCATGAGGCTGGCCTCTCTTCAACTTCTTGGGTCAACCCGAGATAGGCCTGCAATAATGTCGGCGCAGCCGTCTGCAACTCGAGCACCTCGGCCCGCATCCCCACCAGCAAAGCGCCCAGTGCCATCATGCTGGCAGGAACCTCCGTCGACTCCAAGACCCACCCCAATCCTTCCCTCTGCACGGACCGCACTCCGGCAAGGCGACCCAGCTGGTCATGATGCACATCGGGCTGCACTCGCAGCCGGATCCACTGGGTCCGCCGGGCCCCCGCGGGCCGCAGATCGGCGGGTGTTCCTGTCGCCACCAGCCGGCCGCGATGAATCACAGCCACTCGATCGCAAAGTTTTTCGGCTTCCCCGAGATCGTGGGTGGAAAGCAGGACCGTCTGCCCGGCCGCGCGGACCTCCAGCAACAACGCGTGCAGTTCCTCGCGCGCCTGCGGGTCCAGGCCGGCCGCGGGCTCATCGAGCAGGACGACCTCGGGTTCGTTGACAAAGGCGAGCGCCAGCGCCAACCGCTGCCGTTGCCCGCCGGAAAGCGCACGATAAGGCGCATCTGCGTGCTCCGTGAGTTTGAATCGACTCAGCAGTCGTCCCGGCTCCGCACGACGCGAGAAAAATGACCCGAACAGACCCAGCGCCTCCCGGGGCGTGAGTCGATCCGGCAATTCGCTCCGTTGAAGAGCGGCCCCGACCCGTTCGCAGGCCGCTCTCGGCTCACGGACCGGATCGTGTCCCGCAATTCGCAACTCTCCCGAATCCGGCCTGCGCAACCCGGTCAGACATTCCAAAGTCGTGGTCTTGCCCGCCCCATTGGCGCCCAGCAGTCCGAATATTTCCCCGCGCCTGACCTCGAGGCTGATTCCATCCACCGCCCGCGTCGGCCCGTAGTGCTTGACGAGGTCAACAATGGAGATGTGCGCGGACATGGCCGGATTGAATCAGCGTCATTGCGGTCCGCAAAGCCGATTCGTGTGCGCGGGGCGCGATCGCTCCGCGCGGCCGGTCTTCAGGTCGGTAATCGTCTTCCCCGCGCGACGGACCGGGCGATCGGCCGGTAGCGAAGGACCCGCGAACTCAATTCCGGGAGATCGAACCGCAAGCCTTCCGTCCGCAACTTCTCTGCGCTCATCTCAAAACGTTCCTCACTGTAGGGATCCCACAGCGCGTAGGTTCTTGCGGGGTCGATCGCCTTGAAAACGAATTGATGCCAGGCTTCGGGCGACTGGACCCGAAACACCTGGAGAAAACCTTCCTGGCTGGCCGGATCGTGAAACTGCCAGCCGGCCCAGGTTTTCTCGGTGGGTGCCTGGGGGAGCAGCAAATAAAAATCCCGCCCGATGAATTGCCGCAGTCCTTTGAAAATATCCACATTTTTGCGTACCGTCTGCCGGGCGGCCGGCGACCACTCATGAATGCGCCCGCTGAGCCCGAACGCGCCACCGACGCACACCTGGGCCGCGTAATCGGTCAGGGACGAAATCGGGCCGCTTTATTTCTGCCACCGGAATTGAAAGGCAATCCAGCTGCCCGTTGCCCGGCACGAACTGATTGAGACCCTCCAGCATGTAACGAACCACCTTGGTGTCGATCGCGTCGCTGACCCACATGGTATGCCGCCGGGCAAGGCTGGTGAGCTCGACCCGCTCACCGCCGCTGGCACAATTCTCGATGAGGACATTCGGGTGCTTCTTCAGCAGGTATTCCTCGATGCGGTGCAATCCCTCGATGTGGCGGATCTGCGCCATGCCCATCTGGCCGGGCGTGTCCCGCGTCCGCCAATGGGCCAGCATATCCAGGTGATTCATGTCGTAGCGGATGTAACCGACATCCAATTCGGTGATGTACCCGTCGATGACCCGACAGAAATATTCCTGCGCCTCTGTATTTCCGAGATCCACCGCAAGCCACTTGGATTCGGGCACGGTCGACATCCACTCGGGATGCTCGCGCGCCAGGCGCGACTCCTTCCCCGCCCGCTCCGGCTCGAACCAGAGCCCGAATTTCATCCCGCGCGCCCAGGCCCGATCGGGCCAGATGCTTCAAACCGCGGGGAAAGCGCTTGGCGTCATGACCGTCCTCCCAATTGCCTAGCGAGTTGCTGATCGCGGGCCAGGTGAGATCCATCCGGGCGAAAGGCACTGAGGGAGTTCCGTGATACCAACTGGCATCGATCAGGAAGATTTCCTGGCTCATTTCCGCCGCCCGATCGATCAAAGTCTCGGCCAGCGGTTCGTCCAGCTCCGAGGCCAATCTGGAACCACGTGGTATATAACGTCGGCGCCACCAGCTTCCGGCCATCGAGCTTCGGTATATATTGTTCACTCAGCAGCCGCCGCAGGCGATTGGTCCCAGCGTCCAAGGAACCCTGCCAGCCGCCCAACAGGATGATGGGGCCTGAGATCTGCTCGCCCGGTCTGAGCTTCAGGTCGAGACCTTCGATCCCCCCGCTAATCCTGAGCCTGGGCCCCGGCGAATCGGCGCTGAAGGTTGTCCGCGCCTGGCCGGTCCAACCCATGGCCACAAACAGGCCGGCGGTTTGCCCCTGATTCTGCACATAAGTAAATGGCAGGGACGGCCGCGTCGGTTTCCCCTTGTCGCCCGCAAAGGAAATCAACGGCGTCTTTGCAACCAGGATGGGCCGGCTGATCGTAAAGCATTGGTCGGCAGCCGGCGGAAAAGGGTCCTTCCGGCTTCGGGAGGCGCCCGCACTGCTTTTTACCGTATCGGGCGCCCCGGGCCGGCCGGTTAAACCTCACATCGACGGCGTTGATCTCCGACAGGGCCGGCAACTCCACCTTTCCCTCTTTGCTGAACACGACCGTGTACTCGATGGCGTCAAAATCAGACCATACTCTCGCGGTCCGCACCACCTTCAGGCCTGAAGGGTGCCTCAAGGTGGTGGTCAGTCCCGCTTGCCGCACTTCCCAACCGGTCCAATCCGTCGGGCCCATGACCTTGCCATCATAGCTGAACGAGAAGCCGACACCGGCGTGAAGCGACTGGCGAATCTCGTTGCCGGGTGTCGAACGCCACAGCTGCCCCAAGGACGATGGCTCCGATTTGAGGTCGCCTTGGGCCCAGCTCCCGGTGGCAGAGCACACGACGAGGGCCAGCGTTTGGATAACTGAAATGAATCTCGGTTTCATGGTAATCGGGCCGTGTTGACTGAACTTGGGGGCGAAAGAGGGACCGCACCGGTCTCAGCGCATCATTGTCAGCCGGTAGAATACGAGTGCGGTGAATGCGCAGCTACCCACCAGACATATCCATCCCGCGAGCCGGGCGCGCGTGGTTTTCCACCACAGATAGACGCCCGTAATTGCAAACAGGATCATGGCCGCACTCGTCAGATCGAAGAAGAACGCCCACAGATCGTATTTAATCCCGCCATCATAGCCATGCAGCCGGTGGACCGCGTGCATCCGTGACACCAGGCCGTTGTTTTTGCGCGTGATTTGGACCTGCCGGCCGTCGCTCGAAACCTTGGCCTCCTGGTCGCCGGCGGGAGCGGACCACACAAAGCGCCTCGTACCGTCTTCCATTTTGACAGGCGCCTGGCCTTTCCCATGGAACCCATAGGTCATCTCAAGATAGGCCATGAGGGCTTGCGGATTGGGATCGCCGGCCCAAGTCAGTGTCTCGGTCTTCGTTTCGGCAACGGGCGTGCTCCGTGGAAACCATTGTTCCCTCACCATGACATAGCCCGTCACAAAATAGATCAGGACCCATACCATCAGCACCAAGCCTGCGATGGAGTGAATGCGTCGGGTCAGTTTTATCATGGGAAATTCCTCAGATGATCCACCACAGAAAGGCCAGCGAGAGTGCCAGTGCGACGGCCATAATCACCGTTCCGCTGAAGCGATCGCGCCCGGCCTCCAGCCAAAGATAGACGCCTGACACCGCGGAAAACGTGACGAGCAACGCACAGAATTGACCATAATATGCCCAGAAATTCATAAGCTTGGAAGCGGGCACACCCCGGTTCCCGTGCAGGGCGACAACGAGGTAGCCCCAACTATTACCCACCTCCTCCACCTCGGCCCGGCCGTCCGTCAATTGGGCGCGAACGAGATAGGTCTTGCCTGGGTGCAGCACCTTGAACTGCACATTTGCTGCGTCAATGCGCCGCAATTGCGCACGTGGAATCCATCCAATGAGATCGAGGTTGTCGCGAATCCAAGCGGTCGCCGCCGTGTCGTCGAGTTCCGGCTTCGGCGTAAACGACGCCACCCAATTAGTGGCAGGCTGCTTGGCCTTCGGAAGAAAGTGATGATTGAAGTCCAACGAGCTGAGGCCAAAAATAATCAAGTAAGGCACGCAAAGCAGGCCGCCGTAGAGGTGGATCGTGTACGCGATAGTGCGCACCCGTTTTTTGACGGCCGGCTGAACAGGTTTGGTGGGGTATGCCATGATGATGTTCAGAATCTGCTTATCGCGCACCGCACTCAAACACCGGCCCAACTTCCGGGGTTGCATTCGGCAGCGCCGCAGGGGCGGCTAGAAACGGGATAGGACAAATGGTAGGTTAACCCGGGGAGTTGCGTCGCTGGAATACGCCGCACTGCTGGGGTGTCGATTAATTCAAGATTAGCAGTTCACTTGAGGGCGATACCATGAGTTTTGGCGCAAAAGTAATTTGATAATTATCCGTGCCGACGGTGCGCGGCTGCGTCATTGGGAAGCGGAAGAAGCAGGGCGGAACGATTGCGGCCCTGGCGTTGTCATCCGCCCCAGGGCGGACGACGGAGCATGCTCCCTTCAGGATCCAAGCGGACCGGCCTCGAAATCGCTCGGTTTGACCCACTACAAGTCGATGGGATCCATCTGATGCACGGACGGCGGCCCGGTCGCGACGAGCTTTGGCGCCAAGTTTCTCCATTTCTGGCCCTGCCTGGACCGGTGCACCACGATCGGATTTCGTTGCGTCGTCGACCTCGCGGAGCATCCGCCCGTGATGCGGCACCCGTAATCTTGGCCTACTTCAACCGGATCCGGACCCGGGCGATTACGCCGATAGAAGCTCCCGGCCCCGGGAGCGAATTCGCCGTGGGAGTAAGCCTGCTTTTGACCGACGCAGAAGGTCGCGATCCGGGCAATGCCCAGCTTGATCCCCCAGCTTCGATTCGCCCACGAAACGGTGGTCGATGTAGAACCTGCCGAGACCCACGGCCTCCGGGGTGTTGCCTGCCGGACGAACTCGAAGGCCAGCACAACTCCCGCCAGCCTTCATTCGGCCGGGCATGGAGGAAAAAGCGGCTGCCCCACGAGTGAGAGATCGATCCAGGTGCGTGGGCTTTCGCTGCGCGATGGACGGAGAATGACCGCGGGTTGGCTTCAGTTTCGGCGTGCTTACCTTGCCGTTTGTTGATCGTAAAAAACTCAGCAGAGAAACGCAAAGTCTCATGGGCAAATGGAACACCGAGCGCTATCGTTGCTCTTCCTACCGATCTGAAAACTGGCGCCGGTCAGCGCCGAATTTCCACCCCCCTTGAACCTTCCCCCCTTTGCGGTTATCGCCTTGGCGCTTCTAAATACGAACGGGATCAGCGCAACCGCCACCGACTATGGGAAAATGCCCGATGGCCGCACCGTGAAACATTACACGTTAACCAACGCCCACGGCTTGCGCGTCACATTGCTCGACTATGGCGCCACCCTCGCCTCGGTCGAAACGCCTGATCGGCATGGAGTCTTGGCCGATATCACGCTGGGTTACGACGATTTCGCCGGATGGCTTGGCGACCCGTCTCACTTCGGAGTGAGTGTGGGGCGTTTCGCCAATCGTATTGCCGACGGCAAATTCACCCTGGACGGGAAAACGTACTCTCTGGCCAAAAACAATTCGCCCGGCGGCATCCCCTGCCACCTTCACGGTGGGCTCGTCGGCTTCGACAAGGTGCTTTGGACGGGCCGGACTCAGCAAAGGAAGGACGCCACGGGGGTTGAATTCACCTACATCAGCAGGGACGGGGAGGAAGGCTATCCCGGTACGCTGACTACCAAGGTCACCTACTGGCTGTCGGAGAACGACGAACTCGCCATTGAGTACCATGCCACCACTGACCGCACCACGATCCTCAATCTGACCAACCATGCCTATTGGAACCTGAGTGGGGATGCCCGCCAGCCGATTACGGGCCACCGGCTCGAACTCGACGCCGATGCAATGCTCCCAGTTAACGCCGGACTGATTCCGACCGGCGAGCGCCGGCCGGTCAAGGGCACGCCCTTCGATTTCACCACCCAGCAGGAAATCAGCGCCCGCCTCGGAGAGTCGGACGAACAATTAAAGTACGGAAATGGGTACGACCATTGTTGGATCATCCGCGGCGAGTCCGGCCTGAGGCGCGCGGCGCGAGTGCATGAACCGAAATCAGGCCGGGTGCTGGAGCTGTATACGGACCACCCCGGCGTGCAGTTCTATTCTGGAAATTTCCTCAAGGGAGTCTCGAAAGGCAAAGGGGGCGTCGTCTATCAATTCCGGACCGGCTTCTGCCTCGAGCCGGAAAATTTCCCCGACGCGCCTAATCAGCCCTCGTTTCCTTCGGCCGTCCTTAAGCCCGGTGAAATCTATCGGCGGACGATTCTCTGGCGCTTTTCCACCGAGTAAGTCGCGAATTCCGGCCGCGACCGGGTCCGGGACCGGCGGGGCGGATCCCACCCGCCGCCGCCGCGGCGCTTCCTCTCGGCGCACGCGGCATCTCCATCGGCGGCCGGAGTAAATTTTCTCACTACATTAACGCTAAACCTCATGGAGGATGAACAGCTTTAACTGCTACTATTGCGCCCAACGAGCGAGCCAGTGACCGCGCCCAACGCGCTGAAACTGCGCCAGCCTTTCGCCGCCCACGCTTCCCATGCAAGCCACGCCTTTCGCGGCATCGAGCGCACTTTCCCGGCTCCAGTCGCACCGCGCCATCCGGACCGCGATCGCGGTAACGCTCGTCAGCCTGTGCGCACATCTCGAGGCGGCCGCGAAGGAATATGATGTCATCCAGCCGCATCCCGATGTCGCCCTCACGGCGGACGGCAAGTGGAAGCTCCATGATCCGGAGCGGCCGGTGCCGCCGCCGGCGGTGCCCCTGGATGAACAAAATCTCCTCCTGCGCGGCCGGGCACCCGCCGGCGCGATCATGCTGTTCGACGGCCAGGATCTTTCCCAGTGGGCTTTGCCGGCGCCGTCATGGCAGTCCGTGGAAGGAACGCTGCAGATCGCGCCCCAGCCCCAGCGGCTCTATTCCAGCGAGCGCTTCGGCTCGGTGCACCTGCATCTCGAATGGTGGACCTCACCCGATTCGGTCAAGACCGGCCAGGACCGGGGCAACAGCGGGGTGTACCTGATGTCCAGCTATGAGATCCAGATTTTGGACACCTATCATAACCCAACCTACGCCGATGGTTATGCCGGGGCACTCTACGGGATGCATCCCCCGGCCTTCGACGCGGTGCGCCCCCCCGGGCAGTGGCAATATTATGACATCTGGTTCCAGCGGCCGGTTTTTGACGACAAGGGTAATCTGGTCCGGCCCGCCCGCGCCACGGTGGATGTCAACGGCGTGCGCGTTCAGGAGAACCAAGTGTTCGATGGCGCCACCAGCTACCGTAAGCGTAAAGGTTACCGGGCGCATGCCGATCAAATGCCGCTGGCACTCCAGGATCACAACGAACCGATCCGCTTCCGGAATATCTGGGCCGAGCGGTTGCCGGATTCCGAAGCGCCTCCGCATCTGGTTCGCTAGAGCGTTCCACCTTCGCCGTCCTAGGTGGAGCGCGCTGAGCGCAGCGCGTCCCACCTCCCCAATCGGCCCGAATATTTAACATCCTCGAGACCGGCGGGGCCACCACAGGGTCACTCGGGGGCTTTGATCGCCGCGAGGTGCCCCGACGCCACGGCGCCGGTCGTGAGTTGGTCATAGCGTGCCCGCAGTTCGGCCACCTTGTCCGGATTGCTTTCCGCCAGATTGAATTTTTCCCCTTGGTCCGCAGTAACATTGTAGAGTTCGACGGGCTTGCCGTCCAGGGGTTGAACGTCCTCACCCGTTTTTTCAGTCGGGCCGACCAACAGCTTGAAATCGCCCATCCGAATCGCTCCGGATTTCGCACCGCCGGTGCTGCAAAGCAGGATGGCATCGTGCGGCGAGCGTGCACCGGCGGTCAGCACCGGCCAGATATCCTTGCCGTCCAGGGGAAGTTTGGGGGAGGCGGAAATTTTCGCCAGACGCGTCAAGGTAGGAAACCAATCGACCACATGCAGCGGCTCATCCACCTGGCGGCCGGCGGGAATCCGGCCCGGCCAGTTCACCAAGGCATTGAGGCGGATGCCGCCCTCGTAAATGGTGCCCTTGCCGGATCGCAACGGCGTGTTGTCGGCGAGCTTTCCCGGCTGGAGCCCGCCGTTGTCGCTAGAAAACACGATCAAGGTATTCTCCCGCAGCCCAGCCGCTTCCAGCGCGGCCACCACCCGTCCGATGGCTTCATCCATGGCCGACACCATGGCGGCATAGGTGCGCTGTTCGACTTTCAGTGAGGGGTACAGCGCCTCGTATTCCGCCGGCACTTGAATCGGCATATGGACAGCCGTGAAAGCCAGATAGAGAAAGAGCGGTTTTTCCGGCCGCTTGTCGCGGATCAGCCGGCAAGCCTCGTCCGCCAGCAGTTTGGTGATGTAACCTTCGTCTTTTGATAACTGGTCATCCCGATGCCAGTCCAGGATCCCATTCCGAAAATGGGTGAAGTGGTCCACCATCCCGAACCAACAGCCGTATTGGTGATCGAACCCGCGCTTGGTTGGCAGATATGCTTCGTCGAACTCCCCCAAGTGCCATTTGCCCACGAGGGCTGTCTCATAGCCTCCCTCGCGCAAGGCATCGGCCAGCGTCCGTTCCGCCAAGGGCAATCCCCAGCGGGCCTGCGGAAGGATTACCCGGTAGACGCCAGTGTGGACGGGATAGCGGCCAGTCAGCAGGGCAGCCCGGGTGGGCGAACAAAGAGGTTGGCCATAAAGAGAGTTCAAGATCGTACCCTCCCGGGCCAGCTGGTCCAGGTGGGGTGTCTTGATCACCCGGTTGCCAGCGAACCCGGTGTCGGCATAACCCAGATCGTCCGCTATAATGTAGACGATGTTCGGTTTGCCAGACGCCGCCGCGACCCAGCCGGACAGCAGGCAAAAAACGATGCCAGGGAGGAGAAATTTGGATGCTTTCATGGAATTATCGAGATGAGTTGGTTAACTGTGAGAAAAGAACCGCGTGCGGACGAAAACCTATTTAAGCTGAACCCGGACGCGTTTGAACTCGCCGGTGAAAGGGCCCGGCAAAGGCAGAGAATCGGCGGTCGGCGCAGCACTGGAGCGGCCGATCGTGAAGGTGCTGATCCGCGGCGTTCCCGTGCCTGCGAAATTCTCCATGCGCCCTTCCCCGACCAACCGGTCGTTAAGATAGAATTTCCCCAACCCGGAAACGCCGGAACCTGCCCCGTCCGGAACGAACTCAAAGGCCAGCACCGCCGGCCTCGCGGAACCGGTTCGCGGGAAACCAGCCGGTAAGCGGTCTTATCCACCGGGGAAATCTCGAAGACCAGGTGGTCGTCCCGGACATAAAAGACAAAGCCGCTCTTATCGCCACGCTGGCTGTCGGCGATGACGCCCGCCGCCCCGGAGGGAGGGACCACCACCTCGGCGGCAATCCAGTAGGAACGGCGAAAATCGGGCCGAGGCAAGTCAGCCACCTCGGGATAAAAAACAATCGCAAGGGGGCCGTCGTTCGGCAGGGGATGCGAGGTCGATTTCCGCAACATCAGCGGATAAATCCCGTTCTTTTTTGCTTCCGCGTCGAAGAGTGCCTGGAGTTCCTGTAATTTCCCCGGATTGGCCGACGCCAGATCGTGGGCCTGGCTGAAATCCTCGGCCACTTGGTAAAGCTGCCACGCGTCGCTCCGAAAATCGCTGTTTTGCTCGCGCGGCGAGTTCCAGGGAAAAGCATGCCGCATCGCCGCCACCCAACCGTCATGATAAATCGCCCGGTTTCCCACCTGTTCAATAATCTGCAGTTTATGGGTCGCCGGTGCCCGGGGGTCGTCAAACGAATACACCAGGCTGGTGCCATCCAGCGGGAGCTGCTTCACGCCGTCCATCACCTCGGGAGCGGCGATGCCCGCCCCTTCATAAACCGTGGCCGCGATGTCGTTGAGATGGGAGAACTGCGTCCGTAACCCGCCATGATCCTTGATCCGGGCCGGCCAGGAAACCACCAGCGGTGCGGTCGTGCCGCCGTAGTGGGACGCAATTCGTTTGGCCCATTGAAAGGGGGAACTGAGGGCATAAGCCCAGCCGGAAGCGTAGAGGGTGCTCCCCTTGGACACGACGCCGCCCATTTCCTCCAATTTCGGCAGACGCTCCTCGAGCGTGAGCCTGCTCGAAAGTTCGTAGCCGGTGAATCCTCCCTCGGCACTCGCGCCATTGTCGCCCGCGATGAACAACACCAGCGTATTGTCGCCGTGGGGGTCCGCCCGCACCGCCCGGACGATCCGGCCAATCTCATAGTCGGTGTGGGCCAGGAATCCCGCATAGGCCTCCATCAGCCGCGCCATCAGCTTCTTTTGATCCGGCGAAAACGAATCCCACGCCGGGAGTTCGGGCGGCCGCGGCGTCAGCTCGGCATCGGCCGGAATGACGCCCAGTTTTTTCTGACCTTGGAAAATCTCCTCCCGCAGACGGTCATAGCCCCCGTCAAACTTCCCCCGGTATTCCTCGATCCACGCCTTGGGCGCCTGCAAGGGCTCATGGGTGGCGCCAGGCGCAAAGTAGAGGAGGTAGGGCTTGTCGGGTGCCTTGGAATCGTGGATATGCAGCCAACGGATCGCGTCATCTGCTAGATCGGTGTTCAGCACATAACCTTGGGCGGGCGTCGCCGGCGGAGCCACCGCCAGCGTATTCCGGTAAAGCTTGGGGAACCATTGGTTGGTGTCGGCACCCAGGAATCTATAAAAATATTCAAACCCGAGTCCGGTCGGCCAGCGATCAAAAGGACCGACCGCCGAGATTTCCCAAGGGGACGTATTGTGCCACTTGCCGAAGGCCGCGGTGCTATAGCCGTTGCGTCGCAGCACCTCGGGCATCGAGGTCGTGTCTTTCCGCCAGATGCCGTTGTAACCGGGGAAACCCTGGACGGTCTCGCTGATGACGCCAAAGCTCACGCGGTGATCGTTTCGCCCCGACAATAAGGCCGCGCGGGAGGCCGAGCAATAGGCCGTGGTGTGAAGTTGTTGTACCGCAGCCCTGTCGTCGCGAGCCGCTCCAACTCGGGCGTCGGCACCGGACCGCCGAAAACGCCCGTGGCCCCGAATCCGGCGTCGTCCAGCAATACGACGATCACGTTCGGCGCTCCCTGCGGCGCTTGGACCTCCTGCGCCAGGCCTCGACGACTCCTTCAGATCAAACCCGATCCGCCATTGGAAGTCCGGCGCAACCTCGCCCTGGGCGAAGAGACACAGCCCGCCCAACGTCAGGAGGAAAAAGCCGACCAAGGCCGATTTGGGAGAGAGGATGGGAGTCATGATTAAGGGCGGGGTGCAAATCCGCATGGCTCAAACTCCTGCCGCGGATTTAGCCGGATATTACGGACGGGGAACGGCACATTATAGTAGCCTGGCCTGCCTCCGTCGATGAGAGTTTCTGCGTTTATTTTGAGATTATTCACGGCCTAGCCTGACCGCGAATTTCCTGAACTGAAGCGCCTCCACCCGGGAAGGCCCGGATGGAAGATCCTTACCCGGGGTTTTTCACTCAAGCCCGCGCCAATGCCCGGCCGCAGTGCAGCTGGCGGATTTCCTCGCGGAAGGCCTTGGTTCCCACCCGCTCCAAATATCGTCTTTTGAGGCAACCCGGTCATGGTAACCAGTCGCTGTCCAATTCTTGCAGCCATGCGCGATTTCGCCGGCTCATGGAGCCTGTTGGTGCCGGCCTGCGCAGTGGCGATGGCGGCACCCGGCCGGGCAGAGACGCTCAATCCTCCCGTTGCTCGACGGCGGAACCCAGCCCCGCCGGGAGCGTATTTTCACCTGTTATAACGACAACGTATCCAATACGATTTACGTGATGCACTGCCGCCAAGATGCGCAATTCGTCGATAGCTGCATTGCGTGGTCGGACGGCAGAAAGGAGTTCAACGACGCTCGCCCGCTCCCTCGTGAATAAACCGCCAGGCTCACCGGGCGAAGGCGGCCGCTAAGCGCCATCGGGCCTGGCTGAACGACCGCCTTATTTGGGCAGCACCTGGTGAGTAGCAGCCCAGCCCGCCCATGCAGCCGTCAGCTCCCCCACAATCTCCGACTTCTCCGCCGCCAGATTGCGCAGTTCCGTGCGATCCACCGCCAGATTGTAGAGCTCCCAGGCCTCACTCGTTGCCGGCTGGACCGCTTTCCAGTCACCATGCCGGACCGCCTTGTTCTTGTACTGCTCCCAGAAAAACCAGCGCGGTCCCGGGACCGCGTCGGACACGAGTAACGGCAGGAGGGTTTGTCCCTCAAGGGGAAAAATCTTGGTGCCGTTGCGTTCGGCGGGATAGGCGGCACCACTGAGACCGAGCACGGTGGGCATGACGTCGTTGATGCATGCGGGAGCCGTGATGATCCCTCCAGCGGTTTTCCTGAGGCCCGCGGGCCAGTGGACGATCAGGGGGGTGGCGATTCCGCCCTCGTGCAAATGCGACTTGAAGCGCCGGAACGGGATGTTGGAAATATTGGCCCAGCCTTTTCCATAAGAGGAACCACCCGCCGGATTGCCCGCCCCCAGACTGCCGGCTGCGGGGTCGTTAATCGCACTCCGGTTGCCACCCCCAAAATCGTTCTCAGGTTCGTCGCAGCCGCCGTTGTCATTCAAAAAGAAGATGACCGTGTTCTCCAGTTTTCCCTGTGCACGCAGATCGGCGAGCAATCGACCGATGTGCCAATCCATGCGGGCGATCTGGGCCGCGTAGACCGCCATCCGGTAGTCGAGCTCCGTCTTCTGCTCTTCTGTCAGGACCTCCCAAGCGCGGACCTTCTCGTCGCGCGAGGCCACCGCGGTGCTCGCGTCGACAATCTTGAGGGAACGTACGCGCGCATTGCGTTCCGCGCGCAGACAATCCCAGCCGGACCGATAATGGCCGACGAACCGGGCGACATCCTCCGCGCGCGCATGCAGCGGCCAGTGCGGCGCATTATACGCCAGATAAAGGAAGAAGGGCGCGTCATCCTTCTGTTCACCAAGAAACCGGAGCGCGTAATCTGTGAACGCATCGGTCGTATAGTAATCCGCCGACTGCGGCGGCGGCAGCGCCTCGTTGTCCAGAGTGAGGCCCCGCAGGCCGGTCGGTCGAAAACAGGAACCGGAACCCGCCAGCATCCCATAGTAGCGCTCAAACCCCCGTTGACGCGGCCATTTCTCCTGGCCGTTTTGACCCAAATGCCACTTGCCGGCCATGTAGGTGTGGTAACCAGCCGGCTGGAGGACTTCCGCCAAAGTCACACAATTCGCATTGAGAAATTTCGTATAACCTGGCCCGCGAGACTCGCTGGGTTCACCGGGAGATTACGCCAATTCCCCCATCCCCGTCTGGTGCGGGTGCAGCCCGGTCAGCAGGGCGGCCCGCGTCGGGGAACACCGGGCGGTATTGTAGAACTGCGAGAAGCGCACTCCCTTGCTGGCCAAGGCATCGAGGTTGGGCGTGGGGATTTCCGACCCATAACAGCCGATGTCGGAGAATCCCATGTCGTCGGCCATGATGATGATGCCATTGGGCCGGGCCGGAGCCGGCGCGACGGTCGCGCCCGCGACCGCCAGCGGTAGAACCAGGGCGAACACCTCCGACCACCGCAGGACGGTGGTCGGCCGGAGTAGATTGATCAGGCGGTGGGGATTCATGGTTGAATTGCAGACGATCGATGGGGTCTGGCGTGGACTCCTTTACTTGGAGGGCTCCCCATACACTTCCACTTCGCAATATTGATTCAACTCGTCGGTCGTGTTGCCGTTGCTGTAAAGCCGGACGTAACGGGCCGTTTCTCCCTTGGCGGGAATCACCCGCCCGCGGTTGGTCTCAATGTAGGCGGGGTCCGTCCCCTTCCCCCGCTGGGCACTATTGTCGCCATCGTTGTTATAGAGCGTGCGAACGCCGGTCCTGAATTCGGGATCGGCGGACACCTGCACGACCACATCGTGGTACACCCGGGCTTGGGAATGAAAGTGCCACACGGCAATCGCGGCGAGCCTGGCAGGCGCTCCCAGATCAATCTGCACCCATTGCACTCCCGGGCCGAACTCGACATTGGCGCCGTCCAGTCCGCTCTTGTCGCCGTCGGTCACGTAGGCCAGGTCGCCAATGACCGGATAGCTGTCGCTGCCGGTCACCGGCTTGTCCTTCGACAGCAACTGCGTCCCCGCCGGGACCATCAAGTCCGCCTGCTTGGTGGCCAGCGATTCGAGATTGGGCACCTGAATGGGACGCGGGGTACCCAGGAAGAGGGGTTTAGGCAGGTCGACGCGAAGAGATACTTCGTTCTCGGCGCGCGCTGAGGCGAGGACCAGCAACGCCGCCAGCAGGGTGAAACCAGATCGGAGGGACGAATGGGAAGGCATGGGCGTGTTGGGTGTCTGAAAACTTTCGATCAGGAACTAGCGAATAACGGCATCCGGGAGCGCCTGCTGAATCCCGCCATCGACGGGCATGCGGTCATGCGCGGGGTCGAGGCCGGCCTCCTTCATCGACCGCGTCAATTCCGCCTGGAGGCTGGCGAGAATTTCTCGGTACTTCGGGTTGCCGATGAGGTTGATGCGTTCTTCCGGGTCGAACTCGATGTTATAAAGCTCCGCCATGTGCCGATCCGGGGTGTTGTCGCCGTGGGGATAATGGATGTATTTCCATGATTCCGTGCGGATGCTGCGGATGTTTGGCGTATAGGGAAACTGCTTTTCGTAATTATAATAGTAGAGCCAGGATTTCCTCCAGGCGGGATCGCCCTGTTTGACGAGCGGAACCCAGGACTTTCCCTGCACCCCGGTTATGGGCGCCACCCCGCATAATTCGAGGAGGCTCGGCGCCATATCAACCGTCAGAATTTGCTGAGTGATGATCTTGGGTTGCTGCGGCGACGTCAGACCGGGAAACCGGACGAGCTGCACGATTCTTTCACTCGGTTCATGGGCGGTGCGCTTGTCTACCATTCCGCCCTCCCCGCTCAGCAAGCCGTTGTCGCTCATGAAAACGATGATCGTGTTGGCGAGTTCTCCGCGCTTCTCCAGCAAGGTCAGGAGCCGGCCCACGCTGTCGTCGACGGAAAGCAATGTGCCCCAATAGGCATGGACCATCGCTTCAAAGTCCTTCACGGCCTCAGGCCGTGCGTCCGGGAATTTCTTTCGCCAATCAAACAACGGGCCGTAGATGCCGTGCCACGTGGTTTGCCGGTTGCGGATCCACTCCGGCTTATCGTCCAGCATGAAGGCCGTCTCGGGATAATTGATCCGGACGTCATCGAACGCATGCCGATACCGTTCCTCCGGGGTATAAAAACTGTGGGGCGCCTTGTGCCCGATCATCAGGAGCCAGGGCTTCCCGCCATGATCGCGATTCATCCATTCCTCAGCCATGTCGGTCACCACAGTCGTGTAGTAGCCATCCGCCGTCACCCGCTTCTGTCCGTTCAGGTTGAATTCGGTGCCGTAGTACTTGCCCTGCCCCTTGTGGGTCACGAACCAGTTGAATCCCGGCCTGGGCTCGTCGTTGTCTTCGCCCATGTGCCATTTGCCGATGTACGCCGTATCATATCCCTGTTGCTGCAGAGTCGAGGGAAAGCTGGCGATACCGGACGGATACTCGGTGAAGTTGTCGGTGACGCCATGGGAGAAGGAGTAGCGGCCGCTGAGGATGCTGGCGCGGCTCGGCGAACAGAGGGACGTCGTGCAAAAGGCGTTCTTGAAATATACTCCCTCCCGCCCAAGCCGGTCCATGTTCGGGGTCTTGAGAAACTTATTTCCCGCCAGCCCGATCGCGTCCCAGCGCTGATCGTCGGTCAAAATAAACAGCACGTTGGGTCGCGGCCGGGGCGGCCGTTCCGTTTGCGAGCGAACGAGCAAAGGGATCGCCAGCCAGAGAGAACTCAGGACGATGTTACGAAGGGATCTCATGGGAGCGATCCGACCTGGGCCCCGTCAGGAGGCACGGCGGGAGAAGATAAGGGGGTAAGCGGGAAGATGCTTCGGCCGACGGACGACCACAGGGCAGACCGACCTGGCGCCGACGAGTCATTCCGGCGAGGCCAAGGTTTGTCCGCCCGGGTCAGATCATGTTTCCAATGAACTCGCGCGCCGGTGCATTATTGGCGACTGTCAACATGGTCGCGCCCGCGCTTGCGCTGGCGATCTTGATGGATTTTATTCGGTTCATGGATGATGGGTTTCGGAACAGGGGGAAGGAAAGGATGTTACCGCAATCACCCGCTCCAAAAGCCACACACGACCGGGCGGATCGGGAAAATCGTGCTCAAAGGTTAACACCTTCGCCGATTCTCAACCATGAGATTGGGCGCAAAAAAAGTGAGTTTTTCACCGTCGCCGGCGGCGCGGCCCCGCCCGCCGGCTAACCGGCCGTAAAGCTCCAGAGCGCGACGTAGATCGCGATCGCCACGGCCGCCAAAATCGCCGTGGCGGGACGCAGCCCGCGCCAAGGAGTGACGTCCATCGGCGCGGACCGCCCCCGCTCCACCGGCGCCGGCGCTGGCGAAAACCGCGCCGCGATCGCCATGCCCGCCGCGATGAGCACGGTGTTCAATCCGGCGATATGGAGCCAATGCACCGTCACCCCAAACCGCCCAGAACCCAAGGTCCAATCGAGAAAGAATTGCGTCGCCATGCCGCCAACCAGCGCCGTTTTGGCGGACCAGGCCGGCACCCGGCGCGAAACCATGCCCATCGTCACCACGGCTAGTAGCGGCAGCTTGAAGGCCGCCATGATCCGCTTCATCAGCGTAAACACGCCATCCGGGGAATCGTCCAGCAGCCCGCTCACGAGCACGGCCACCGCGCACATGCCGACTGCGAACAGTTTCCCGACCTTGAGCATTTGCCGGTCGTTGGCGGCCGGGCGCAGCCAGGACCGATACAAATCCAGGCTGAACACCGTGACGGCGCTGTGCAGCGCGCCGTTGAACGCCGTGATGATCGAGCCGAACAGCACGGCGGCAAAAATCCCGCTTAACCAGTCAGGCAGCACCAGTTCCACCAGCTTCGCATAGGCCAAGTCGCCGTTGCCCACCGCCGCGCCAAAGATTTCGGCCGCGATGATCCCCGGAAAAACAAAAAAAAGCGGCGTCATCAGTTTGAGGGCGGCAGTTGCCAGGAGGCCCTTCTGGGCCTCGGCGCACGACAACGCGCCCAACGACCGCTGCACGATCGTCTGGTTGGTGCACCAATAGAATAGATTGATGAACAACATGCCGGTGAAAAGCGTGGCAAAGGGGACGTTGGATTTGGCATCCCCGATCGGGTTCAACTTCGGCGCCTGGTGTGCGGCCACCCGCGCCAGCCCGTCGGCGATGCTGCCATCGCCCAGCCCCTTGAGCGCGAGCAATGGGATCAGGAGGCCCGCGACGAGCAGACCCAGCCCATAGATCAGGTCGGACACCGCCACGGCCTTCATGCCGCCCAAGATCACATACACCGTGCCCGTCAGGCCCAGGATCCCGGCGATCAGAAAGAGTGCGGACCGGCTGGAAAGCCCCAGCGTTGCCGGCACGTGGTAGATGCTGCTAAGGGCCACTGCCCCCGAATACAGGACGAAGGGCAGGACGTTGAAGACGATGGTGACGAGAAAAATGACACTCATCAGCAGTCGGGTCGGGCGATCGAAACGATTCTCCAGGAACTCCGGGATGGTCGTGATGTTTCCCGACCAGTAGCGCGGCATGAACCACCATGCCATGACCAGCAAGGCGAACACCGGGATGAGCTCCCACGCAATCACCACCGCGCCATGAATCGAAGCCGCCCCGTTGAGACCAATCATCTGCTCCGTGGAGAGATTCGTCAGGAGCAGCGAACCCGCGACCTGAAACCAAGGTAACCGCCGGTCGGCCAGAAAATAGGCCCGGGCGTCCCGATTATCGGTGCTCCGCGTGTGCCACCAGGAGAGGATGGCCACCAGCGCTGTGCAAACCACGAAGGAGGTGGCGGGATATATGAAGTTCATCAAGGATAGGCTCGCCAAGGGGGCCAGACCAGAGTGGGAACGCCGGCCGGATCAAGCGATGGATTTTCAAAAACCATTGCCAATAGATATCTTTCGAATTGGCTGGCGAGATGAAATCGGTCACCCGCCGTGATGCCCTCAAGACGCTCGCCACCGTTACCGCCCTCGCCGCGCTGCCCGATGTCCGGACGGCGGAAGCGGGATCGGCCCTCGTCCTCTCGCCCGCCCCCAGCGGCAAGTTGCGGCACTCGGCCTGCCGGTGGTGCTACTCCAAGATCCCGATGGAGACCTTTGCACAGGCAGTGGGGGCGCTCGGCGTTGAATCGATCGAACTGCTGGATCCCGTCGACTGGCCCGTTCTCCGCAAATACAACCTGACGTGCGCCATGGCCAAGGGCACCACGACCATCCCCAAGGGATTCAACCGGCTCGAGAATCACGAGGGCTTCGTGGCCTCGATGACCGCACGCATCAAGGAGTGCGCCGACGCCGGGCTGCCGAATGTCATTTGTTTCTCGGGGAATCGCGAAGGCATGGCTGACGAACAAGGCTTGGAAAACTGCGTCGTCGGCCTCAAGCAAATCATGGCCGTTGCCGAAAAGAGTCGCGTGACCGTGTGCATGGAACTCCTCAACAGCAAGGTGAACCACAAGGACTACATGTGCGACCGCACCGCTTGGGGCGTGGAGCTGTGCAAGCGAGTGGGCTCGGAGCGCTTCAAGCTGCTGTACGATATCTACCACATGCAAATCATGGAGGGAGACGTCATCCGGACCATCACGGAGAACCATCCCTATATCGCGCATTACCATACCGGCGGGGTGCCGGGCCGGCATGAAATCGACGACGGACAGGAACTGTATTATCCGGCCATCATGAAGGCCATCGTGGCCACCGGCTACACCGACTTCATCGGGCAGGAATTCGCTCCCGCGCGCGATCCGCTGACCTCGTTGCGCGAAAGCGTGCGCATCTGCACCGTTTGAACGGGCCCCCTCCCGCTCCCTCGCGCGGCGCCAGCCGGCTTAAAACCAACGGGTGAGGATGATGAACCCACCGTAGTCGTCCGCGTCCCGGTTCAGGCCAGCGGTGACCGCCAGATCCAAGGCAAGGTGCTCGATGAACGCGTGAGTGAACGTCAGGCTCGAAAGCACCGCCCATTTCGCGCCGGCCTCGTTGCTCCGGTGCGCGCAGACTTCCACCGCGAGGCTGTTTTTTTCGTCGAGGTTGCGGGCACCAATCAGACTTTGCCCGACCTCGAGAATATCCGCGGACCCCATGTGTTCGTATCTCAACTGCGAGTGGGCGCTCAAGCTGCCGGCGCGCCCCTCCGCCACGGTCGCGGCGAAAACCACCGACCCGCCGACGATGGTCCGGCCCGCGCTCATGTCCGGATCGCCGGTATTGAGCACGGCAAAGGCCGTCGCCCCAAGAGCGTAGGCGCCCCGGTCGTTACCGAGGAAGTTTCGCTTCAATTGCAAGGTCGTGTCGCCGAGCCCGCCCGCGGACTCCCGGTCACCCGTCGCCTGGTCCGAGCGCTTCCCAACCCCGTGACCGTCGTGAAACACCTGCAACTCGAGATGGTTGGACAGCGCCGTCCTCAGCACAAGGGCGGAAACCGTTTGGTGCTCCTCCCGAAAATTCCCAACGCGGTTTCTGCTGTACGCCAATGCCCCCCATTCGATTTGCGAACGGCCGGCCACCAAGGTGAAAGGGCCTTCCACGAAATTGGCCGGGTCAGTATCAACTGGCCGCTCCCCCAACGGCGCCTCCCCCGCAACCCGCGTCACCGCAGACAGGGCAAGGACCCCGGCCACCATCAGAAAACCGCCGCACAGCCGGCCGGCAAAAGTAAGGAAATCCATGACAACCGCGGTCAATGCTTCACCGGCACTTGCTCGAGCACGCCGATTTTCCAGGGAATGGCCCCATAGCGGTTCCCGCGATACTCGTCGTCATTGGCGCCCTGGAACACGAAGCGAAGATTGGCCGGGTCGACTTCCAACAGCTCGTCATAGCCGCTGCGGATGAGTTCACCGTGGCTGATGTTGGTCGTCCACTCGGGCGACTGGGTGACGTTGTCGAGGGAAGCAAAGGGTTTCTCCCGCGTGGCTGCCAGGGGTTGCCAAGGCCCTTCCAACCGGTCGGCGAGCCAGGCCTTGTAATACCTGCCCCGGTTGCCGATGGCTTCGATGATGGTCAGATAGCGCGACAGGCCCTTCAGCTTGTAGGTGTGGGCAGCCTCGAACAGTTCCAGTTTAGTATCCTGCATGACCAAAACCGGCGCCGACCAGCCCTCCGGGAAGGCGGCGCGGGTGGTTTCGCAACGCCAGAACGTGCCGTCGTCGCGCGTATAAAACAGGTGCGCCTTGTCGGCATCGGCAATCACCCAGAAATCGATCCACTTGGGCCGTTCCACACCCGGAGGCAGCTCCGAGATGAGCGGCTGCGGCTTGGTCCAGGACAACGGGTCCCCCAACGTCGTAGTAGTCGAGAAGAACGGACCAAAATTCAATTTCCGATTCTTGTCAGCGAGCTGATAGATCAGGTACCACTTCTGGTGCGGCCGGTAATAGAACACTTGGGGGGCGCAATGATACTGGTCGTGCAGGGGCAGCGAATGCCGCTTGGCCTTGCCCGCCTCGTTCCAGTCGGTGAAGCTGATTTGCTGCATGTCTACCTTGCCGTTGGCCATCCGGTGGGTGGCGATGAGATGCCAGACGCCATCCACCTGAACCATGGTCGGGTCCTTGAGCGATACCTCGGGTACCGCCGCCTTGTCATCCGGTCCGATCAACGCGGGCGATGCCTTCCAGCGAAATTCGCCAGTTTCGAGCCAGGCCGGGGGCACGGCCAGTGCCAGCGGTGCGACCCCGGCGATGAGGAGTGAAAGAATCAAGGTTTTCATATGAGGGTTTTTAAAAATATGCGGGATCGTCCCGTACGCAGGGCGGCAAGGTTGGGCTTAGATCTTCCATCCTTCCCGGTGGTTCATCTTGAGGAGTTCGTTGGCCTGATCGTCGTTGGTGAACGACTTGATGGTGTCGTCCCACAAAAGTTTCTTGTTGGGCACGCGCATTGCGATCACCCCCAGCAACACCATCTCGGTGAGGGGGCCGCCGTATTCAAAATTGGCGCCGGCCTGCCCATCCCCATTGCAGGCGTTGATCCAGTCTCCGTAATGGCCCGGGACCCGGGGGATCGTCTTCTTCGGCTGCACGCGCTTGTATTCCTCCATTTTTGAATCGGGCAGCAACCGGAGCCCAGCCGCCATCGAGGCGTGCGTGATGACGCCGCGTTCCCCGATGATAAAGACACCGGTCGGGGTTAGTGGCTGGTCGCGCGGAAACTCCGGCGGGATCGGCGGCAACAGGCCGCCGTCATACCAGATCAGCTTCAACGCCGGCAGCCCGTGCCGCGCCGGAAATTCGTAGCGGATAATGGACGCAGCCGGATACGTTTCCGCCTTCTGCTTCTCCATGTACTCCTTGATCGACTTGTTCCAATCGGGCCAATGATTCGCGCCGTCCACCCGCGGCCTCCAAAAGTCGGCGTCCGGATTGTAGCACACATTCGCCTCGACACTGCTCGGACTGCCCAGTTTGAGCGCCCAGAACGCTGGGTCGATGATGTGGGTGCCCATGTCACCGAGCGAGCCGGTCCCAAAATCATACCAGCCACGCCACAGGATCGGGTGGTACATTGGGTGGTACGCACGCTCCTTGACCGGCCCCAACCACCCATTCCAGTCGAACCCGGAAGGAATCGGGGGTGTGGCGTCGGGCCGGGCGATGCTCGACGGAAAACAATATCCGCCCATCGGCCGGTCGCACCACGCATGGATTTCGCGGACTTCACCGATGGCCCCGTCCCAAATCCATTCGCAACACCGGCGGATGTGCTCCGAGGAATGCCCCTGAATGCCGAGCTGCGTCTTCACGCCGGCGCGCTTGGCCGCCTCCGTGATCGCCCGCACCTCCTCGACCGAGTGCGCCAGCGGTTTTTCGCAGTAGACGTGCTTGCCGTGGGCAATCGCCGTCATCACGGGGCCAAAGTGCGCATGGTCGGGCGTTGAAACCACGACGGCGTCGATCTCCGGCATTTCCTTAAACATCAGCCGGTAGTCGCGGTAATATTTGGCGTCGGGAAATTTCGCCTTGAACTTTTCTGATTGCCGGTCGTCCACGTCGCAGATGGCGACAATGTTCTCCGTCTGGCTTACATTGGTCAGGTTGGTCTCTCCTTGCACGCCCACGCCGATGCAGGCGACATTCAGCTTGCGCTTGGCCGGAGCGGCCGGGGTGCTCTGACCCACCAGCGAAGGCGTGAGCAACCCCACCGCCATCGCCGAGGCCGTGGCCTCCATGAATGCGCGCCGTGACATATGCTTTGGACCATCGGGCGTTTGTTTCATTGGATTTTGCTAGGGTTGAGGATTGCTGAAAACGCGCGGGGCCGCGGCGCAGGCGGGCTACCAAATCAGGTCGTAGGCGAGCGTGCTGGCCTTCTCCGGGACGAGCGCCATCAGCTGGCAGCGTCCACCAGTTTTTCTGACAATGACCTTCCAGTCCGTGGAGGCCGGAAGATCAAGGTAATACTCGCGGTCCCCGATCACATAGCCGGCCTTGGACGGGGTGATCACCGCGGCCTCGGCCAGGAGCAGCCAGGCGGCGCCCGCCCGCGGTTTCTGGGACCGATCCAGCTCATCCGTTACGATCCGTCGGGTGAGCCCGCGGCGATCAGGCCGGGCGCTGAGCTGGTCAGAACCCGTGCGTGGGCCCGCCTTGAACGAAAATATCGGATGGCCCGCTTGGTCTAACTTCATCATCGGTCTTGGCCCAGCCGCCTCGACCGGCGCCCGATCAGGCCAAGGCGCCCTCTCGTCCGGCAGCCAGGCCAGCACCGGCCAATCCCCCAGGACAATGGTCGATCCCGCCGGAGTGATTGTACTTGCGGGCCCCGACACGGTCGCCCCCGCCAGGAACGGTCCCCGCCACATCCGTAACAAGGCGGCGCCTTCAGGCGCATAACCATAGTGGACCGACGCTGGTGAACCCACGGCCACGGCCTGGACGCGCGTCCCGCCGGCGGTTTCGCAAATCCCCTCTTCGATCCGCAGTTTTTCGACGGGCACAGCCTCGGCCGCGTGGGCGGCGGGCACATTTTTCGTAATCGCTTTCCGGTAGGAGAAGTTGCGGTAGGCGACTGCTCCATGGTCTCCCTGGAGCATAAGCGGTCCCTCCGGTTTTTCGTCGTCGAAACCGGCCGCCCGGGTGGGCCCGGATACGTCCTTGTTTTCGTGCACAAGCACGCCATTCAGCTCGACCCTGACAAAACGGGCCTGCGCCGTCTTGCGGCCATTCGCGTCGAACCGCGGGGCTCGGAAAATAATGCACAGATGCTGCCAAAGGCCCGGGGCGCGCTCCACTTCCACCAGTGGGGTAACGCCTTCATAACCCTTTTTGCCCTCGGGGCGGGAGTCGTCCCAGCGTTCGTAGAGTCCACCCATGTCATGGGAAGTGTGCCGGGGCTTGTTCCAAGTATCGCTGATCTGCACTTCGTAACGACCTTGCAAATAAACGCCGGAATTCGACCCGGCGGGGACCAAAAAATCGAGTTCCAGCTCCAAGTCAGCGTGGGACCATGCCGTGAACATGTGTCCCTTGACCTGGGCCGTGGGACGATTGACGAGCAATCCCTGGCCAGGCAATGGCACGAGGTCGCTTTCCACGCGGGGGTCACCGGTGAAACCGCCGGCAATGGACCAATTGGCGGTCGGCGCATTGAAATCCGATAGCGAATTCAGCGGCACGAGGGTCGACGGTGCCCGCCCGTCCGCGCTGACACTGACGCCGCCCGCCAGGCAAAGCAGCGTACAAATCAGGGCGGCGTACCTGCGACGAGAGTTCACCGCGAACGAATTCAGCTCGATAAAAACCATGCGTTGCGTGCCAGAGAGGTTTTGCATTCGCGGCTGATTCAAAGGACCGCCGGGCGGTACAGGTAACCTGCCCCTGCGCCCCCACAGCAACAGGGGCAGGTTTTTCCTGGACCTAAAGTGAAATTGCTGGGCCTTGGGTCGCGTGCGTAAACCAACACAATGATTTCATGATAGCAGGTCGCGCGAAGCCAACACCATGAGTTTTGGCGAATATGAAGTTAGTTATTTTACCTGCGCCGACCCGGCGTCCCCGCCGACCGTGCGGAATCGGAATTCTGGTTGCGCCTCGTGGGCCTGCAACCCGCGGTTTTCTCTCAGCCGGGGGTCAATCGTCGGTACCCCTTGCACCTCCGTTCTTTGGCCTAAATCACACCGTGAAATCAGCCGGGGGAAAATCGAGCTGTCGCCGTGCCGCCACCGCCTCATTGACCCGGAGAATCGTGACGGCCGAGGCGAAAGCCGACTCAGCCGGGCAGCTGAGAGGCGAACCCGTGCGAATTGCATCAAAGAAATTTTCGAGATGGGGCTGGTGAATCGGCTTGTCGAGCGTCACGGGCAGCTCCCACGCAGACAATGCCGCGGTCTCGCGCACGTCGACGACCGACGCCCGCGGCGCCGCCAGGGCGAATTTGGGTTTGGATTTTTCCCAGAGCTTGACGGGCGCCGGCGCGCCTTCCTCTCCCGCCCCGGGCTTGCCCAGCACCCCGGCCGCGACCCAATGCTCCCAATCCGGGGCCCGGGCCTCGCGGAACAGCTTGGTGTACTTCGGGTTTTCCGAAAGCTTCAAGGCACCCTCATCGCCCATGAAGTATTCATGGTAGCCGCCGCCCGCGCTGGTGGTCGTGAGAACTTCGTAGAAGGCGCGCACCGGACCCGCCGCCGTCGGGTATTCGAAGATGGCCATCACATGGTCGTACCACTCGTGCGTCCGGTAATAGTCCACTCCGCCCCCCGCCATGACCGACACCGGGTTGGAGCCGAGCATCCAATTGTAGACGTCGATCTGGTGGGCCCCGAGATCGGAAACGGGGCCGCCCGCGTATTTTTTGAACCAGCGCCAATTGCGAAACTCATGCATGTTTGCATAACCGTATTGCTGGAGCGTCGAGTCCGACAACTTGTGGCGCGCCGGAAAGCCCAGGTCGTCGCCGACCGCCCGGTTCCACTGCCCGTTGATCGTGGTCACGCGTCCGAGCAAGCCTCTCCGGAAAATCTGGTCCCGCGCATGCAAATAGCGGGGGTTGCTGCGCCGCTGGTGGCCGATCTGGAGCAGCTTGCCCGTCTCCCGTTGCGTCAGCACCATCGAGCGGGCGTTCTCCACCGTGTTGGCCATCAATTTTTCGCAATAGACATGTTTCCCCGCCCGCAAGCACGCGTTGGTGTGCTGCGCGTGCATGAAGTCTGGAGTGGCGATGATCACGGCGTCGAGATCCAGCACCGACACCAACATGTCGCCGTAGCTCTCAAACGATTTCACCGTGTGCCCAAACTTCCCGAGTAGACGCTCGCCATAGGTGCGGTTGTATTCCCAGATGTCGCAGATGGCGCGGAAACGGATGTCGGGAATCTTGAGCGCCGCGTTGAGCAACGTCCGCCCTTGCTCGCCACATCCGATCAGGGCCACATTGAGCGTGCGGGAACCGCCGGTGGCTTCGGCGCGCGCCTGGGCCCGCGCCACATGGGGCGACAGGAGCACGGCGGCGCCCAGCTTCAAACCAGTCGTCAGGAAATTACGACGCGTCAGCTCGGACGGCTGGGCAGCGCGGTCAGGTAATTGTTCCATGACGGCACGTGTTCCGATCCGGCCAAAGATTGAACCGGCTGTGCTGCCCCAGCACCAAGGCGGCGGCGATCAAGCCCACATAAATGCCCAGCCAGGCCACGCCTTCACCTTCTTGCACGACCATGAGCCCGAACGCGAGGCCGACATAGACCAGGCCGGTTGCCAGCAAGGTGATCCGCGGCTTCAACCCGAGCAACAGGGCTGCGCCTAGCGCGATCAAAACAAAGCCCAGCGGCAGCGCAAATCCACGTGTCGCCCAGAGCGGCAGGAAGGATGCACTGGTAATACCCTCGGCCATTTTTCCCATCGTCTTCGTGTAATTGGCCAGCGAATAAACGCCGCCACTCTCGAACTTCTCCGCGCCCGCCAGGAGCGTGCGCAAACCGATAAACAACCGCAACAACAGGGAGGCGTAGACAGGTCCTACCGAAGGCTGGGATGACAGGGGGGCGCTTGACATATCGGATGACTCGAGAATCAGGCACGTTCCGCGGCGATTTCAAGAAATTGCTTGCCCCCGCCACGCCGGCCAAATGGGCCGGTTTCCCGCTGAGAGAGAGAGATTCTGTTTTCCGGAGCGGTCGACGGTAAAATTTCTCCGGAAAAAAGCGCGATTTCTAAGGCGAATTGCGCCCGCGACGAGCCGCCATGTCATCGATTCGCTTGTGCGCGGAGGAAATTGCGCCCACGCTGAAACAATTCCGAGCCGCGGAGATCCTGTCAGCCAGCCCGCTCCTCGCTCCAACGATCACCGCCCCACCCTCCTCCGGATGCAGCCGCGTTACAGTGTGATCATTCCCTTTTTCAACGAGGCGGGCAACGTGCTGCCGCTCGTCGAAAGCGTGAGTGGCCAGCCGTTCCACAGCCAGGAGCCCACGGAAATCCTACTCATCGACGACGGGAGCACCGACAACACGCCGGCGGAACTGGCGATCGCGGCGAAGCAATATCCAGATTGTCGGATTATTTCCTTTGTCCGGAATCGGGGCCAGGCGGCGGCCCTCCTCGAGGGCCTGCAACAGGCGCGCGGCTCCGTGCTGCTCACGCTCGATGGGGATGGGCAGAACGACCCGGATGACCTTACCCGCATGCTACCCCTGGTTACCGCTGGCACGGCTGACCTCGTCTGCGGCATCCGGACGCCGCGACAGGACTCCGGGCTGCGGCGGGCCATGTCCCGGCTCGCCAACGCGGTTCGCAGCCGCGTCCTGGGCGACGGGATAAGGGATGCCGGTTGTCAGCTGCGCGTGTTCCGCCGCGACGTCGTGGCTTGCCTCCAACCTTCCCCCCTCCTGCAGGCATTTCTCCCAGCCATGGCGGTGGCCGCTGGTTTCCGCGTCGCGGAAATGCCGGTGCGCCACCATCCGCGCCGGCGCGGCGCCTCGAAATACGGTCTCCGCCGCTTGTGGTGGCGGCCCGCCACTGAAATGTTCCGCCTGCGCCGTTTGCTGGCGAAAGACAGAAAAAGGAACCCGTGAGTCCGACGACATTTCACCACGAGGCCATGGCTACCGCGTTTCAGGCGCTCGTCTGCGGTCACCCGCCCACTTATGCGCGACAGGCCGCGGACGCGGCCTTTCGCGAATTGGACCGCTTGGAGTTGGAATTCAGCCGCTTCATCGAAAGCAGCGACATTGGCCGGATTAATCGGCTGGCCATGCACGGGGCGACCCGCATTGGCGACGACACCTTTCAGTGTCTGCTCAATGCGATGCAGATCTCCGCCCTTACCGATCAGGCGTTCGATCCGGCCTACCTCTCCAGCCCCGGTGCGCCCGCCCACGAGACCCTGCTGGCCCTCGATCTAGCCACCCATACGGTCACATCACTGATCCCACGCCTGACCCTTGACCTGGGCGCTGTCGGCAAAGGCTATGCCCTCGATCGCATGGCGGAGGTCCTGCGCGAATGGGATCTCGACCACTTCTGCCTGCAATCCGGCGGCAGCACGGTACTCGGCTCTTCCCCAGCCACAGACCCGGACGCCGCCTGGCCCGTCGCGATCGGCGGCCACACTTTGCGATTGAGCAATCAGTCCGCCAGCGCCAGCGGGATCACGGTCCAGGGCACCCACATTGTGGATCCCCTCCGCGCCGCCGCCGCCACCAGGACCCGGCGAACCTGGGCCTTTGCGCCTTCGGCGGCCGAATCCGACGCGCTCTCCACCGCTTTTTTTGTGATGAGCGACGCCGAGATCACGACATTTTGTGCCCACCATCACGGCCTTGGCGCGGCCATCATGCAAGCGGACGAAACCGTGCGCTTTTGCGGCGTGTTCCCTGCGTTCATGGACTGATGGACGCTTCCAGCGTGAAGATCACCATCACCAAACCCGGCCGCAAGCCGAGCATCTCCTTTCGATAACGGTTGCGAAAACGGGCCTGAACCGCGTCAGCTTGATCGGCACCCACGATTACCAAAACCCCGTCGCAGTCCGCGGGGACGTCCGACCAGTACCCCACTTCTGGTCGCACCCGCAAATACCAGGGAATAGGCCAATATTCCCGGCCGATTACTTTGACCGCCCCGGCTGGGGCCGCCGCGACCAATCCAGAAAGCTTCACCATGTCTGGCGCGGTGTGTTGGTAGGCGTAGGGATTCCGGGGATCGGCGGGCCGCAGGAACACGGCCTGTCGTGCCTGCCAGCCGAGCTCGACCACAACGCACCCACCCGCCAAAACGACCAGAGGCCAACGCCATCGTGCCAACGCTGAACCCGCTAACACGCACAGCCCCGGCACCAGGTTGATCACGATCCAAGGGGTTTTGTAGGGCACAAGCGAAACCGTGATCGCGAACAACCCCACATAGATTGCTAGGGCTCGAACGCCCCGGCTGCCGCCCCACCGGGCCCCAAGCCCGCCCATCACCGCCAACAACAGAAAAACGGTTTGGCTCCATCCGTACCCTCCGGTGCGGTGAAAGACGAAAAGATTTCCGTAATACCACCAGGGCTTTTCGTGACCACTCGTCCCGGCGAACACCCGCGTTCCCATCGGCGAAAATGTCGCCAGCGCGTCGATTACCCCGTCCCAATTGCGCCCCCAGGAAGAATAGAAGGACACCGCCACGATCAGGGTAGCGACTCCCATCCCAAGAACTGCACGCCAGTTGCGGAGCAGTCCCCCCAACCGCCCACCGCGGCCCGCGACTACCACGGCGGCAAGCGACAGCAGCACGCAAATCGCGCCGGTTGCTTTCGTTGCCAGCATCAAGCCAACGCCGATTCCGGTCACAACGGCCCAACTCCATTTGGAGGAGCGCATCCAGTTCGCGCCGCCCCACCACGCCAGCAGGGTAAACGTAACCAGCAATGTTTCCTGGATGAAATAGCGGCTGTAATAGATGGCCGGGGGTGATAGCGCCAGCAAGAGCCCCGCCCAAAAGGCCGTGCCGCGTCCCAACGGATGGGCGATCAGCCAGAGAAGCAACAGGCCCAGCGTGCCGAAAATCGCCGGTACCATCCGCACGTCAGATTCGGTCAGGTGAGCAAGGGACTTTTTTTGCCCTATCCACGCCTGAAGCTGCGCAAAATAATAAAGGGTCGGGCCATGGTGATCCGTCGGATCAAACCTGTAATCGCCGTGTTCGATCAGCTGCCCCAGTTTGACCGCTTGGTTCGCCTCGTCCGCGTGCATCGGCCGTGCACCAAGATCCCAAGTTCTTAGAACGATCCCTACGGTCAGGACGAGCAGAAGCCCCGCCCCCGAGATCCAGCGGCGCGAACCCGGGAGATTGGGATTTGGAGAGGTGATTGCCACCACCCCATAAGTGCGAATCTTCAAACGGGCGCAAGTCGTGTCCAGCGGCCGGCGGCCCGCGGGCTTGCTTTCCCAACGAGGATATCCGCCGGCGTCGTGCCAGTTCGAGCGCGGTGACGTTGACTGTGGCTGGAATCCACCTTACTTTAGTGTCATCCGCTTCGCCGAGCTCCGGCCTGCATCAATGAACGCCTGTTCCTTTCCCGCTTCCAGCGCGCTTCTAAAAACGACCGCTCGTATACTATTGGGCGCCGCCTTGATGGTCGCCGCCTGCGGGGCGGGACTGGCTTTCGGGCAAACCCTCGACGCTCCCCCGCCCGAGCAAACCGAAGTATGGGAACCGGTGGTGAAGGTCGTGCAAGCACTGGCCGACCGGCCGCCCTCCGATGCCATTCCGCTCTTCGCCGGCACCGCGCCCGACGCCTGGGTTAGCACGCGCCCCGACGCCGAACCATGGCAGGTCGTTGATGGGACGCTCGTATCGGTGAAAGGCTCGGGCAACATCCAGACCAAGCAAAGCTTCGGAGATGTCCAGCTCCACATCGAATTCCGAACTCCGGCCGTGGCCACCGGCGCGGGACAGGGCCGCGGCAACAGGGGAATATTGTTCATGGGACGGTATGAACTCCAGATTTTGGATTCCTACGACAACCCCACATACGTCAATGGCCAAGCCGCCAGCGTCTACAAACAACACGTTCCCTTGGTCAATGCCTCCCGACCCCCTGGCGCGTGGCAATATTACGACGTGGTCTTCGTCGCGCCCCGATTTCATCCCGACGGCAAGCTGCGGCTGCCCGGCACACTGACGGTTTTCCACAACGGTGTGGTCGTGCAACAAGACGTCGAACTCCAGGGAGCGACCACCTATCGTGGTCTCCCCCGTTATACCGCCCACGCCGAAAGGGAGCCTTTGGTGCTCCAATTCCATAACAATCCCGTTGGCTTCCGAAATATTTGGGTTCGCGAACTCAAGCTGCCTGAGCAGGCACCCGTGAACTGAGGCCGCTTCGCGCCCCTGCGGAGCGGGGCACTTACTTGGGCTACTTTCCCTCCGCCGGCGGCTGATATTTCGGCAATTCTTGGCCGCGCGGCGCCACCGACTTGAGGTTGGGCTCGATCTCGGCGTCAACCCGATGGAGCGCCCACTCGAGGCCGCCCGTCAGGATGGACTGAAAGACGAGATGATTCCAAATATCCTCCCGGTGCCCAAGCGTCGGGTAAAACACCCGGCCCTTCCCGTATAAATGAATCCATGTCTGGGGATACGGTCCTCGCTCATAATCGGAACCGGTCATGCCGGCCGTATCCTGAACCAGCAGTTGGAATCGCCCTCGGTGGCGTCCGGGGTGGTCCGGCAGCCGGAGACGCGCGGGACGGCGGGACTGCTCCGGCTCTGCCGGCCTCCGCAGCCGGCCATCCCGCCCGACTCCAGGCCGGGATTGGGCGAGAACGGGCGCAACCCGGCTCACAAAGTTCGCCCGCTTCCGACCTTCTCTCATCACCATGCAAAACTGCTGAAGACCCACTCAATGGGAAGCAGCTTTCAACCAGTTATCTCATATGGGAATTAGTGTCACTTCACCCTCATCCCCGTATGCCATCCAGTAAAAATAGTGGAGCTGTTTAACGGTGCTTGGATCATCCCTATTTAGACTCAACCCAAGATCAACCTGACCGGACTCACGTTGTTGGACCACTCCGAGTGAGAGTCTGAGCGGGTTGTGGGTTACGTTTGAGGGTGTGAGGGGGAGCGAGAACCAAGGCAAGCTCCGGACGGAGGAAAGGCCCGGCTTGGCGG